>ENA-OOWZ01000406-OOWZ01000406.1-human-gut-metagenome-genome-assembly--contig:-NODE-406-length-23999-cov-3.229201_pt1 | contig 23999 bp, 22 predicted proteins | sample MGYA00241580_ERZ501329 | MGnify/ENA primary metagenome ERZ501329 (study PRJEB25962, sample SAMEA2042923) | human gut metagenome | biome: human gut; feature: human-associated habitat; material: faeces... | reverse complement strand
CAGATTCTGTATCTGACTTCTGTTTCTCTCCACCATTTTCTTCGGAATGTGCCTGTCCTTCGGTATCCGTCAGAGTCACTTTACGGGTGATGGTATAGCTGTCACTCTTATCTTTTGGAACGACCATATAAGTGGCAATATATGTTCCTGCTTTGTCTGAATGATACTCTCCACCATTCTCATCTTTGATACTTACAAGCGTAACATCTTCTTTTTCTGCATCATAATGGATTCCTTCCATACTGGTTTCCACTGCAAATGTATCATCTGAAACTGCTTTTGTGATATCATCTGCTGTAACTGATGTATCTTTCTGGCTTGTTACCGCCTGTTCAGATGCCTGTACTTCCGTCTGCTGTTCCGAGCCTGTCTGTTCGGCCGCAAACGCATTCGCACTGCTCAAGGTACTGATGCCCATCAGGACAGCCAGTCCAAAAGCAGCAATTCTGGTCTTTAATTTTCTAACCTTCATGTGCTTTTCCTTCCTATTATAAATAGATTTTTTCAGTAAAATACCGCAGAAGATGTTTCCTCTGCGGTACGTTTTATCTTGCATATCGATTTTTTTCTTTTTTTACTTCCTGTCTGGTACGTTTTACCGCTTCCATGACAGACTCCGTTGGAATCTGGTTATCCTTACATCCTTCCAGAATTCCATCCAGATAAAATTTCGATGGCTTTGCCGGAACATCTTTGTGCGGAGCGTTCATCATATATACAAACACTTCTTTCTCCACACCATCCTGATTTTTTACCCGAATCGATTCTTTCCCATAAAAACTTGGGAATCCTTCATAAAAATCCAGACTCTTCTCACACGCTTCTGTGATTTTCCATAAGACTCCTTCGACATAGCTTCCTTTTTCCGGCAGAACCGTTGCTACCCCATTGCCCGGAGCCCTTCCCCGAAATGCCAGCCGATAATTTTCAAGCCGGACGTTTTCCACAACTTCCGCAGCCGGACACCTGTACTTCATCTGCTCCAGATTCATGTTGCTGCCATAAGCGAAGTAATATCTATCTTTCATTTTTTCTCACCTCTATCTGACTCCTTCTGTCCTTTGATTTTTCTTCAGACACTCATACGTGCTTTTATCATATCTCCACGCAAGATCACCATCCAGATTTGCCAGCAGATGTTTTCGAACATTTTTATATTCGTCTCCAATTAACCCAAGTCTCAATAAAAATGTACGAAATGTAAATGCCGGGTTTTCTGATATCAGTGTCTTTTTCATCTGTGTCGATCTCTGATTGATTGCCTGTGCGGAAATGGCTAATGCCAGTGTAATATTTGCTCTCACCTTTCCTGCATGTAGTGTGCTTTCAAAACAACGCCATTCCAAAGTTCCCTTGGAAAACACAGCATGAAGATTCAGAGCATAATAACGGGTATGATCATAATGGGTATGACTTCCATCCCTGCCTCCATACCAGACATTTCTTACTCGGTCCATTGTGATTGATTTATTTGGTATTTTTCGGATTTTCTCCAATACCTCCGGTCGCACCCTCTGACAATAACTATTTGCTCTTCTCTCCTGCACTTTCAGTGCTTTGAACAGGATATCTTCCTTTGCATACATAATTGTCAGTGCATTTTTCAGACTCTGCGGTGTATGATTCGATGCATCTACATGAACATGCTGACCACAGGACTCATTTACAAAACCTCCATGCTGTCGCAGACATCGTACTACTTCCTGTAACTTTCCCATTTCATCATAGGATAATTTCGGTGATACCATTTCTGTTGAATATTCTCCACCTGCGTCTACAATTCGACCGTATACTTTCCGTTGTGTATAAATGCTCCCATCAGACATAAATTTCCACTTTTTTCCTTCCAGATCTATCACTGACCAGACTCCATAAGTAGTGCCGTCATAATATGCTTCTGTTCCAAACATTTCAGCAACAACTTCTGCAGCACGTTGTCTGGTAATCCCTGTCATTTCGATTTCTGTGCCAAAGTATTGGTCTTTTATTCCGATCATGCCTAATGGATTCCTTTCTCAGACACTTTCTGTGTGTTAAGTTCGGAGTCTGCCTTTTGTAACAATCTGCCAATTGCCTCGATAACATTGACAGTTACTCCGTTTCCAGCCTGTTTATAAAGCTGTGCGTCAGAAGTGCTGTCTATGATCTTATCAATCTGCCAGTCGTAATAACCCTGCAGTCGCAGACATTCCCTCGGAACTAACCTTCTTATTCTGCCGTGATACAAGATGCCATGACGATCGGTTGCAGTAATTGTAAACATCGGTTCTTCGGGTTCTTTCATACGTCTGCCGTTCTGACGAACATTCTCTTTTGCTGGTGTTAAGACTGCTCTTGCTCCATCCTCTGCTAATACACCAGAACATTCTCCTTTATATTTGTGGACACCGCATTGTCTGGTATTCAGGCTTCTGCATTCTTCCGTTACCACCGGCGGAGGTGAAAGATCGACAAAGTGCAGCGTTCCCTGTTGAACACCTGTTGTCAGGGTATGTGCGATCTGGTGTCCGACTCTTCCTCTCCTGCTGTTGAGATTCGCATAACCCAGATCGATGCTGTCCCCTTCTCTTGCAAGTTTGTAGCCGAGCTTTGTATTCTCTTTGATTGGAACACCTACATCATATAATCCTGTCTTGCCGCCCATTCCACCTGCCTGTGATGTCAGGGTACAGCTTAGTCCTTTGGGACTGTAGACTCTTTTCCCCTGACTTCCTGCCCGGACTTGAACAAGAGCTGCTCCATTTGTTTCTGGTTCAGGTAATACTTTTCCGGCACATCGGAAATCAAAATATCCGACAATATACACCCGTTTTCTTGCTTGGGGGACTCCGAAATCCTTGCTGTTAAGCACTTTCCATTCGACATGATACCCCAGTTCAGATAGCGTACTGAGGATGGTGTGAAACGTCCGCCCTTTGTCATGCGAAAGCAGACCGGGTACGTTTTCAAGGAGAAAATACGCAGGTCGTTTGTCTGCAACCAGTCTGGCAACTTCGAAGAAAAGGGTTCCTCTTGCATCGGCAAATCCTTCCCTTCGTCCAGCGATGGAGAATGCCTGGCAAGGAAATCCCGCGCATAAAAGATCAAAGTCCGGCATTCGTTCTGTTTCAATATTTCTTGCGTCATTGCAGAACCACTCTCCTTCCGTATCAAACAGCACCCGGTAGTTGTGGTCTGCATATGCATCTGCTTCACAATGTCCGACACAGGTGAAGCCCCCTGCCCTGTGCAGCCCTTCTCGGAATCCTCCGATCCCACTAAAAAGGTCAAAAAATCGAATTGTTCCGGCTATCAGCCTCCCTTCGCTGCGAAAAAAAACAGTGCAGATTTCTCTGCACCGTCTCAGTCTTTTAGTTTCTGTTTTTTGATGTCTATTCTTCTGCATCCTCTAGCTCTGTTGTTTCTGGTTCCGTCTCTTCGGTTTCCGACTCTGTTTCATCCGTTTCCTCTTCGTCTGCTTCGTCTGACGCTGTTTCATCTGGCTCCTCGGTTTCCGGCTCTGTCGGCTCTTCTGACTCTGGCTCTTCGGCTTCCGATTCTGTCGGTTCTTCCTCTGTTTCGGCTTCTTTCAACTCCGACTCTTCATCCGTTTCTGATTCTGCAGACTCAGCTTCTTCCAGTTCCGTTTCGGATGGCTCTTCTTCCGGTTCCGTAGCTTCTGCTGATTCCGCTTTCCATTTGGCTTCCTCTTTTTTGAGTGCTTCTTCAATCAGTCCGATCAGGAAGTCTTTCTGTTTCATGCCGTTCTTGGCGAGGACTGCTTTCAGTCTGGAAAATAAATCCTCGGTTACCTGTACTGCTACTGTTCTTAAATCTGCCATGTTCGTCTTTTCTCCTTTTCTTGTCATGTGTTCTTCGATTACCATTTCAAGGTATTTTGGTATGCTGATTCCTAACTCTTCGACTTCCAGTTTTAGCTTTTCATGCAGCTCTACCGGAATTTTTCCGCATATGTTTTTCATCTCCATTGTGTTCGTTCTCCTTTCTTTTTTCTACATACAACATACCCTAAAACGTGACAGAAAGCTATTCACAATACCCAACGAATATGAGGCTCTCAAAAGCTCCCAAAGGATGCAGATCCAATAACATTCAATAGGCATCACCCCTTTCAAAAATCCGTGATTTATACTAATTTGACTGCTTGAAATTTGGCTATTTTATCACCAGGAAAGACTTGACTTTTTCAGAATGCATCCTCAAGCCCGGAGAGAAAATCCAGCATCTGGGACGGGATTTCTTCCTTTTTTGAAACCCTCTCCCCGGAGCCTGAAATGGAAACACCTGCCAGTTCTTCCCGGATTGCCTGCCGGATGCTTTTCTCCAGCTGGTTGTTTTCCTGATCTTTTAAAATCACCTGAACCAGATAGCTGCTCTTCTGTCCATCCGGAACACTTTGCAGGATCTCCCATGCCTTTTTGTGGTCCGGGTTATCAAGGTTCAGGCGGAACGAGAAAACGGGCCTCTTTACTTCGCGCACATCTGCCCCACAATCCGCTCATAGCCGGAAGCGTTGGCGTGTACGTCTGTCAGGTAAATCTGCCGACACAGCCCGTCCTGCGGTGTCACGTGCCGTTTCAGAATGCTGGCTCCGCCGCCCATGATTACAGACGGAATTGCCTTCAGATCGAACCCGGCTTCCATAATTGCAGACAGTATTTTCTCCGTGTAGAGCCTTCCCTGCCGGACAATGATTTCTTTTGCGGCCGGGTCCATGCTGCAGCTCTGGCCGTTCAGAACACGTTCAATCTGAATGTCCGTTACAGACAGTCCGGTATTTCTGCGTACCTGCTCGGTGATCTCATCCACACACCGGATCACACCAAGCTCCAGGCTGCGGCAGGTAGCGGCGTTTGGAACACTGTTGTCCAGCCGCATCAGGTCTACGGTCCAGCCACCGATATCTGCGAGAAGAACAGAAGGCTCGTCCCGAACACATTCCGGGTGGAGAGCCAGGGCAGAGTATCCCTGTGGGAACAGTTTTACATCCTGAATCCGGATCTCATAGCTCTCATCCTCGTACCGGAAACGCAGAGGCTGCTCTTTCCGAAACAGATATTCCCGGAAGCCTTTTTTCTCCCTGCCAAAACTTGCCAGTGGGAGGCCGGCTGCCAGAACCACATCTGTTTTCCTCTCTCCCCGGCGGTAGCGGATCTCCTGTGCAATGGCTGCCATTGTCAAAAGATAATAATTGTCATTGGAAGTCTTGCTTCTCACCAGCGTCTGCCGCCCAGTTCCACACACATAAAATTTCCCATTGTACTGCAGGACATTCTGCATGGTATACGGCTCATAATCGTACCCGGTCAGTCCAGTCGGGAAACACACATGGGGAGTTTTGATGGCATAATATCCATGATCGATTCCTATAATGATAAGTCACCACATCCTTTCAGGTTTTTCTTGTTCTTTTCCAGCAGGTGGTCTTTTGGTCTGGAAAAAGAAAAAGGGCAGAACCCCGAAGAGCCCTGCCCATGATATTTGCATTAGTTTACGTTGCTATTTATTGTTCGTTATTAAAAGCGAATACTATTGTTTCTAGTAATTTTTTCATATTTTTCCATTCTTCTGTTTTAAAAACTTCATCACCTCTCTCAATTTTATTACGCATTTCATGAAACTTATGCTTTATATCATCTTTATAAGAAATCACTCCTTGATATAATGCTTCTTCAACATTATTTTTATTTCGTATTCGTTTTCTCGATTCCCATTCAATTGGATAATAGTTCCCACCAGTTTTTATAATGGAATCTGGCAAATACAATTCAATAGAAGCAGCTTTCTTGTTAATGTCATCAGGCACAATTTTCCCATTAGGTGCAATAGTTGGGTATTTATGAAACATTGTAATTTCTGGATATAATAATATTCTAAAATTTGCCGGCCAGTTTTTTATTTCATTTAATAATGAGCATTTACTAGAATATCCCTCTGCATCATTATCAAAAATTGCAATAAAATTTGCTCTAATTTTTGAAAAATAAAAAGTTTTAAGATTTTTTATTACATATGATGTTCCTCCATCTCTTTTTCCACCAGATTCATCACTGAAATCCATAAAATAAAATAAATCTGAAAGATGAGGATATAACTGTGACATCGCAAATTCTAAAATATCTTTATCGCTTGACCCTTCAACAAGAACAATTGTTTTTGAAACGTTCTCTGTCGCTGCTAGTGCTTTGGGAATACAATCATCTGCCCAATTATCCAAATTTGAGAAATCCAATATTATCTCCATATCATTTGCACAATATTCTAGTATAAGTCTGTATACATATTTATAATTGATTATTTCAGGATTTAAAGCATAAAATGATTCGCTATCCTCATCTTTCAAAGAATAAAATATAACTTTGTCACACTCTGTTGTAATATTAACCTCTGAAAGTGTTCCTCCAAATTGTATGTTTCCATTTGCAAGTTCATAAGAAACAATTTTTTTCATTGCATTTTTCCATTTTTTTAATGAAACATTTTTCTTAATCCGAATTTCATTATTCTTGTCCTCTTCATCATAATCTCCCTGTAAATGATACAAAAAAGATGAGTAGTCTACTGCTTGAACCATTTCATCATTAAATATTTTTTCAAAATTATTAAGTCCAAATCCCTGTGCATCTAAGCGTTCTTTTGCACGCCGAACAGTCGTCCTATACATATATTTAGTGTATGTTCCGGCATCTTTATCATCATCGTCTATATTACAATTATTTACTACAATAAGGTCATTTTTTGAAAAAAACAGACTAACGATTTTGCTATCCAAATAGTTTCTAAACCAATGTAATGATAAATTTCCAATTACTATATCTGCATATTCACTCATAATTAGCTTCACACCTTTTCGCTTCATTATTCTTTTACAAATTCATAAAATACAAATCTGCTCTATTGATAATGATATCACAAAAATGTTCTACTGCATATTTTAATTCAATTTTTGAATCCACTCTTTGCTTTCTTTGGGTGCATTTTTACAAAAATTCTGCATCCACATTTTATGCAAGCTAATTTCTGATTCTGTATTTCCTATGTTTCCAACACAGCCCCCCATTTCCTGAAGTGCTTCCAGACAATCCCATTCCTTTTTGAACTCTCCTGCAAATTCCATCCACACTTTTATATGGTATTCCTTAAAACCAAAATGGTAAATCAAGTAGGTCAACCTGTCAAAATCAGCTAACGGCATTTTTTCTTTTTTCAGCAATAACCTTTTATCATGCTCGCTGCATAGATATAAAAATGCAAGCTGTTCTATCTTTGCCTGCTCCATATATTTCTCCCTTCTCTTCTACTTTGTCTCACTTTTACAACCGATTCTACCTTGTCCAATCGTTAAAATCAATACAGATGGTGCAAAAAGTGAGACAAGCCATCCTTTTACCAGAGAGGAAGAGATTTAAAATGCCAAAGCCAAGGACACAGTCTGGTGAGAAGAATCTGATCAGCCAACGGTTGATTGAGCTTCGCAGGACTCACAATATGTCTCAGCGTGATCTTGCCTATAAACTCCAGTTAGCTGGTTACGATATGGATAAAAATGTAATCACCAGAATCGAAACAAACAAGCGTTATGTCACTGATCTTGAATTAAAAGCCATTGCTGAAATCTTTCAGGTTTCATACATATTTCTCATTGATGGCAAAGACGAATAGAAGTGACAAATGGGGAAGTTCCTTTCGTGCTTCCCCATTTTATCCGTCCTTATTACAGATTCAGTAGTTCTAAGATTTTCTGCATACCGGCCTGATATAAAGATTCCGCATATAATATCCATCTTTCACTGACTTCAGTAACATATGCGTCTATCGTTTTTCGCTTTTCTTTTGATAATCCCATTGTCTGAACCTGTTCTTCATATTTTGATATTTTTTCCAGCATTCCCTGGTACGCTATATTTTCTTTCAGCTGTTCTTCGATCTCATCAATCCAGGTATCCAGCAGCAATTCCAGCAGTTTCTGTGTGTCACCGTCATCCTTTCCCAGTATTGCTTTTTTTATTTTCCCCAGCATAGCTCCATAAGAAATCATTTGAGCCTGTCCCATATAAAAATGGTACTCTTCTTCTATCATTTCCTTTTCGCTCTCCAGTTGGAAATATCGATGTACTGCCTTATGCTCTTCTTCCGTTAGGCTGATTGACTGATTCGTCTCCATAAATGTTTCTATCACTGGATACTTTTCTGTAAATTCCAGTATTTTCTTTTGCAGTCTCTGGTATTCCGCATTATGCTTTTTCAGATAGATACATACCTGTTCTCCTATCCGTATCCCCAGACATTGCTCGTTCCAGATGATATCTGGCTGTACTGACATATCGTTTTCTCCTTTCTGTATCGTTTCCCTGTTCCAAGCACAAGACTATACCACACTTCTGGAAGAAAGCTATTCAGCAGATCTACTGAAATGACCTGGTCAATACTGTGCAATCTGTTCTTTCTCTATAATAAAAAACGGCATGGAAGAATCCTATTCTTTCATACCTACTACCTGCTTCTATATTCAACTAGATACACATTCTTTTCCATTATCTGTGTATCATGTACCTATTTTCCTCTAAGAGTAAACTGGATACACTCTATACACGCCTACCATCTATACCTCATTTTACATCCAGGATCAATAGTTTCGCATCATGTGAAAGTGCTGCAAGAATCTGTAATTTTCTGTTCATACCAGTTGAAAATTCTTTGATTTTTTTCTTAAGCGGTAATTTAAACTTTTCACACTCTTTCAGAAACCATGCCTTATCAAATTTTTGATACATTGCATCAAATATCGGGATCAGGTCATTGATTGACAAATATCCGTTAAATCCACTTCCTGCCATTACCACACCAATCTGTTCCCGTTCTTCTTTTCCCAGTAATTCCGGAGTTTTTCCCAGAATTTCTATTTTTCCGGAATCACTTCTGATAAGCCCAAGCATTGCTTTAAATGCAGTGCTCTTTCCAGCTCCGTTCTGTCCGACTAGACCAGTAATCCAGCCCTCCTTAATCTCCATAGAACAATCCAGTTCAAAATCCTTATACTGCTTTTTTACCTTTTCAAGTTTTACCATCCTTTTAATCCTCCAAAACAATCTGAAACAATTCCCTGATCTCCTGATCACTCATGCCACAGCTTCTGCCTTTCCGGATGGCCATTTCCAAATCAGCTTCGACTTCTCTTTTCTTTTCTTCCAGCATCGTCTCCTGGTTCGCACAGGCAACGAAGCTGCCTTTCCCATGAACTGTAACAATGAATCCTTCTTCTTCCAGTCCATCATAGGCTTTCTTGACCGTCAGTGCACTGACTTTCAGTTCCTTTGCAAATGTACGTACAGAAGGAAGTGCTGTATCTTCCTTCAATTCCCCATGCATGATTCTTTCTTTAATCTGTCCCATGATCTGTTCATAGATGGGCTGCATGGATGAGTGGTTGATGATTATGTTCATAACGTTATTCCTCCGTTGTTAACAGTATATAACAGTGCAGAACTGTTGTCAACTGTTATATTCTGTTTATCGGTGTTTATGGTAAGTACTCACAGTTACGTCCTCCGTTTCATTCGTCATATCTTACGCATTCGATACACACAGAATAAAAAGCAACCAGGTCTTTCTGTGCATTCGCAGTCATAGCTGGAGTTGCACAGAAAGATCTGATTGCTTTTTATGTAGATTCGGGTATCCAAAGTGATGAATTAAACACCAAGTACTACATCTATCGCATGATCAATTACCTCATCCAATTCCTCCTCATCTGCCTCCGGCATAAGCGTAGCAGAATCTTCATCGGAAATAAGCTCTACAAGACTTCCAAAGTCCTCTTTATATTTACTCTTACAAATTGCATAGAATACTACTCCAAGCAGACTCCATGCCACAACCATTCCCCATTCAGGGAGGATTAAGTTACCGCCGGATCCCGGAATGCAGTACATACACACCATGAATCCAGACATCAGAACCGCCATAGTTCCTACAAATTTGTAATGCTTTACTTTATACGGTCTTGGCATATCCGGTTCTTTTTTTCTCAGGATTAAAAATGATAAAGATACCATGCAGTAGGCCATACAGCAGCCAAAGTTTCCTGCATCACAGATCCAAACCATCATAACTCTTCCTGCAAATGGAGCCAGCATCGTAAGCACTCCGATCAGTATCAGTGCATTGATCGGTGTCTTATGTTTTGGATGCAGTTTTGAAAACATTTTTGGTATCATATAAGACTCTGCCATGGAATACATTGCACGTGATCCTCCGATCATAAACGAATTCCATGATGTAATAATTCCACACATTCCTCCAACAATAATTACCTTTGCCATAACAGATGTACGGAATGCCACAGCCATCGCATCTGCTGTTACAAGTCCGGTTCCTTTCTGTGCTGCTGCAATTGCTCCGGAATCCAGAACCATACCTACAGCCAGAATAACGAACGAATAAAATATAACGGCGAGGATGACCGAAAGGATCAGCATTTTTCCGATCTTTTTCGGTGGAACATTGATTTCTTCCGATGCCTGCGGAATTACGTCAAATCCGATGAAATAAAATGGCGAAAGCACTGCTACACCAAGAACAGCTTTTACATTCGATACTCCGGTTGTTCCGGCAAATATCTGACCGTCCAGATTATCAACTGTTCCGTTGAGTACAGATGCAATGATCAGCAGGATTCCTGCGCCACCTATAATTACCGTTAAGATTGTCTGTAAGATCGCAGCTGTCTTCGCTCCCATAATATTAATGACCATGATCAGAAATGCTACTACGATCGCAACGATCAGCCAGGATGCATAGATATCAAACCCTGCTACTGTATAAAGGTATCCCTTTAAGAATCCAGGCCACAGATATGTAATGATCGTTGGAAATGCACATGCTTCAAAACATGTAACACCGACATATCCAAGAATGATCGCCCATGTACACACGAATGAACCAACCGGACCCATTGCCCTGTGACTGAAGACATGTTCCCCTCCACACTGTGGCATAGCCGCCGTAAGCTCTGCATAAGTAAGACCTACGAAAAATATCATAACACCACCGATTGCAAATCCAAGTGCCGCGCCAACGACACCACCTTTTTCAATCCATCCTCCGGTCGATACAACCCAGCCCCATCCGATCATTGCACCAAATGCAATCACAAGAATGTCCCAGGCACTGAATACCTTGTCAAAATCTGATTTTTTCTTATTCATATAATCAACTCCTTACTGTTTTTCTACTTGTTTTGCAAGTGTCTCAATTAATCGGGCTGTTCCATCTACTCCCAGCAGACTACTGTCAATTAAGATATCTCTGTTATGTCGGTCTCCTCGGTTACTTCCGGTTAATGCCATGTGACGCTTATGGTACCTTTTATCCGTTTCAAGAATAATCTGTTTTGCTTCTTTCTCTGAAACCTTATGACTTTCCATTACATTTTTTATCCTTACTTCATCCGGCGAATAGATAAAGACTCTTAAAATCGGCTTATGTTCTTTTAGAATATAATCTGCGGAACGACCGATAATCACACAGGATTCTCTGTCCGACAACTTGCGGATAATCGTTTTCTGTACATGAATCGCACGTTTTGTAAGATCTGCGTATTGTGAAAACTCTCCTCGTTCCTCTCCTTCTGCACCTTTTCCAACAATTGTTACGCCTTCTTCGACCTTTTCCATGATTTCTCCGGGGATTCCAACTTCATGAATAATTGCATCTACTATATTTCTGTCATAAAACTGAAATCCCAGGTCTTCTGCTATTTTCCTTCCAATCTGATTTCCCTTTGCTCCATATTCGCATCCAATTGTAATTACCAAATGTGACATTGTCTCATCCCTTCTTCCATATATCTGATACTATCCTGTAAAAGATCACATTTTGTCATTTTTCATATCTATAACATACCCAGAACCTGCCATCGACAGCTCCTTGCGAATGTATGGGAGCAAAAAAGCGAAGTGACTCACTATCCTGTAAGCCTCTTCGCTTTCTATATCCCAAAGTATGCAAGAAAAGTTGCCATTGGCAAATTCTCTATGTCTATCTATTTAATTATCTTTTACAACACTATCACTGTACCACTGTAAATCATTTATGTCAACACATTTTTCAATCAGTGATTACTTTTTTCTACCGTTACTCCTCTTCCTTCTCCCTGATCTGCACTTCCCACTCATGCAGTTTTCTGGCTGCCTCCGGATTCTGTTTTTCCAGGCGCTTTTCCAGTCTTTCCCGGCTCTTCTTCAAATGTTCTACAATTTCCGGATGATGTAATAACAGCTGTTGTTCGATCTTTCGTCTTCTCTTTTCAATCAACTGAAGGATCATTTTTCTGTCTCCTCTTAAATTCTCCGGAAGTTCATCCAAATGCATTTCCATTCGTCTTAAAATCTCATCTTCATCCAAAACGCCCAGCGAATGCCAGTTTTTGAGTTTCTCTTCGAACCCTACGTCTGCAAGTCTTTCCAGATCCGGAAGTTTGTGAATCTGTTCCATGACCTGGTGTACTTTCTTCTCCATTTCTTCAACCGCATCATCTCCAAATGCCCAGGCAAATTCTTCCAGCGTATTTTCCTCTTCTGCCGGAACCATCGCCTCATGTACCGCATGAACAGCCGCCGGTATCTCCAGCTGACAAGGCATCCAGACCAAAGGGTCCCGCGCTTTATCTGCACCGGCGGTTGTTCCCATTGACGGAATGCCGGCATCCTGTAGCGCTGCAAGAATCGTTCTTCTAACCTTTCCTTCTTCAATCAGATGCCCGATTCCAAGTTTTCTCATCTGTTCATTCACATTTTCGGAATGTTCTGTAATGTAGAACTTTATTCCTTTCCTTTCAAAATTCTCTGCCATCATCTCCAGGCGATCTGCCGCCGTAATATCAATGCTGTTGATTGCTGCCGCATCTACGATCACAACCTTAGTATCTTCCTTAATACTGTTCTCAATATCTGTCTGGAAGACTTTTATATTTGCAAAGAACAGATTCTCGCTGAAACGGTATATCACTGTATGCCGGATCGGATATGCATTGCGGTTTCTCTTCAGATCATAATAGGCTTCTTTTCCGGGAATCATTCCTCTGAATGATCTCGGTGGATTTGTCGCTCGAAGCACTACCGCCACAAAGGACAGCAAAAGTCCGATTACCACACCATAGATAGTTCCAAAAACCAGCACGCTTACACATGCCGCCACAAAGATATAAAATTCATTACGGCTCACTCTGAACAGGCGTACTGCCAGATGCAGTTCTACTACATTCATCAGTGCAGAAATTACAATGGCTGTGAGGACCGGAACCGGCAGATAGCCGATAAACCCGGTTGCGCCAAGAAGAACCAGGGCCATTGTAATTGCTGCTACAACAGACACTGCCTGTGTCTTTCCTTCATACTGCTCATTCATAGATGTTCTGGATATACTTCCGTTCACCGGACAGCACCCTACACATGCCGCCGCGATATTTCCCATCGCGCAGGCAAGGATTTCCTGATTCTCATCGATCTTATATCCGTTCTTCATTGCGAAATTATTCTCTGACAAAAGTGTCTCCGCCATTACAACTGCCGCGATCATCAAACTTCTTCCCAAAGCCTGTCTCAGATCAATTCCCACAAAACGGAAATGGACCAGTTTCGGAAGTCCTTTTCCCACCGCATCAAGAAGGACCACACCATATTCATCTACATGGAATATTCTGGTTGCCGCCACTCCGGCTGCCATGATAACAATTGCCATTGGAAATTTCGGTATCATTTTTCCTGCCACACGAAGCAATATCAGCGCACCTGCACCAAGTATCACTGACAACCAGTTAATCTCTTTACCGGTCTGTGCAATATGTCTGATAAGTTCCGGAAGTTCCCCGGATCCGGCTTTCCCGCCTAATATCTTCGGGATCTGCATTAAAATGATCGTAAGCGCAATCCCACTGATAAATCCGCCCATAACCGGTGTTGATATAAAGTCCACGATTCTTCCTGCTTTCAAAAAGTAAAACAACAATAGCCATATTCCCGTAAGAAGTGCGATCACAGGCACATACTGTATTGCCTCTTTACTTCCGTTTTCTATTCCAAGCGACACAAGTGCTGCCCCAACAATCGCTGCCGGTGCCGCATCCACCCCAAAGATAAACTGCCTGGACGTTGAAAATAATGCAAAGAACAGAATCGGGAACACCGAACCATATAGTCCATATACTGCAGGAAGTCCCGCAATCTGTGCATATCCCATTGAAATAGGAATGGACACCGCAGCCATAATAATCCCCGAAAAGATATCCTTGGGAAGATATTCCTTTTTATAACCTTTCAGTGTTGAAAATAATAAATCCTTCATACATCAAACCCTTTCACCTGATTATTCTTTCTATACTTTACACGCATTTTCAAAAAGAGGCAAGGTTCTGAGAAAATTCTCAGTTCCCTGCCTCTTCTATAATATCTTTGTTTTATATCCGTTTCACCGGATGTCCGCCCTGATACTTTTTCTGGTATCTGGTATTAGCAGATCTTGCAAATCCATCCTTCCGGAGCTTCAATATGTCCCATCTGGATTCCTGTTAATGTCTCATACAGTTTCTTTGTAACAGGTCCCATCTCTTCCATTCCGCTTGGGAAGCAGATCTCTTTGCCGTGGTCAACGATCTTTCCTACAGGAGAGATAACTGCTGCTGTACCGCAAAGTCCACACTCTGCAAAATCACCAAGTTCATCTAAGTAAACTTCTCTTTCTTCTACTTCCAGTCCAAGATAATGCTCTGCAACATACATCAGAGAACGTCTTGTAATAGATGGAAGAATGGTAGATGATTTTGGTGTTACAACTTTGTTATCTTTTGTTACAAAGATGAAGTTAGCTCCACCAGTCTCTTCTACTTTCGTTCTTGTTGCTGCATCCAGATACATGTTCTCATCGTATCCTTCTTCATGTGCTGTTACGATTGCATGAAGGCTCATTGCATAGTTCAGTCCGGCTTTTACATGACCTGTTCCATGCGGTGCTGCACGGTCAAAATCAGAAACTTTAATAGTAATTGGTTTTGCTCCACCTTTGAAGTATGGTCCAACTGGTGTAGCAAATACACGGAACTGATATTCTTCTGCAGGTTTTACACCGATAACGGCACTGGAACCGAACATATATGGTCTTACATATAATGTTGCTCCTGATCCGTATGGCGGTACATAAGCTGCATTCGCTTTTACAACCTGTTTGATTGCATCTACAAATCTATCTTCCGGGAATACAGGCATTTCAAGTCTTGCTGCTGAATCTGCCATTCTTGCTGCATTCAGATCCGGGCGGAATGTTACGATATGACCATCTTCTGTGGTATACGCTTTCATTCCTTCAAAACATGTCTGTGCATACTGAAGTACGCCTGCACATTCGCTAATTGTAATCTGATCATCGGAGGTAAGTGTACCTTCATCCCATGCTCCATTTTTAAAATTGGAAACATATCTCTTGTCTGTCTTCATATAGCCAAATCCAATGTTTGACCAGTCAATATTTTTCTTCTCCATTTTGACTCCTCCGTCCTTTTAACAACTGTTTGATTTATCATCTTGTCCTATTATAATACTAGTGTTTTCAAAATTCAAGAGTGCACTCTGTTTTTTTATTATACATTTTAATTTTCGATTTATTTCGACCGTGAATCTCTATCTTTCCATCATGCTGATCGATTCGATACCAACACTTCCTCCGCGCACAACTTCGATACTTTCAAACTCTTCTTTCATCAGTTTGATAACTGCATCATTCTTGGTCGCCGTCTGAACAAATTCCATGAGAACACTGTCTTTCCCATAGTCAATCACCTTCGCCTTGAACGTCTCTGCGATCTGGAAGCATTCCACTTTATCATCTTTCGTGCATTTACGTACTTTTACATATAAGATTTCTTTCATACGTACAAAGACATCCGTAAAATCAATTACTTTAATCACTTCAACCAGACGGTTCAGCTGCTTTTTGATCTGTTCAAATGTCTCATCATCGCTGACTGTCGCAATCGTCATTCTGGATACAGTCGGATCTTCTGTCGTACCGACAGTCAGACTGTCCAGATTGTAAGATTTTCCGGAAAACAGGCCGGAAATCTTTGACAGAACTCCCACCTGGTTCTCTACATATAATGAAATCCAGCGCTTTTTCATACCATTATTATTCATTATTTTATCTCCTTTCGTCTCTTATTCTTAACAATCCATGATCAGGTCTTCCAGTGTTCCACCTGGTTTTACCATCGGATACACCAGATCCTCCGGATCAATGTCGAACTCAAGGATATATGGGGTCTTTGTACTCTTCATTGCCTCTCTGAATGCAGGTTCGATATCTTCTTTCTTTGTAATATGAATTCCTTTTGCGCCATAGCTGTCAGCCAGCTTCATGAAATCCGGTGTATACGTCGGACACTCTACCTCTCCGCATTTTCCCCTGCAGGCTGCTCCGGAACGAAGACAGGTCATCGAATAACGCTTTCCATAGAACAATTTCTGCCATTGGCGTACCATACCCAGATTATTATTATTGAAGATACAACTGATGATCGGGAGTTCTTCAAGCGCCGCTGTAGCGAGCTCCTGACTGTTCATCTGAAATCCTCCGTCTCCCGAAATTGAAATAACAGGCACATCCGGATTACCAATCTTCGCACCGATAGCTCCCGGCATACCATATCCCATAGTTCCAAGACCGCCGGACATCAGAAGTTTTTTCTTTTCCGTGATTTCGATAAACTGTGCCGTAAACATCTGATGCTGTCCAACATCTGTTACAATAATTGCCTCATCAAAGATACGGTTGATCGTTTCTATCACATCCTGTGGTGTCATGATTGGTTTCTTCTTCATCATCAGTGGATGTTCCTCTTTCCACTCTTTGATCGTCGCAAGCCACTTCTTCGTCTCACACTCAGATACATATTCCAGCATTTTTGATACTGCCTCTTTTGCATCTGCCACGATAGGTACATCTACCTGTACGTTTTTTGAAATTGCAGCTGTATCAATATCAATATGTACAATCTGTGCATTTGGTGCAAATGAATGAAGCTTTCCGGTAATTCTATCATTGAATCTGGTTCCTATCGAGAATAACAGATCACACTCATTTACCGCCATATTACACGCATATGCGCCATGCATTCCAAGATTACCAATATATAAAGGATGTGTCGTCGGAATCGCTCCACGTCCCATAACAGTTGTAACTACCGGAACGTTCGTCATGTCAACCAGTTTTGTAAATTCTTCATTGGCATGTGCGATATTAACGCCTCCTCCGGCAAGGAATAATGGTTTCTTTGCTTTTGAAAGCATCTTGATCGCACGTTTTAACTGTCCTACATGAACATGTGTATTCGGTTTATATCCCCGGATATTTACCTCCTTCGGATATTCGGCATTTCCAAGTTCGCCCATCACATCTTTTGGAAGATCGACCAGTACCGGGCCCGGCCTTCCTGTTCTTGCAATATAAAAAGCTTCTTTAATAATACGTCCCAGATCTTCTCTGTTTCTTACTGTTACACCATACTTTGTGATACTTCTGGTAATTCCTACGATATCAACTTCCTGAAATGCATCATTACCGATCAGGTGTCTGGATACCTGACCTGTAAAGCATACAAGCGGTACACTGTCGTAATATGCTGTTGCAAGTCCTGTTACAAGATTCGTTGCTCCAGGTCCGCTCGTAACAAGACATACACCTACTTTTCCCGTTGATCTTGCATAAGCATCTGCTTCATGCACCAATGCCACTTCCTGCCTTGGAAGGATCACCTTTGTATAATCCTGTTTATAAAGTTCGTCACTGATGTCAATTGTACAGGCTCCCGGATAACCGAATATTGTATCCACCTGCTCTTCACTCAGTGCTTTTACCAGTAATTTATTGCCACTGATCTTCTTCATATACTACCTCCTTGAAATCTGATCATTTTCATACCGGATATAATAAAAAAACACCCCAAGCTGTCAGCTCAGGGCGAATATTACATCCGTGTTACCACCTAAATTCAGAAATTACTTTCTGCTCTCTGTTCAGTACAGGAACGTTTCCCTTATCCTGGTTTCACTTTCCGATACTGCTTCCCTGATAACGCTGGGACTGCGTTGAAGTCTACTCAGATATTCTTACACTTTATCTATATCCTTTCGGTTCACAGCTCAAAGGCTACTTCCATAAATCCTTCACGAAGACTTGCACCTTCCGTCTTCTCTCTTTGCTTCGGGAATCTATGTACTCCTCCTTGTCATAGCATTCACTGAATATTTATAAAATATTATATGTGATATTCTACAATATTGTCAACTCTTTTCATTTCGTTAATTTCTTGTCATGCTTTTTTTACCATAATCTGTCAAATTTTTCATCCTTTCCACAAATTTAAGTGTATTTTTCAAAAAAATTTGTGATTTTTCCCATTTTTTTCAAAAATCATATGGCAAATATTTGCAAAAAATTATACAATATATTCATAAGCAATAAGGAGGATATATTATGAAACAAAATAATATGTTAGCGATGATATTGGCCGGCGGTAGAGGCTCACGTCTTCACGAACTGACAAATAAAGTTGCAAAACCAGCTGTTTCTTATGGTGGAAAATACAGAATCATTGATTTTCCACTCAGTAACTGTGCCAACAGCGGCATCAATGTTGTAGGAGTATTAACCCAGTATGAATCCATTCTGTTAAACAGTTATGTTGCTGCAGGCAGACGCTGGGGATTAGACGCAAAAGAAAGTGGTGTTTTTGTTCTTCCACCACGTGAGAAAGCAGATGCCAATCTGGATGTATACAGAGGTACTGCTGACGCAATCTCACAGAATATCGACTTTATCGATACATACTCACCGGAATATCTTCTGGTACTTTCCGGAGATCATATCTACAAGATGAATTATGATAAGATGTTGCAGGAACATAAAGATAACGGAGCAGATGCAACAATTGCCGTTATCGAAGTTCCGATGAAAGAAGCAAGCCGTTTCGGTATCATGAATACAGATGATGAGAACCGTATCATAGAATTTGAAGAAAAACCAGAACATCCAAAGAGTAATCTTGCATCTATGGGAATCTATATCTTCAACTGGAAACTGTTACGCAAAAAACTGGTTGCCGATATGAAAGATCCTGATTCCAACCATGATTTTGGAAAAGATATCATACCAACTCTTCTGAATGACGGAAAGAAATTATATGCATACAAATTCAAAGGATACTGGAAAGATGTAGGAACGATTGATTCTCTCTGGGAAGCCAACATGGATCTGCTCAGTAAGAACAACGAGCTGGATCTGAACGATCCTACCTGGAAAATTTACACAGAGGATGCTACTGCTCTTCCTCAGTATATCGGACCGGATGCTGAAATTAACCATGCATTCGTCAATCAGGGCTGCGTAATCGAAGGTGAAATTACAAATTCCGTACTTTTCACAGGTACAAAAGTAGGAAAAGGCGCTAAGATTATCGACAGTGTACTGATGCCTGGTGTAGTAGTAGATGAAAATGCTGTCGTTACACGTGCACTGGTTGCTGATAATGTTAAAATTGGTGCAGGCGCTGTTGTCGGCGACGCAAAGAGCGAACATATCGAGCTCATTTCCAAACGTGTAAAGGGGGTAGAATAATATGGCTAAAGCATTTGGAATCGTAAACTTTGCCGGAAATCACATCAGAGTGGAAGGCATGCAGGAATATCGTCCGGTAGGTGCATTCTCTTTCCTTGGACGTTATCGTGTTATTGACTTCCCTATCTCAAATATGAGTAACAGTGGTATCGACCACATTCAGGTCTATATCCGCAGAAATCCACAGTCTTTGACTGCGCATCTTGGAACAGGACGCCACTACAATATCAACTCAAAGAGCGGTAATCTTCAGATTCTCTATTCCGGTCTCGGAATGAACATGAGTCTGTATAACAATGACATTGCTTCTTATATTGAAAACCTGGAATATATCGAACAGGAACTGGCCGAATATGTTGTTATTGCACCAAGTTACATGGTCTACACACAGGATTACAAGAAACTGTTAAATGATCATATCGAATCCGGTGCTGATATTACATTACTGTATCATTCTGTAGATACTGCAAAAGAATATTTCCTGAACTGTTACGCATTGAACCTGAACAAGCAGAAAGGGGTTCTTTCTCTGGAACAGAATCACGGAAATGCAAAGAATAAAAATATCTTCATGGATACTTATGTTATGAAGAAAGATCTGTTCATCGAACTGATCCACAAAGCAAGAAAGACTTCTTCTGTATACACTTTATTAGATATCGTGAATGCATCCTGTGATGAACTCGATATCCGCGGTGTTTCTCACAAAGGTTATTTCGCTGCAATCTCTGATTTCAAGAGTTATTATGATTCAAACCTTTCTCTGACAGATATTAAAACTGCTCAGAATCTGTTTGATCCAAACTGGCCAATCTACACAAGAACAAATGATTCCTGCCCGACACAGTATTTTGAAACAGGAAATGTTAAAAATTCTGTTGTATCAAACGGATGTCTGATTGAAGGCTCTCTGGAACATTCTGTTGTAGGACGTGGATGTATCATCAAAAAAGGGGCTGTTATTAAGAACTGCGTAGTTCTTTCTGACGCATACATCGGTGAGAATGTACATATTGAAAATCAGGTTGTTGACAAACACGCCAAGATCACACATGTAAAAGAGCTTACATCTTCCGAGGATCGTCCTGGATATGTAAGAAGAAATGATACACTGTAGAACGTACAGCATAAAAAATGCGGGAAGATGAAATCAATCATCTTCCCACTTTTTATAATACCATAGTATGGAAACAATGTTGGCATCGGCAGGCTCTTTGGCATTTTACCGGATTACTTCCCGTGCGATTTTTTGCCAGGAAATCCTGCTGACATCACATTCTTTTGTATCTTTTTCCTCAATTGCTTCCCGTAAAGCTTCTGCAAGTCTGCTTTCAAATTCCGGTAATTCTTCCTCCAGCGGTTCATCCGTTCCTTTCATCCCCGGAGGTAACACGTACCGGATATCTGCGTCCGGGACCATATCAGCAAGCCACTCTGCAATTCCTTCCAATTTCGTCATTACTACCCTGTCACCACAGGCCAGACTCTCAATCACAGTCAACGGAAGGCCCTCATACATAGACGGAAGCACAAAAATATCACAGTCATTGTATAGCTCTGCAAGCCTTGATTGCGTTACACATCCAGCAAACACTACCGGATATCTGCATCCATCTGCCAGTTCTTTAATCTCTTCATATTCAACGAGGTTTCCGGCACCTCCGGCAAGAATAAGTTGTATTTTTTCTTTTTCATAATCCAGAAGATTCAATGCTCTCAGAAGACTTTTTACACCTTTCTTCTGTGTAATCTTCCCCGCAAAAATCATACGGATTTTTCCGTCTTTTCTGCTTGATTTTATGCCTGTCTTTTTAAAGACCTCACTGTTATATCCGGTTCCTATCACAGTCATCTGTTTTTCTGATACCGGATATATTTTTTTTATTTTTTCTTTCTGCGCTTCCTGAAGTGCAAATATCCTGTCAAGTTTCGGAATCTCCTGCCTGATAAAATTTCTTTCAAATAAAATACTCTCCATCTGTCTCAGATCCGTATTATGGCAAAATCCATATACTTTTTTAGCAGGATAATGTGCTCTTATCAGCGCCGTCAGGTAATACAAATGATGGCATAAGATAATATCCGGATTTTCTTTTTCTATTGCTTCATCCAGAACTTCAAGAAATGCAGCTTTAAATTGTCCAGCCATCTCTTCTGTCATATCCCGATATCTTGTACTGGTATAAGGCATCTCATCCGACATTCCTACTACCGGATACGGAAGCTTTTCTGACGAAAAATATACCGGATATACCGTTACCCCTTCCGGCATATCCACCCGATCCTCTCTTGTGACGCCCGCCACCACGGCCTGCGAAACACCCATCTTGGCCAGAGATCTCACCACCTCGGTCAGATAGACGCCGCTTCCCGTACTGCATGGCTTCTGCGCCGTGACACTAAGCACTCTCATTTTCGATCTGTTATCTCCTCTCGTAGATTGTAAACACATATTCCAGATCAAAATAAGTCTGTTCGTCACTGATCTTCGTCATCTCCCACTCCGGATCCTCATCCAGATTCGGGAAATATGTATCTGCATCATATGCATGGTCTATTTTTGTAATATATGCTTTTGTACAATACGGAAGCAACTGGCGGTAAATACTCTCTCCACCGATCACAAATATATCTTCCGAATCATATTTTTTCAGTTCATCCAACATCTCTTCTATGGTATGTACAATGACTGTATCTTTTACTTTATAGTTCTTGTCTGTTGTAAGTACTACATTCACACGATTCTTAAGCGGCTGTCCGCCCGGAAAGCTTTCCAGTGTCTTTCTTCCCATCGCTACAACTTTCCCTTTCGTTGTCTCTCTGAAAAACTTCATATCCTGCGGAATACTCACCAGTAACTTATTTTCTTTTCCTATTGCCCAGTTTGAATCTACTGCAACGATCAAATTCATAATCTACATCTCCTCTTTACGTATGATATATTCTTATCTCTGACTGCCACCGGCTAATAATATTTCTTCTACACTGCCACCGGAATATTCTTAATCTGATCATGTGTCTGATAATCGATCAATTTTACATCATCTCTTGTAAACTGATAAAAGTCTTTGACCTCCGGATTCAGCCAGAACTTCGGTGCCGGAAGCGGCTTGCGGCTGATCAGTTCCTCTATCATCGGCACATGTCTGTCGTAAATATGTGCATCTGCGATCACATGTACGAACTCTCCGACTTCCATATCACATACCTGCGCCAGCATATGGATCAATACGGCATACTGACATACATTCCAGTTATTTGCCGCAAGAACATCATTCGATCTCTGATTCAGGATTGCATTCAATGTCAGTTTATCATGTCCCGGTTTCTTGGTTACATTAAATGTCATACTGTATGCACACGGATAGAGATTCATCTCATGCAGATCTTCATGCACATAAATATTCGTCATGATTCTTCTGCTGTATGGATTATTCTTAAGGTCATAGATTACACGGTCCACCTGATCAAACATGCCTTCTTTATACTGGTGCTTTACGCCCATCTGATATCCATAAGCCTTTCCGATCGAACCGTTTTCATCCGCCCAACTGTCCCAGATATGACTGTGAAGATCATTGATATTATTCGATTTCTGCTGCCAGATCCACAAAAGCTCATCCGTACAGCTTTTGATTGCTGTTCTTCGAAGTGTCAGTGCCGGAAATTCTTTCGACAGATCATACCTGTTCACAACTCCGAATTTCTTGATCGTATATGCCGGTGTTCCATCTTCCCATACCGGTCTTACTTTTTCGCCTCTGGTATCGGTACCGTTATCGATAATGTCACGGCACATATTGATAAATACTTTGTCTGCATAACTCATTTTTTGTTTCTCCTGTCCTTTCCTGTTCTCTTTACGGATCACTGATATTATAAAGAACCCGGTCCAGCATCTTTTCCAATGCCGCGATTTCCTTTTTACTCATCCCGATCGTCAGCCTCCGATCTATCTTCTTCCGGTAATTGTCCATCTTTTTCTGAATATCATATGCTTTTTCCGTCGGGTAAATGTTCTTGCATCTTTTGTCCTGATTACTTGGAACTGCCAGAATGAATCCTTTTTCATCTAACCTTTTTAAGATTCCCGTTACCGTCGGATTCTTAAGACTTAACGCCTTTTCAATGTCTTTCTGATTCACAAACTCCTTACTGCTGCCAAGAAGATAATCCAGCACTGCGCACTGCGATGATGTGATCCCTATCCCCCGAAGCAGGTTATTGAATTCCTTTTCATAAATATTATTGATCTGTTTGAACATAAATCCAACGGGTAATCGTTCTTTCATCCCTTGTATTCTCCCATTTCCCTGTAATACCGTCATCAGTCCGGG
>ENA-OOWZ01000405-OOWZ01000405.1-human-gut-metagenome-genome-assembly--contig:-NODE-405-length-24022-cov-3.044812_pt1 | contig 24022 bp, 26 predicted proteins | sample MGYA00241580_ERZ501329 | MGnify/ENA primary metagenome ERZ501329 (study PRJEB25962, sample SAMEA2042923) | human gut metagenome | biome: human gut; feature: human-associated habitat; material: faeces... | reverse complement strand
AGCGCAAATAGGTAAATAGATAAAAAAGCCGCAATGAGTGTTAATACTTGAAATATAGTTGACTTTCAAGCGGCCATCTGGTCTTATGACTACTTTATCCCGCCCCTGTAGTTCAACGGATAGAACGAGCGTTTCCTAAGTGTTTTATTATCAACGTTTTGCGCATTTTGAGTTGGAGTTGAAAGTGGCTGATATTTAGCAATTTATTTATAAGTAAAAATCTTTCTTTTTGTCTATTTTTACGCATTGGAATCATTTTTAAATAGCCGCATAGTCCATCATTTGATTGTATCGTTGCGCCTAAAAGTGCAACAAAACAGCAACGCAAATCAAGGGCGTTTTTGGCGCGAAATTTATTCCCAATTTGGCTCATAATTTTGAAGCCTGTTCCTTTCCCAATATTCGATCGCACCCCTTATTGAGCTGTATAGGCGGACTTTTTGGGGATTGGTATCGAATAGAATTTGTTTGGCTATTTGGTACTTTCCGAAGTATTGCATAAGTGCAGAGAGATTTTTGTTCTCTGCGAATATTTCCAGAAGCTTTTTAACCCAGTCGGTTTTTCTTTTAGAGAGGCCGTAAAATACCCAGTAGAACTTTTCGTTGTCGTTTAGGATTTTCAGAAGTCGGAATTTGTCTTTCGATATATTCTGGAAGTTGTTCCCCTTGTCGCTTGCGAGATAGCCGTCCAAGCGCACTTTTCGCAGGCGGAAACATCTCCGCTTTTCTTTGGCGACAACCCAGACGCCTATGGCTTTCTGGGGAAGCTTCAATTCGCCTGCGTATTTGCGGCTTATGAATATCTTTTGGTTCTCATAAACTCTAACATCTGACTTGCGTGGCATCATATTATGATAATACCACACTTTCAATTATTTGCAATGGTTTTCTGTATTATTTTTAGAAGCTTTATAGGAAGAAAATATTGAAGAGTTTTGAAAAATATGAAATGAGTTGAGGCATTGCAGAAATCAAATATTACACCAAAACAATGGATTCCGATTTGTCAGATTTTATTCGGCGATTTCAGCTATTAGACGGAAGGTGTCCCTATGCGCACAAGCCGTCTTTAGAAGATTTAAATGCATATGGTTGGAAAGACGAAGAAACCTTTATACAGAAAAAGTTCGTCCCGCTTTTCAAAATATACAAAGCATTTTCCGCAAAATTAGCGGAGCGTGAAACGGCCCTGTCCATGCAACAATTGCGCGACGATTTATGCATTTTTATTCAGGAATTTAAAGACAGCGATTTCGTAGTCAAAGAGGGATTTGTGCCGCATCTAAAAGAGCTTTTGGACAAAATTTCAGACAAGGATATTTCTTCGATAAAAACTATCTGCGATGGCTTTGATGAAATTCGCTATGACAATGTTCGACTATTCGTTTATGCCTTTGCGTATAACTTGGATATTCCGTTTGATTTGATTTACTACGGCAACTTTTTCTGCCTGTTCAAGACGTGGAACGACTTTTACTCGAAACCCGAAAAAGTGAAAGTAAGCGATGTGGTGGATTTGCTGAAGAAAAAGCAAAAAATTTTATATTCGGCAAGGCACATTCGGGACGTCTGCAAAGAGATTGGGCTTGAAACAACAAAAGACGCTGGCAGACCCAAGAGGCTGTAGTCTAGATTGTTATAAGAGTTTTTCAAACTTCAAAAATAGGGAGATTTTCCGCTAAAAATAATTGGGAAATCTCCCTATTTATTTTTCAGAAAACGTTCTCTTTTTACTCAGTTTTATTTGCGCGATATTGGGTGCGTTCAAAGACGAACTATCAGAAGTATGAAAAACAAAACGCAAACACCCAGTACAACGTTAACCAAGCCGGTCGCTTGCGACAGGCTTTTTACACGCGAGCAGGTCGCGGAGTATTTGTCGATAGGCAAGACTCTCGTAGAAAAGCTACGCCGCCAAGGACGCCTGCCGAGCATTCGCCTTTCGGGGAAATGCATTCGGTACAGGAAGTCGGACTGCGACAGGCTTCTCGAAAACTCGACAATATACCGCCACGTTGGAAAGGAGTCGGCATAATGGAAAACATTTGCGACAGTATTTCGATATTCGATGTGGCAAGCAAGTTCGGGGTCGCCCTCAAGGGCAAGGGGAAACTTTACTGTTCCCCTTTCCGCAAGGACGAACACCCGAGCTTTTCAATCTTCGGGAACGGAAAGTTATTCAAAGACTTGGCAACTGGCGAAACCGGCAATGTCATCAGTTTTACGGCAAAGCTGAAAGGGATTTCGAATATGGAAGCCTACAAGCTTTTGCTCTCAGAGTTCGATAACGGCTCTTTTAAGGCTGTTTCTTCGGGCAGACATAGTCTGGATAGGAATGAAGAGAAAAAGCCCCGCAAAGGGGATATTAACGCGCCCAAAAAACTGCTATGGGACGACGCCCTCGCGGACATCGTAGCCAAGCGGTATTCAGTGTCCGTCGAGAGCCTAAAGCATGCGTTTGACGCCGGATGTTTCGGATTCGGGAATTCAAATAAAACAGGGAACGTCTGGATTGTGAGCGACAATCGGAAATTGAGCTATCAAATCCGAAGAATGGACGGCAACAACTGGAAATTCTCGGGCAAAGAAGCAAAAGCGTGGACTCTGAAAAACAGCGACTGCAGTTATCCGATCGGCTTGGAAAACGCAAAGGACAAGCAAGCGATATGCATTTGCGAGGGGTCCACCGATTTCCTGTCGTGCTTCCATATTCTGAAAACGCTCAATATGCTCGGCACCCACGCGCCCGTCGCGATGCTTGGCGCGAACCACAAAATAGGCATTCCCTATTTGCGCGAGTTTGCGGGGAAAGTCGCAATGATTTTTGCGGACGCAGACGAAGCGGGGCATAAGGCCGGCATGGCTTGGGCAAACCAACTTAAGGACATCGCGGCTGTGGCAATGATATGCATGTTGCCAGACTATGCCCTAAAAAGCGGGAAAAAGATAAAGGACTTAAACGACTATCTCCGCTACGCCCACGAGCAGGGCAAAGAGCTTAACCCGTTCCGCATGTAAGGAGGCAAAGATGGAAAGATTTATTACAAAAACGACCTTGCCGCCCGACGAAGTCCTTTCGGAAATCTACACAAAATACTATGAGCAGGAATGCCCCATTGGGGCGTTCCCCCATATTATCCAAAGAGTGGCTAGAACCGTCCATGAAGCGCAGAATCTGCCTATGGAATTTTTATGCTTCATCGCCTGCGGGATTCTAAGCGGGACTGTCGGAAAAAGCTTCCGCGCCTACAACGCAGTAAACGCCTACACCCAAGACGCGAATCTGTATATGCTCGGGCTTGGGGCAAGCTCTTCGGGCAAAAGCGCGAGCGCAAAAATTCTGGGGAAGCGGCTTTTGAGCTTGGAAATGGAAGCAAGGCTCGAATACCGCGAAAAGCTCCTGAAAAAGAAAAGCGCAATAACAAAGTCCATTGAGGCGTTTGAAAAATTGGGCGGAGATTCTCCTGAAGAAAAGAAAGCTGAAGAACCGCAAGAGGATGAAAAGCTTGAAGACCCAAGCTTCATCGTCATGAACGCCACGTCTGAAGCCATCGCGCAGAAGATGGCGGAAAACGGCGGGACTGTGTTTTCGCTTTGCGCCGAAGCGAGAAGCCTGCTTGCCATAGTCGGCGGCCTATATCGAAAAGAGGGAGACGACACCGAAATTTACAACAGCGGTTGGAGCGGCGAAAGCATACGGCAGGACAGAATCTCAAGGGGCGTCGCGGAAATCCACAAGCCCTGCCTGAGCATACTTTGGCTTGTCCAGTATGACGCCTTCCGAAACATCATGGTGAAAAACGAGAACTTCGTGGCAAGCGGCTTTGCGGGAAGATTTCTGTTTTTTAGGGGTCCGAAAGACATTCCCATCGACAAGGGGCTGAAAATCCCGCTCGATAAAAACGTAATGGAAGACTGGGACAAAATGATAACCGCACTTTATGAATTTCGCAGGAACAAGGGCTTTCAGCGGATTCAAGCCACGCCAGAGGCCGCTGAAATCTTCAGGAAGTTCCACAACGAGCAGGTCGAGCTTATGAACAACGAGCTGAAAAGCGTTCAGGAACTGCTCGGAAAGGCGAGAGAAAACGCCGCAAGGCTTGCGATAATCTTTGCCATAGCCGACGAGACGGAAATCATCGACGGGCGGATTGCCGAAAACGCCTGCAAGGTCATAAAGTATTCGCTCTACAACGCTGTGGAATTTTACACGAGCGGGCTTCTTGTAAGGCTTGAGCAAAGGCGCGAGAAAATGGAAAGCATATTGCGGAAAAAGGACGGGCGGGTTCGGATAAGCTATTTTCAGCAGTTCGCGAAAATCTTCCCCGACGAAATCCACAACATTGTTGCGACATTCCCCAATCTTTACGCATTGCGCAAAGAAAGCAACGGCACTTACGTTTTGCTGAAAGAAGTCTATCCAGACCCTGAGGCGGAGAAAGCCCCCGCTGCTGAAGCCGAGGACGACGATATGCTCTTTTAGAAGCTTTAGACTTTAGACCGCATAACAAAGAGAGCCAGATTAAAAGTCTGCGCTCTTTTTTATTTTTGCGCTTGGTTGCACAGTGTTTTCGGGGAATGATTTTTTAGCGGATTTTTACTTGCGAGTCTAAAGTCTAAAACGTCTAAAGTATGCACAACGGGGGGTATAAAAGGAATCTATTAAACGCCGACACACGGCAGGGACGTTCGACAGACCCCTTTCTTCTTACGACAGGTATTTTTCAAATGTCCCATACTTTTTCTTTTAAACAGCCGTAATCCCAGTAAAATAGCGCATTCGCAGACATTACTTATAGGGGGAAATCAGCGAGAAACCTCTCTTTTTGCGCAGGACAAACGCGCATTACCCGAACAACAAACAACTTGCAAAATAAATATGTTCCACCCTGCAATCCGCGAACAAAACTATCGCGACATCTTAGGCAAAATTAAGAACGCAAGAGTAAAGAAATTTTTATTCTAAAATTAATCTATGTCAGAAGAAAAATCTTTCTTGATAGTTTCGTAAGTCATCTCGAAAAGCTTTCGGTCTAACCATTCTCTAAATTCAGGATTGCCAAGGTATTTTTCGTAGAGGTCGGGATATGCGTTCATCCCGCGTTCAATTTCGGAATTCACCGCCGACTGGCATTCTCTTTTTGCGTTGTTTTTACCGCCGTTTTGAACCGTATTAACGTAAGGCTTATTCGCCTTTATAGCCTCGGGAAGTTGTTTTACTATAATATCGGTAATTTTTTCTTTGTCGTCCCAATTCAAATCGCCGAACAATTTGTTGAATTCTTCAACAAGGGCTGATACCGGCAAAAGTTCGGGTTCGGGGATATGCCCGCCGCCGATTTCTATAGTTGGATTTATCTCTGCATCGTTTGCATCGAGAGTAATTTTAATTTCGCCTTTGGCAACGCTTCTATAACTTTCCAAATCAATAGAATCAATCAAACCCCTAATATTATGCGGATCGTCAGGCGACGGAAGCTTGGGAATTAACAATTCAAGAAACCACTCCAGCTTAAGCCAGTTTTCGCTGCAATTTGCAAGGATGGTCGATAGGAATTTGTGCACTCTGACAAAGGATTTCGCGTTGCCCTTAAATTCTATTTGTTCGTCGGGAGGTAGCTGCTTATACCTTTCGGCGCACGCGTCGAGAATCGGGTCTAAATCGCTTCTTGGCCTGTTTGAAAGGTAGATGTTTGTGAAATCCTCGACTTCTTCATTTGAAAAAACATCCACGTCAGTAAGCTTGTATCGCAATTCGTTCAGTTTATTGGGATCAGTTTCACCCACAAGGTTTGTAGAGGTATAAAATTTACTGAACGCTTTCTCGATAGCGACGGAACTGTTGGCAAAATCCAATACGCAAGTGTCGTATTTAAACTGGCAAGCCCTGTTTAAGCGCGACAGGGTTTGGACCGCTTTCACATCGGACAGCGGCTTATCCACATACATCGTATGTAAAAGCGGTTCGTCATATCCTGTTTGGAATTTGTCGGCTACAATTAGGAAACGATAAGGGTCCTTGCGGAAATTATCCTCAATTTCTGCGGACGGAAAGCCATTTAAATCCGATTCCGAAAGTTCTTTGCCGCTGATTTCCTTTGTCCCAGAAAAAGCGACTATCGCTTTGTACGGGCTATTCATTTCGCCCAGTTGGCGTGTTACTGTTTTAAAATAGGTAATGGCGTTTTCAATGCTCGAAGTTACAATCATAGCCCGCGCCCTATTTTTAATTTTTGGGGCGATGTTTAGGTGAAAATGTTCGAGCATTATGCGGGCTTTTTTTTCGATAGTGTTCGGATTGCTTTCCACGAATCTATGGATTCGCTTAAAGGCTTTTTTCTTGTCGAAAAGTTTTTGCTCGTCGTCAGATACTTTTTTAATGATTCTGTAATATGAATCGTAAGGGAAATAAGATTTTACGACATCAAGAATAAATCCCTCCTCGATTGCTTGTTTCATAGAATACAGATCAAAAGGCTCGAATTTGGGCTTCTCAAACGCGCTTATTTTTGTGCCGAACATTTCAAGCGTTTTGCTTTTCGGCGTCGCGGTGAACGCGAAATACGAAGCGTCTTTGCGCATTTTTCTGGCTTCAAGGATTCGGTTTATTTCGTCCTCGGGATCTTCGCCGCCCAATACAGTGTTCATATTTTCAGTCATTGTACCGGATTGGCTGGAATGGGCTTCGTCGATAATTATGGCAAAATGCTTGCCTTTGTTTTCGTCAATTGCTTCAAGTACAAACGAGAATTTCTGGACGGTGGATGTTATAATCTGTTTGCCATTTTTCAGCAAATAACTTAACTGTCTTGCGCTTTCGGCGCTTCCCAAATTGGAGGGGATTTTAACAAAATTTCGGAATTTGTTCTTTGTCTGTTTATCGAGATTCTTTCTGTCTGTAACGACAATAACGGAATCGAAAATTTTCTTTCCGTTTGCGTCCTTAAGTCCTATAAGATGGTACGCCAGCCAAGCGATTGAATTGCTCTTTCCGCTGCCGGCACTGTGCTGAATGAGATACCGCTTGCCCGCGCCATTTTTCAATACATCATTTACCAACTTCTTTACGACATAAAGCTGATGATAGCGGGGAAAGATAAGTTTTTCGGATTTTTTGCCGGTTTTCTCGTCTTTTACCGTTTCGAGGACGATGAAATTTTCCAGTATGTTTGAAAACTCGACCTTTGAGAATATATTCTTCCAAAGATAGTCTGTTTTTAATCCGTTGGGATTTACGGGATTGCCAGCCCCGCGGTTATATCCCTTGTTAAACGGCAGAAACCACGACTCCCTGCCTTTAAGACGCGTGCACATTTTTACAGTATTGTCGTCAACCGCGAAGTGAACAAGGCAGCGCTTGAAATTAAATAGAGGAGCTTTTATATCTCGGCTTTTGTATTGCTCAACGGCATCCTCTGTGTTTTGTTTTGTGAGGGAATTTTTTAATTCTATTGTGGAAACCGGCAATCCGTTTATGAATATCACCATATCTACGGATTCTTCCGTTGTCGTAGAAAAATGAACTTGGCGAATTACGCTAAAGATATTTTTTTTGTAAAGAACATTCGCTAATTCATTTTCTTTAGAGGGTAAGGCATAGTAAAGAACAAAAGACAAATGCTTGTAGTCGAAGCCTTCTAAAAGTACTTCGAGGATTCCCCGATTTACTATTTGGCGTGAAAGTTCGTTTAAAAATTGCGTCTTCGCATATTCGGTGGATATTTCCGATTGAAGCTCTGAATACGCCGATGGTTGTGTAGATTCAAGAAATCTGAAAAGGCGTTTTTCGTCCACGGCGAATTCGCGATTGTAGTCGGTTTGCCAATCACCCGATTCATAGCCAGATTCAAATACGAGAGAATCTTCTATAATTTTTTCCAATCCTTTTTCGCTTGTGTCCATATAGTTAACCGTCTCTCCTTATAAATGTTATATCACCCTTTGTACATCCTGACGTCCAATAAACTCCTTCTATTTTTTGGGGACCTGGTTTAAAAATCCACCTCTTTATTCTTGAACGAATACTTCGCGAATTTTTTGTGTTCGTAAAAATTGGAGCCGAATTATCCAAGACAAGCCTACAAGTTCCATACATTATGGGATTTTTTTCTTCATATTTACTTTTTGGTCTCTTTATATACGTGTAATACAGGATATAACAATTATCTTCCATTACAATGTTCGCAGTTGTTGAATAACTTGTTATTTCATCTGTTTTCAATTTTATACGCAAATCGAATAGCGATTGGGAAATTTCTGCCTGCGCAGTTTTTTCCCCGCCACCGTTGTATTGATGAAATATTTTTATATCATACATGCCATAGATCCTAGGGATTTTACAGCATGGGTTTAATCTCCAAAAATAACCGGCATATGGAATAAAAATAAGTGTTAACGCAGATACAGTCCAAGATATGGAATCAAAGTAATCTAATTCCATTCTCTTAAAAAAGCAAAAAATAGGTATTCCTAAAAATAAAAGATATTTTATACAACTGTTAATGTATGCTATCATCCTATGATGTTATCACGTAATGCCTCTTTAGATTTTCGATAAAAGTTTTATATAGGTTTAGATTTTCAGAGTCCGGGAATAAAGTTTTTATTCCATTTGCCTCTTTGAAGGCAAAAAATTTGGATTGATTAACGTATAAATATGAAACCACTTCGTCAAAAACAAATCTTAGTGCGGTATATTTCTTGAATACGTCACTCGGAATATTCCAAATAAGAGATTCTAACTGAAAAGATCCTACTTTTTTAGCCGAATCGTAGTAGCCTTCCATGTTCCCGCGAATGTGCTTCATTATTCTCACCATTTTCTTGAAGGCGAAATTAGTTCTCTTATTTTTTGAGATCCCATTTAGGATATGCTGTTCTGGGTAATTTATTATAATGCCGCCATCGTCTGGTTCTAATTGAATGCCTCCTATATAATTATTTTGATTAAAGTAAAAATCAGAACGATAATCTCTAAATCTACCACATGGGACAACATCCGCATCTACTCTATAAGTATTGCCGTTAACTTTTATTGACTTATTCCCTCGTTTTACACCAAACTTGAATTTATCTTTTAATGCTTTTTCTATCTCATCTTTAAAATCTCTCAAGCTTCTATTGGAATCTATAAATCCGTACATAGAGGCTTTTACGCCTGTTCTGAATTCTCTCCAAAAAGGGTATTCCATAATCACAGCTATATCAACGTCGCTATCTTCTTTTATATTCGTATTATTCGCATAAGATCCTTGTATTAATATCTTAATTTTTTCGCAAGAGTTATAGCGATTATGCATTCTTAGAAAATAAGAATTACTTTCTGCTAACAAAGAAATGTCTGGATCATCTGACGCATAATCCGAAAGGGCATCTCGTATCATTTCTATGGCATGCTTACATTTTTCATCTGCTGTTTTCCCAATCGGTTGCGCATACCTTTGCAAATCATCTTCCGTATATATCATAATTACACCTTTATCTTTCCTGTTACGGCATCGCTTATTAGGCGAGTTTTGTACTCAATAAGAAGTTTACGTATCTTTTCAAAATTAGATACCGTTATTCTATATATCTTAACTCTCTTATAGAAATCATTTAAAAATTTTTTATCAGGAATAGGGAGCTCTACCCTTGAAATATCTTTAAATGAAATATCTTTCCCATCGCGAATTGTATTTGTAAAGGTATTTAATAGGGAAATGAACGGTTTAGATTTAAACATTATTCTGTAAAATTCGATCATTTCCTTGTTATTATATTTTTCTCTTAAACAAAATATATTGTATGCAGAAGAAACCAACCCTCTTACTGAAGAATATTCAATTCCTCCTTCGAAAGATCTTAAACTGATGACAAAATCATTTGGACGTATAAGTTTCTGTTTTTCGTAATTCCCATCAGGTGAAACATAATTTTGCGAACAATCCCTTTTTAATACAACTCCTCTATCCTGTGTTACGGCAGCTAATTCCTCTTCAGGGAATCCTTTTAAAGAGACTTCTTCAAATAATCTTTTTACTTGTTTTCTTTCCCATTTATCAGGAAATAAGGAACTCCAAGATGCTATTTTTTTAGATAAACTTTTTCTAAATATTTTTGATACTAATTTTTCTAAAATAAGTTCAAAATATCTATGTTTTGCCTCAATGTATTTGTCTATTTTTGCCGTTTTCTCATCCAAGAACGCAACAATCTTCTTTTGCTCATCAGGTGGTGGTAATATGATTGGTATATTCATAAAAGAAGAATCGTGTAATTGATAACGAGACTTCCAAATTCCTTTTGAACGGATGCGAAATTCCCAATGATATGCAGAAGACCGAAGCAAATAATTATAATATAGATAATAAGTATTTTGGCAATTTCTTAATCTATACACAGAATATGCCGTACTTATTATTCCCTTTTGTTCTGAGAACCCCAATCCGTATGCCCAAGCCCAAAGACTATTTACTACTAAATCTTGAGGATAACATAATTTATATCCAACGTATGATTCTGCTTTAAACATAGTGACATCAATCGAATTACGATTAACGACCCCATAATTTGAAGAAACAGAAAGTAAGCTTTCATCCCCATCTTTTGAACGTTCGTCAAAAATTGAAAAAAGTTTTTTGGCACGCAATATTTCCCAATGAACAGGGATTTCTTTCAGCCATGGAAGGTCGACAGCCTTATATTTCGGATATGGTTTTAGCTTTTCCATATCGTTTATCCCAAGATTTCCGACAGCAAGCCGTCGGTTTCTTTTTCAATCATTTTAATGTCGGCTTGTATTTCCGAAAGTTCACGCAACTGAATTGGCTTATAGAAATACTTTGTAAAGCTCAGTTCATATCCGATTTTCGTCTGGCTATCGTTAACATACGCGTCAGGCGCGTAGGGAAGAACTTCATTTCGCATAAAGCCGTCTATGCCGCCTTCGTATGTAAGCGGGACTTGCTCGTTATCGCGTAAGTCGGAGTTAGGCTCTGGATCGCCGTTTTTATCGCGGACAATTTCGGCGGTGTCGCAAACTTGGCAAAGGAATTTTTTTATAGCGGTTTTATCTTTACCTTTCAATTTGTACCCCGCGTCTTTCGCAAATTTTACAAAGCGTTTATCAAATTCGTTAAAATCCAAATATTCGGATTTCTTCTTCGCAAAATCATTTAATATTTTTACCAACTCGTCATTACCCGTTTCGGATTGAAATGCTTTAATGTTTTCTTCTGTAAGCGATACTTTCAATCTCAACGGACGCTCAACACAGATTTGGAAATAGCCAAATTCGCTGTTATCAAAAATCTTGCTTGTTTCGCTGTTTTTGAAATCCATATAAACTTTGAGTATCTTCTTGCGGATTTCGGGAGTAAATTCGCAATTCTTCTCGCCGAGATTTTTGCGCAGGGGCGATTTCATTTCTGTCGCGTCTATAAGTTGCACTTTATCCCTCCTACGCTTTTCTTTTTTATTTGAAAGAATCCACAAGAAAGTGCCAATACCAGTGTTATAAAACATCTTTTCGGGCATAGCGACAATCGCTTCCACAAGGTCGTTTTCAAACATATAACGGCGTAAATTACTTTCGCCTTGCCCCGCGTCGCCCGTAAAAAGCGACGAACCGTTGTGAACTTCCACAATTCTCGTTCCGAGTTCGGTGTCTCGCTTCATCTTAGCTATATTGTTCGCGAGAAAAAGCATTTGAGGGTCGCCCACGTCGGGAATTACACGGTATTCGGGATCTCCCGCATAGTTCATAACAAAACGCCTATCTTTTATTTCCTTTTTCAAGGCGCTATAATTGACTTTTTCGGTTCCTTTTTCTATCAGCCCCCAAAGCTCAAAGTCGCTTTTCCACGGCGTTCCAAACGGCGGATTTGATATGCAAAAATCAAAAGTCTCGGAAGCGTAGCGGTCTTGAGATATTGTCGAACCGAGCTTTAAATCGTCGGAAGATTCTCCCTTTATGAGCAAGTCGGACTTCGCTATGGCAAAGGTTTCTTCGTTGAGCTCCTGCCCGTAAATATATGTTTTTATCTCCTTATTCCGCTCTTTGGCTATTTCATTTATGCGCTTTTCGGCAAGAGTGAGAATTCCTCCCGTTCCGCATGCGCCATCGTAAATAAGATAGCTTGAATCTTTCAGTTTGTCGGCGATCGGAATTACGGCGAGATCCGCCATAAGCGCCACAATGTCTCTCGGGGTAAAATGCTCACCCGCTTCGGTAACGTTGTTTTCCTCGTTAAAGCGGCGCAACAATTTTTCAAAAAGAGTGCCCATTGAATGGTTGTCAAGCGCGGGGAGCCTGACGGAACCGTCCGAATTTAGAATTGGAAAGGGCGCAAGGTTAATTTGGGGCGATGTAAACTTCTCTATTAGCAGGTGCAATCTCCCGCTGTTTACAAGTTTATCTATTTCTTTTGCAAAACCAAAATACTGGATTATCTCCTGCACGTTTTCACTAAAACCGTTAATGTAATCGGTGAAATCGGATTTTAATTGTTGTGGACTGGTGCGTGCCCTCAAATCTTTTAGCGAAAATTTCGACGTATTATAAAAGGTTTGTTTACTCGCTTTCTTTAAAAAATTCTGCGGGTGTTTTTCGCCACGCGATTTTAACTTCTCGTTTTCCGCAAGAACTTTTGCTTTTGTAGGCTCAAGCACAGCGTCAAAACGCCGTATAACGAGCATAGGCAAAATTATTTTACGGTATTCGCCTTTATTGAAAGTTTGTACAAGGCAATCGCAGGCAACGCTCCAAAAGAAGCTTTCAAGCGTCGAAAGTTGTTCCTTTTGCAAGTCTGAATCTATATTCGACATATTTCTATATGTTCTATATTCTTATTAATGCTAACTAAATATTCTATTGTTTCTCGTATGTTAATATTCCTATCTAAAATATCAAGAAGAAACGAGACCGTCGGTTTTGAAAAACGTATTTTAGCGGGGCATATATCCAAGGATTTTACTTTAGACGTAAATATTGTCACTCACACAATATGATGTTAACGAAAATTCCAAACAACTCCATATTGCCGTAAGGCATGCGAAAGATCCCATATTCATGCAAAAAGAAATATCATCCAAAAATAACAAATAAAAATATTGCGTATTTTTTACGCTTGCCGCACAACCAAGTAAAATAACAGAAAAAAGCGGGCAAAGAAAACGGAAAAATAACCCGCGCCCCCACGTGGAATCGAACCACGATTTAGCGTTTAGGAAACGCCCGTTCTATCCGTTGAACTACAGGGGCGGGGGAAAATTAATTATGCGGAAACATAATGCAGATTGAGGTTGATTAGTCAATTCTCAATTTTTGAAAAGGCGGTTAATCCTTTTATTTTAAAGAGCAGATGGCTTTATATCAAAATACTCCTTGGCTTCTTTTTCTCTGGCAAGGCCGTTGTAGTGCTGTTTTAAAACATCGACTGCGTGCCCCATTTGTTCCGCTGTCATAGCGGCATTTCGGGTCAATGCAAGATAGTAGGTTGCGGCGGAATGTCGCAGGCCGTTGTTTATCCATTTTATCCCGTTTGCTATTCTGAACGAATTAATCCGCTTTACGAAGTTTTGTTCCACGATATGATTTTTCGTATTGAGCTTATCAGAATATGGTGCAAGCCACATTGCCAGATTTTCAGAAATTTTTACGATGCGCCTTGCGCCTGTTTTCGTCACCTCGTTGTCCATCACGATTTCTCGGTCAGGAAGTTTTATCTTGTCCCAAGTAAGGCGTTCGATTTCTCTGCGTCTTAATCCTGCGAAAGCGGCTATTGCAAGATACGCCCTAACGTCGCTTAACGGCTCGGTCTTTGAAAGCATATTTGCAACTTCCTCAACCTTGTAGAATTTCGGCGTTTTTAGTTTTTCGCGAATGGAGGGAATGCGCTCGACTGGGTTCTCGTTTATCCACCCGCGCATTCGGCAAAATTTGAAAAACGTGAACAGAATGCTCCTGAAGCCGTTCTTTGTGATGGACGAAACGGGAATGTCTGTATCGACATAAACTTTCATTGCGCCGCCGTTGAGCATCTCGTCTGGCGAATCGGCGTAAACGCGCTTTTTCATCGAGTTTATCCACGTTTCGATTTGCTCGCAGGATATGCTTGAAACTATCGTATTGTCGCCGAACGTCTCGCAAAAACGCTCAAGTAGATTCGCTATTTTGTAGGAATAGATTTTGGTCAGGCCATTCCCCTGTTTCGAGTTCGCGTATGCTTCGACTGCACGCCTCAATGATACGGAAGACTTCTTGGCGTTTTCGGTTTTCTTGTATTCATCGATAATTTGCCTTAACGTTGTTTTTAGCGATATGGCTTCATTCGACAGGTTGACGTAATGCCTTATGGCGTCGATAAAGGGCAGATCGAAAGGCTCAAGCAGGCGTTTGGCTTCGAGCAAATCGCGTCTGTCCGCTATGGAAATATTGTTTGCTTCAACTCCAAGCCGATTTTCGACAAAAGATTTTTCTTCATAGAAAGCGTCGGCGGAAAGCTTGTCCACAAATAGCTTTTTGGCTCTGACATCTTTTTGTACGTCGTAAAAGTACACGACCCATTTATACTTTCCGCGAATATCTTTATACGGTTTTGGCTTGCTAACTGGTTTGCGTCTTATAGATTCAATCATGGTTGTTCATTGTTGTGCATTTTTGTTCGGATTTCCACCCAAAAGTGCAACAAAACAGCAACATAAACATTAAGTCATTGATTATCATTATAGAACTAACCATTCCTAAACGCCAAATCGAGGTTCGATTCCTCGTGGGGGCGCGGGTAAGTTTTTGTTAAGCAGCATATTGCCATTTTTGCGCTCGCTGCTTTTTTTTGTGAGCATAATTACGTAAGTCCCTGGTAATTGACCTAAAATCTGGCAGAAATCCTTACCAATAGCTTGCCATTTTGGCTTAACGATATATGCCCTAAATGGAAGAAAAATTTCTATACTGGAAGAATTATATCTATTTACCTATTTGTCTATTCTACCTATTTCCCATATTTTGCCGGCAGTGGAGTTGCAGCCCGAACGCCCCGAAGGGAACAGGCGGAGGGCGAAACTTCACTTAGGCAAAATTTATTGCTTCAAAAACCCTTTTATCATCGGGGAGAAAACTTTCGAGAAACTCAAATTCGAATGTTCTCAGTGTCTTGAAAAGATAAAAAGTAAGTGTATAAAATGAGCATGTTAGAATGAGAGCGAGTTCACGAAACTCATTAAAATCCATGTTCACATAATTGAGAAATTAAAATAATAGTGAAAATAGACTATCTATTAAGAGTAGATATTGCACGTTTTTCTTCTATATCTGGCGTAATATCTGTTTCAACTCTTAAGGGCTCTTCATTTGGGTTTATTCGATTCCAATGGTCGACGTCAAGCGTTAATTGGTATAAATCTCCAACCACTTGTTCCCTTCTAGAATATACTGACTTATGCATATGAGCCCTTGGAGCTTCATCGATATCGATCCAAAATACACCTTGTCCTATGGAATCATAAACAGCATGATATACTCTATATGATTCTCCAGTTTCTTTGTCTTGTTTAGTTTCTTCCCTAGCCATTCGAGAGAACTTTTTTGCCAAACGTTCTGTTGCTGTTATGGGTTCGGGTGGATTCCAACCGTTATCAAGAGCGAATCTTGCAAGATCCAACATATTGATTTCACTTACGCCTTTTTCACGCTTGTATTTCTCTAGTATATAGTTGAATTCGCTATTTCTATTTTTACTCATATTTGCCTTTTGTTAATATTTTTGAACTGGTACGATATTTCCCCACCCATCAATCGTAGCACCAGTAGAAACAATTGAACGAACTTTCACAAGATAGGTGGAAAAACGGTTATAAAGGTTTAATTTGTATCTTAATTGCCCAGCTACTAGACCAGGATGAACATTTATTGTTTTTGCAAATGCGACAACATCTCTATCGTAGAAAAAAGGAGCTTTTCTTGATATAAAATTTTCTAAAGATTTTCTTGGTACACAAAATTCTGAAGCGGCTTGGTTTGCTATTATTTCCTCATCGGGTACATCATGTTGAGAGGACTCTAATTCTTCGTCTATTTTTGCAGAAATTTTCCCATGCCCACAAAGAACATGCTCTAACTCATGCCTTAATACAAACCAAAAATTATCAATTCTATCAAAACGTGTACTTAAGGCTATTACAGGAGAATTTTCATCAAGCCATAAACAAACTCCATCTATTTTAGATCCTTTTAAAGCTTCCACAATTAAAAATCTAATTCCACTTTCAGCGAGAATTCTGGAAACCTTTCTAATTGCTTCAATAGAGGTTCTCAATTCTGCTAGTTGGGAAATTGCACGTTCTGCCGATTTTTTCGAATATTTTCCCACTATCATTTCTTGAGACAACTCTCTTACTCTTGCAATCCAAGCATATTGAAGAGATGTTAAAGGAATCGCTTCATCAGTTTTTTTTGCGGCATATGACAAACAGGGAATATTTTTTATATCATCAACTTTCAGGAATCTTTTTAATTCTAATTCAATATGGGCAGTATCTTTTATGTTATCTGCATCAATCCATCCACGTTTTATCATTTCCTGTATAGGGAACGCTCCGAATAATTTAGCTTTTAGCGCGATTTTCGGATTTTCCATACTTATGATTCTAGCTTGAGCTAATTCATATGATTTTTGTAAATCCAGAAAAATCTCAGGTCGAACTTCGAATACATCGGAAAGCAATAAAGATAATTTGGCATCTATTGGCTTTTTTCCTGTGATTATTTTATTTATGGATGATTCATCTATATCAAGTACAACAGATAATACTTTTTGAGACCACTTTCGTTCTTCAAGAAGTGATTGAATATATTGACCTGGTGTTTTAAAATTTTTCATGCGCTCAGTATTTAAAAATTTCAAAACAGTGTCAATTGAAAAATTTCTCAATTTGGAAATTTTTTTAATTTTGCCCCCCCAAAAAAAATATGGTACTAATATATAAAAATATTGTTAAAGTGAGAATTTACCAAAGATGAAAATAATAACACTTTACACTTATTCTCGGTATATTTCTTCAATTTGCCATTGCAAAACAATTTGAATTTCTTACAAAAATCCACAAAGAAAGACTGAGAAGAAAAAACTCGAGAGAAAACGTAATCAAATAACCAGTTGCAAATTTAGAGATTTTATTTCTCAAACATAAACCAAAAGCAACAGGGGGGCTGAAAGGAATCTATTAACCAACAGCATACGGCAGGGACGTTCGGCAGACCCGTTTCTTCTTGCGAATGGATTTTTTGAAATGTCCCATTTTAGTTTAGCCTATCGCCTTGAATCCGCTTAAGTTATCGGGATTTACAGGCAGAAAACGAAGTGCGACATTATTGGGACATTTGACAGATGTCCCTTTTTTTGTGAACGAAAACATAGGACAGAAAATATTAAGCAAAGACCTTGAAAACATAGTAAAAAAGGTGGCTTCTGGCAAAACTCTCACAAGTGCGGAGAGAAGCTTGGTTGAGAAAGCCTATGGCACAAGTGGAGATGTTAAATTCGCAAAAAACTATCGTAGAGCTTTCGGAGATTTTAGGCGTTAGCCGCAAAACAATAGACCGCTGGCGAAAGTTAAAAGGCTCTCCCAAACCCTGTTCTGACGGCAGGCACAATGTGGCAAAGTGGCGGGATTTTGTAAGGAAGCACGACTTAAAAGAGCCAGACTCTCCCGAAGATGAGGAGTTAAAAACCCGCAAGCTATTGGCGGAGGTAAAGCAAGCGGAAATCAAACTCAAGGTAATGGAAGGAACGTATGTTGCCATTGAGAAGGTTCGCGAAGTATGGACCGCCCATATAGGACAAGTACGGCAAATCTTGGAAAGCAGATTTTTAAACGAGCTTCCGCCAATTCTTACAACCCTCGATGCAGTACAAATTCGGGAGAAATTACAGGAGGTACTCGATGAGACTTACAAGGCAATCTCTATCGCCGCAGACTCGATAAAAGAGCCTGTGGATATTGAAGATTAACGCGACCCCATCAAATAGTTTCTTGAATATGAAAAAGTCGGGAATTTCGCATAGATTTCATCACTTAGGGAGTCTCCGTGCAAAACAACCGCAGGAATATCGAGCAAGGTGCATTGAATGTATGCCATGTTGACGCAATGAATGTCTATGTCTTGGGCGATGATATAAAAGTCTCTTGGGGAAAAATTGAGATTTCGCAAAACGTCAAAAATTGCAATTACCATACTTCCCGCTCCGCAGGTTGGCTCATTTATTGATAGCGGAATTTCCTGCCTTTTTAGATTTCCAACCGAAGATTGGGCAATCATTTTACTCACATAATAGGGAGTAAATACTTGCCCGTTTCTATGGTCTAAAGCATTGTTTAATCCCGCCCATTCTCCAAGAAAGTCTCCCGTTCGATATTCGAGAGCATTGACTAAAACAGAAAGGGCTTCCGCATAACCTTTTTGATTCTTGGAAGCCCTTTGCATTTGAATGATTTTTTCTTCGCGCTCTCGGTCAAATCGCAATACTTGTTGGAATGATAATCGGGATATAAGGCAAAATTCTGAGAAACTTTCCAATATCCCCTTACTTCCAGAGTGGATTGACTCAATGGCATTTGAAAATTGCTTATGAAAGTTCTCGTACATTAGTAGTCCTCTGGAAAAAGCAAAGTGGTTGCACTTCTGTCCCACTCGGTTATTATCCAAATCCTTCTGCCATCTGGGAGTTTATATTCAGATAGCAGCCTTTCGCCGTTTTTGAGAGCCTCGTCATTGCTCTTCCAGTCTTCCTTGCATACGTCACCCCAATCTCCATTTGCGTGGCGGATAAGATAAGGAAGCATTGAAAATCCCTTCTTTTCGCAGTAGTTCACAAGCGTCGTGGTTGCAACTACCCGCCCGAAGTCGAATTTGCTTTCTATTATTGTTTCCATACTATGCCTTTATTGCTTGGTTAATTTGAAGTGTTGCGCCTTTCTCTCTCCCTGCGCGGTAAGATGTTGCGTCCATTCTCTTACCCTGCCTTCTCCGTGATTCTCCTATCACTCTGAAAGTGTTTTTGATATAAACCTCCAGCTCATGTTCATTGTTTGATAAGGCCAGTTCATAGTTTTGGCGGGATTCTTCCCCCTCTCCAGAAAGCGTATCTTTTTCGGCTTGCTCCATTCGCTCGTATATTCCGCACCTAAGCCCGAAGTAGTAATCCGCCTTGTTTGGCCTAAAGCAGGTATTTTTAAATTCATTCCAACATTTGAAGAATACGTTTCTTAGATAGCCGTGGACGTATTTTGCGATTTCAATATTTTCGGGAGTCCCAATAACCACCATTCCAGAATTTCCGTTATATAAGATTTTTACCTTGTAAAACCTGCAAAGAATTGCGGTTATTTCCGTGTCGGCAGGATTGAGAACCGCCCTTGAGAAGAAGTATTCGTGTTTTATCTTTGATGCGGGAGTATCGTTTTCGATATTCGCCATAGTGATATTGTATTTTGTCATAAGCCGTTGAGCCATTTCCATTGCTCTTTCGGCTTCCGCATTACTTGCTCCCTTATCCTTGGAGAGAGTTAGAAGCTTTTGTATTCGTTTTAGGATTGATTTTTCAGTGTCCATATTCTGCTATTTATAATTCCCAAGTGGCTATTATTACGTTTCCGCATTCATCTATGCGGGGAGAAGTTTTAAAAAATTCTTCGGTTATGTTGTTTAAAGTCATCTGGAGGTTTTGGTCTCGCTCGGTATTGGAGTCGAAGTACGAAATATCCAAATTTAGATTTGTATTTAATGTCCAAGCCTTACCATAGAGCACGTCGTTGTGAACATTCTCCAATCCGTAATGTTCCAAAACTTGTATCGCCATAGCGTGTTCAGCTTTCCAGAATTGTATTTTTAGTTTCTTATTCATATTTTGTCCTTTAGGTGTTTATCGTTCTTCTATGTCATTGATATTAACACACTTGGATAATATTTGCAATGTTTTTCTTTGGTTTTTTTATGAAAAAAAGATAAAAAATAATCTTGAAATTTCTCTACGAAACACCTCCGAAAACTGACATTATCCAACTTATTGTAGGAAGCCGTATTGGGCTATGGCGGCGAGGGGTTAGCACAAAAAAATGCAAGAAAAATCGTAATATTTTTGAATAATAAAAACGAAAAAAACCTAATAAAAATGTTGCAAATTCTATCGAACTATGGTAATATCAATAACATAGAAAACAAACAACAAGCTAACACGATGAAAACAATAAGAATAACACTAAAAGATGCTAAGAGGCTAAACCTGTCGTGGAAACTGATAGGACTTTGGGAAATACGCGACGAATCCGAAAGTGAGAAGGTGCTCATACGCAGGATTGAAGAACCTATGGTCGAGTACATTTCAAGAAATCTAAACCAATATGAATTATCAAAAGGAACAATAAAAAAACTCGAAAGATAAAAGCATGAGAAGTATAACAATAACAGAAAAACAGGCTAAACAATACGAATTACCCGCCAAAGCTGTGGGCGATTGGTCAATCCTCGAAAATGGCGATGGATACGGACTTTTGCACCGCCTAAAAAAGGACGGGACTTTGGGGAGTGATAGACCTAATAATAAAATCAAAATAGAGCTGGAAGTTTTAAACAAGCTCTCCGCTCCAGATACAAAAGCAATAACAGGAAAGACCGAAAATGGAGATACTGTTGTAATAGCCAAGACCAAGCATATTGATAACGAGCCTAAGGTTGATAAGCCAACCGAGAGCAATGTTGCAATGGGTGATGAAGAAATGGCCATAGGCACCCGAAAATCGAGGTGGATAGCGCAACTCGTTGAGCAAATGAAGACGGAACCGTTTACCGCAGGATTGCTTGAGAAAATGGGAGATTCTGAATTTGTGAAGCAGGTTCTTGAGGATACAAATCCAGAACGCCAAGGCGGAAAAGCTTATAGCTCGTTAACTTCGGCTATGAGAGTATGGAATAAGCGTATAAGGAGGGGTGAATATGCCTACTAATAAATTCTACCACATACTCTGTACAAGCGGAGACAAGGTAATTTACGAAGGTAGGTTTCAATGCGTTTCGCGTTCGGCGGCAATGAAACTTCTAAGGGAGAAGGTAGGCCGCCAGAACCTCTATGGCTTAATTTACACAGTGACGGAAATCCCGATAGAGGTTTTAAGGGAGATAGTTGATGCGCTAATAAACAAGAAACCGATAACCGAAGGCGATATATGTTCCTATAAGGAGACGCCGACTATAAGCCCTACATATGCAAAGATAAACTCCTATAAGCATAATCCAAATAAGCCCCAAGGAGTAAACGGAGTAAAACGCAGACTGGGAGATTTCTAATGATATACTTGCTTGACCTAAATTATACGCTCGTGGACAAGGAAAAGGACGCCCCAAGAATTCGTCCTATGGAACTTCAAATAGAGCTTGAGACCTACCGCCAATGGCTGATTGATATGTTAAAAGGTAAATATGTGATTCTCACTACGGCACGAATGCAAAAATACGAGATATTTACCCTAAATCGAATATACACTAAGACGAATTGGCTGCCAAATGAGAGCTTTTTTTCTATCTTTAGGCATTTGCCTCACATAAAAAAGGAGTGGATACTGAAATGGCGAATATTTCCAAAACACGGAAATAATCCCGAACAATTCTTCGCAATAGAAAGTAATCCCCAAACCAGAGCTATGTACGCCAAGTATGGGATAAAATCGGCTCCCGCGATAGACGATTTCGGCAACAGAATTTCAATATAGGATTTTGACAAAATAGTCTGTCTATATGGCAGACGAAAATAAGGCACGAATTTTAGCGGACGGAATTGAAGTATGGTGCGCATACGATAAGCTCGTAAAAGTTGAAGAACTTATCCCGCACCCGAAAAATCCGAATACGCACCCGCAGAATCAGATTAAAATCCTTGCGCAGAATATACGTTATCACGGTTGGCGACACCCGATTGTAGTTTCAAAGCTAAGCGGTTATATTGTGGCGGGGCATGGTCGCTTGGAAGCCGCCAAAGAGCTTGGCGTTTCAATCGTTCCCGTGGAATACCAGAATTTCGCTTCCGAGGACAACGAGCTTGCAGTACTTGTTGGAGACAACAGACTTGCAGAGCTTTCCACGCTCGATTTAAACGGCTTGCAAGATATTATAGACGGATTTAAAGAAACAAATTTTGACGCAATTCTTGCGGGATTTGAGCCGACAGACCTTGACGCCCTTTTGGGCGAACAAAAGCCCGATTTTGGGGACGAAAAGGAAAAGGAGCTGTCGCAGTCGGAAGTAACGATTCAGGCGGGAAACTACCGCTTCAGAATGTCGCAGGAAGACTTCGGCATTTGGATAGACAAGCTCAAGCAGGAAGTAGGCTTCGACAAGGAAGCGGTAATCGCTGAAATCCGCAGGAGACTTGCAATATGATAAAGATTGAACCGATTTCCGCCGTAAATCCCTCAACCTACAATCCGAGAACCGCAGACCCGAAGCGGCTTGATTTGATTGAGCTTTCGCTTCGCAAATTGGGCTTCATTGCGCCCATTTACGCAGATGCAAACGGCGAAATTCTTTCGGGGCACCAACGCCATTTTGTAGCAACGCGAATGGGCGTAAAAAACGTCCCCGTTTTCAGGATTCCGCCGATGGAGTTGGAGAAGCGCAAGGCGTTGAACATAGTCTTTAACCGCGCCACGAACGACGGCGACATTTGCCAAACACCCGAAAAGGCTAAGCGCATTCTGGAAAGTCTAAATCTCTCGGAACTCGCCAAAAACATTCAAGACAAGGAGTTGGAGAGCAGAAACTTTTTCAGATGCGCCTACCCTGCGAAAGTGTCGGTTGCAAAGCTTTGTAAGATAAATTCAGGGCGATGGATTCAATACGCCAAAAGCATTGCCAGAACTCTCCGCAAGGCTGGAATTGTTATGCCGATTGTCTGCACACCCGACGGGAAAGTCATAAACGGAATTGGAAGGCTCGAAATGCTTGCCGAACTCAAAGTAGATACTTGCGATGTAGTCTACATTTCCGAAGACGAGGCGAAATTTGCCGACGCCATGATGAACTTGCTTACAATGGAGTTCGACATTCACACGCGCTACGCCGATTTGCTTCGCTATAATTCGTTCCGACGCGCCCGCAGAGTTCGCGAAGAATTGGGGCACGGCTTTGTATTTGCAGTTCACGGCAATAAGCCCTGCCATAGTTTCGATATTTTCGACAAGGCACAACAGGCGAAATGGCGCAAGGAACACGGAGATTCAATTCTCGACTTCGGCGCGGGACACCTTACGGAGACGAATATTTTGAAGTCCGCGGGCTTTGATTGTGTTCCGTTTGAGCCGTATCACATAGGCGTTTCCGAAATCGACAAAGAAAAGTCGCTTGCGATTTCAAGGGAATTTCTAAACACCGTCGCAAATGGCAAGGAATTTACAAGCATATTCATTTCAAGCGTGTTAAACTCAGTTCCTTTCGCAAAGGATAGAGAGCATATAGTTTGCATTTGCGCGGCGTTGTGCCGTCCGTTTACAAAGCTTTACGCCTGCGCTTCGTCGACGGCGGAGACCGGTTATAGGCAGGTGAACGGTAAGGCGTTTCATAACGAGTCAAACGCAGGAAACATCGCGTTTAGATTGGAATACGAATCGGGCGTTCGCATTGGCGATTTTCAGGACAAGCCGAAAGTTCAAAAGTACCACACGAAAAAGGAATTTTACGAACTCTTTTCGCCGTTTTTTAGGAACGTTCAGATTTCGGAAATGACAGGCAACGTAAACGCCAAGTGCGAAAACGTAAGGCGCATTCCGTGGGAACGCCTCGAAGAAGCGTTGAGATTTGAATTCAATCTACCGTATCCCGACGGGTCTCGTATGGGATTGATAGACGAGGCAATTTCGGCATTCAAGCACCGCTATGAAATACTTGGTTGATTTAAACTACACGCTTGTGGGAAATTCCCCCAAATGGGGAGAGCCGCGCATTACGCCGTTTTCAAGGCATATTGAACAGGAAACATACCGCCAGTGGCTT
>ENA-OOWZ01000375-OOWZ01000375.1-human-gut-metagenome-genome-assembly--contig:-NODE-375-length-25029-cov-2.938136_pt1 | contig 25029 bp, 27 predicted proteins | sample MGYA00241580_ERZ501329 | MGnify/ENA primary metagenome ERZ501329 (study PRJEB25962, sample SAMEA2042923) | human gut metagenome | biome: human gut; feature: human-associated habitat; material: faeces... | reverse complement strand
AAATCAAATACTTAATAATAGAATAGCCCATGCTTATCTTTTCTGTGGAACGAGAGGTACTGGTAAAACATCTACAGCAAAAGTTTTTGCTAAAGCATTAAATTGTTTGAATTTGCAAGATGGAGAGCCATGCAATGAATGTGAAATGTGTAAAAAGATAAATAACGGACTTGCTATTGATGTTACAGAGCTAGATGCTGCTTCAAACAATGGTGTAGATAAAATCAGAGATATTATTGATGATGTTAAATATCCTCCGCAAGAAGCACGTTTCAAGGTATATATAATGGATGAGGTTCATATGCTTTCAGCAGGAGCTGTAAATGCATTTTTAAAAACTTTAGAGGAACCACCTGCTAATGTAATATTTATTTTAGCTACAACTGACCCTCAAAAGCTGCCTATTACAATTCTTTCAAGATGTCAAAGATTTGATTTCAAAAGAATTTCAAATGAAGATATTATAAAAAGATTAGAAATTGTTTGCAAAGAGAGTAATATAAGTATAACACCACAAGCATTAAATATTATAGCTTCACTATCAGAAGGAGCAATGAGAGATGCATTATCTATTTTAGAGAGATGTGTACAAGATGGTGAAAATAATATTGATGAAGATAAGATAAAAGAATTAGTCGGAATTCCTAAGATTACTTATATTCATAGCATTACAGAAGCAATTATTGAATATAATATAGATGAAGCAATGGAATCAATTACCAAAGTCTTAGATGAAGGAAAAGACTTAAATAATTTACTTTGGGAAATTATAAAATATGTAAAAGATATTTTGATGGTAAAAACAGGTCAAAAATTAACAATATATAATGAAAATGATTTTGCAAATTTAAAAACATTAGCTGAAAAAGTCTCAAAAGATAGGGCTATAAGGCTAATAAGTGAATTATCAAAACTTGAAAATGATATGAAAAGTTCTACACAGAGATTGATTATATTCCAAGCAGGAATTATAAGATTATGTGATAAAGAAATTTCATCAGCTTCTCCAACAGGAAACGGTGGAGATTCAGATAATTCAGATGTATATGCTAGATTAGATAAAATAGAAAATTATTTAAGATCTGGTGGTGGAGTAAGAGTACAATCTCAAACAATTAAAAGAACAACAAATACAACGGCACCTAAAAGTAATGCAATAAGTGCAATTGCAGGAATAGGAAAAGATAAAAAGCCTGCACAATATTGGAAAGATGTTGTAAATAATTTTAAAGCTAATGGAAAAATAATGTTATATACGAATTTGTTAAATACAGACGCTATTGAAGTAAATGATATGACTGTTGGAATAGAATTCCCTAAGGGATTAACACCATTTGGAAAAACAGTATTAGAAAATCCAGAGAATAAAGCAGAAATAGTAAAACAAGTTTCAATTGCATGTGGAAAAACAATGCAAATAAAATATATAGATACAAAGCCACAGAGCGAAGGCGAAATGACAGAAGAACAAGAATTATCAAATTTTGCGAATGAATTTGATATACCATTTGGCGTAATAGAATAATTAAGGAGGAATAGGAAATGTCAAAAAGAGGAGGATTCCCAGGAATGGGAGGATTTGGTGGAATGAACATCAACAATTTAATGAAAGAAGCAAAAAAGATGCAAGCAGATTTAGAAAAATCACAAACAGAGCTTGCAGCAAAAGAATTTGAAGCATCAGCAGGTGGAGGAGCAGTAACAGCAAAAGTAAATGGACAAAAAGAGATATTAAGCTTAACTTTGCAAAAAGATGTTGTAGATCCAGATGATGTTGAAATGTTACAAGATTTAATTGTAACATGTTTAAATCAAGCATTTAAACAAGTAGATGATGCTCAAGCAGCTTCTATGGGAAAATATAATATCCCAGGATTAATGTAGTTACAAGGAGAAAACATATGTCAATGTATTCACCATCAATAGAAAAACTTATACAGAGCTTTGAAAAATTACCAAGTATAGGAAATAAGACAGCTGCAAGATTAGCATTTTATATGTTAAACGCATCAGAAGAAGAAACCAATGAGTTTGTTTCTTCTATTATAAATGCAAAAAAGAATTTAAAATATTGTAGTAAATGTTATAATATTTCAGATACAGATCCATGTCCAATATGTAGTAGCCCTAAAAGAGATAATTCTGTAATTTGTGTTGTAGAAGATGTAAGAGATGTAATGGCAATGGAAAGAACTCATGAATTTAAAGGAGTTTATCATGTTTTACATGGTACAATATCTCCTATGAATGGTATTGGACCAGAGGATATAAAAATAAAAGAATTATTAAATAGAATTGCAAATAATGATATAAAAGAAATAATAATTGCTACAAATCCTAGAGTAGAAGGAGAAGCAACTGCGATTTATTTGTCTAAAATTATAAAGCCATTGGGAATAAAAGTTACTAGAATTGCACACGGAATACCAGTGGGTGGAGATTTAGAGTATACAGATGAAGTTACTTTAAGTAAAGCTTTAGAAGGAAGAAGAGAGTTATAAAAAACACCTCAATTTATTATATGAGGTGCTTTTTGTATTATTTAAACAAATTACAATTTCTCTAGCAATGTTTCACAAATATCTCGTGTTGAATTTTTCTTTGCTAAAAGTTTTGCATTGATTTTCATTTTTTGTAACTTTTCTGGATCATTTAATATTTTGTATAATTCTTCTTCTATTTTATCATGTTTTTTTAGCCAAACAGCTACTCCTTTTTGTTCCAAGAATTCTGCATTTTCTTCTTCTTGACCTGGAATTGGATTAATAACAATAATAGGTAATCCAGAAGCCAAACTTTCTGTGGTTGTAAGGCCACCAGGTTTTGTTATTACTAAATCAGAAATACTCATAAGCTCTGGAATTTTATTTGTATATTTAATAATTTTTACATTTTCACTAGAATTTGTTTCTTCTACTAATTCATCAAATTGTTTTTTCATTTTATCATTTTTTCCAGATATAGCAATTACTTGCAAATTAGAAAAGTTTTCTATTATAGATTTAAGCATATTAAAAACTTTGTCTTTTCCAAAACCTTGTTCACCACCTGCAAAGAATAATATAGTTTTTTTGTCTGGACTTAATTCAAATTCAGATAAAATACTTTCTTTATCATAATGAGCTAGGAAACGATTAGATAAAGGAATTCCAGTTACTTTTATTTGAGTTTCTTTTATTCCTCTATTAATTAAATTTTCTTTCATTCCATCATGTGCAACAAAGAAATAATCCACATAAGCTGGATACATAAGCCATTGGCTATGAGGAGCGTAATCTGTGATAATTGTTGCAATTTTGCAATTAATTTTTTTCTTCTTTTTTAAAATTGCACACATATGGCTAGCAAATGGATGAGTACAAATGATTAGGTTTGGCTCATACTCTTGTAAAAGTTTATTTAATTTAATAGACATTAATTTTTGAGTTTCATCATTCATTTTTGCAACGGCACCTTTTTCAGCACCGTAATATACTTTTTTCCAAATCCAATGAGCATTTTTAGCCATGTCAGAATAAGCTTTTGTTGTTACTTTGTTTAACGCTTTATTAACATATTCAACGCAATCTACCATTTCTATTTGATAGTTATTATAATTCGAATCTATATATTCTTTTATACTTCTTGCAGCAGACAGGTGACCACCACCATAAGAACCATAAAATATTAAAATTTTCTTCATAAAAAACCTCCATAGAAGACAAATTATTTTAAAATTCAACATAAAATTAGTTTTACCTATTATATCATAAAAAATTATAAAAAAAGTATAATTTTACAAAAAACAATGCAAACTATGTTTGATGATGAAAATTGGAATTTATAATAAATAGGAGGAAATTTTGAAAACTATATTTTATATTTTTATAACAATAATTTTAGCAATTTGTTTAATATATTTTTCTACCAGTTTAGTGGACAATGAAGTTATTGCTGCGACAGGAAGTTCTACTTCAGATGTTCAATTAATAGCAAGAGCCATTAATCGGGGAAGCAAGAGGAGAAAGCTATGAAGGACAAGTTGCAGTGCGGTGCAGTTATATTAAATAGAGTAAAACATGCGGATTTTCCAAATACAATTGCTGGGGTAATTTATCAACCGGGCGCATTTACAGCAGTTTCTGATGGGCAAATAAATCATCCTATTAGTGAAGATTCAACCGTTGTAAAAGCTGCTCAAGATGCAATAAATGGTTGGGATCCTACAAATGGATGTATATATTATTTTAACCCAAATACTGCAACAAATAAGTGGATTTGGTCAAAAACAATTGTAAAAACAATTGGAAAACACCATTTTTGTAAATAATTATAGTAAAGGAGAATATTAATGAATAAATATTTAAGTTCGATGAAAAAAAATTATATTTATGGAATTTTAATAATATTACTAATTGCTAGTATCATTTTAGGTTATTTTTTATACAAAGAAAAAAAAGAATATGCTATTACAACTCAAAATCAATACAATTTTGCTTTATATGAATTAATAGATTATGTACAAGATTTAGAAAATTATTTAGCTAAAGCAACAATTACAAGCACTCCAGAACATGGAGCAGAGACATTAACAAAGGTATGGCGAGAAGCAAATTTGGCACAAGTTTATTTAGCACAATTACCTATATCTAGCAATGAACTTTCTAACACTTCAAAGTTCTTAAATCAAGTAAGTGAATATAGTTATTCTCTTTCAAGAAAAAATATCTATAATGAAAAATTAACACAAGAAGATTTAGATAATTTAAAAGAGTTACATGAATATAGTAAAGAATTAAAAAATACATTAAATCAACTTGCAACAGATATGAACGAGCGGAAGAATAAGTTGGAAAGAGCTTACAAAAGATACAAAAACTGCTTTTGCACAACAGGTTGATAATTTATCTGCTGCTACATTTAGTAATATAGATGAAAACTTTGGAGAATATGCAGGATTAATATATGATGGAGCTTTTTCGGAACATATGGAAAGTGCTGAAAAGAAGGGACTTACAGGAGAAGAAATAGATGAGGAAAGAGCAATGCAAATAGCAAAAGAGTTTATTGGAGAAGACAGAATACAAGAATTTAACTCTAATGGGCTAATAGAAAATGGAAATATTCAGGTCTATGATTTTAATGCTAAAATAAATGATAATGGAAATAATAATAATTTAACAATATCAATAGCTAAAAAAGGTGGACATATTGTAAATATGAATTACAACAGAGAAGTAAAAGCAGAGGTAATAAGTCAAGATGAGGCAAATGAAAAAGGAAAAGAATTTTTAAATTCACGTGGAATATCAAATATGAAAGCAACTTATTATTTAAAAGAAGGTGGAATTGTAACAATAAATTATGCATATGAACAAAACGGAGTAACAATTTATCCAGATTTAATAAAAGTAAAAGTTGCATTAGATAATGGGGAAATATTAGGTGTAGAAACATCAGGATATTTAAATAATCATACTGAAAGAACATTTACAAAAGCAAAAATATCTATAGAAGAGGCAAGAAGTAAATTGAATAAAAGTTTAGAAATTACAAGTGAAGGAATGGCAATTATTCCAACAGAGTGGAAAACAGAAATATTATGTTATGAGTTTAAAGGCAAAATAGATGATACTGATTTTCTTGTTTATACAAATGTTGAAACAGGAAGGGAAGAAAATATTTTAGTTATTATAAATACACCGAATGGAATATTAACACAATAAAAAAGAAAAAATTGTTAAAATAAAAATAATTCTTTTGCAAATAATATAATTAGAAAAATGAAAAACATTTTTCTAAAAGGAGGATTTTAAGATGGCAAAAAGTAGAACTTTAATGTCTGAAAATCTAAAAGAAGAAATTGCAAAAGAATTAGGAGTATATGAAAAAGTAAAACATGATGGCGGATGGGGAAACGTATCTGCAAAAGACTGTGGTAGCATGGTTGCAAAAGCAATTGAAATAGCAAATAGGAAGGCATAATAAAAGACGGATTTATTTATCCGTCTTTTTAAATACAAATAATTTACTAAATATATAGTTTCCTATTACAACAGCTACCTGGGCAACTAATGTAAATATTACTACATATAAATCTGAATTTAATTTTAATAATGTTACAAAGAACCACATTATAAACATTTCCAATAATAATGTTGCAATTCTTGCTACTACAAAACTTATAAATTCTTTTAATTTATTTTCATTTTTGCTTTCAAATACAAATTTTCTATTTGTAAAATAAGCAAATAAAACTCCAGCAATCCATGAAATTATTATAGCAATTTGCAATTGAAATCCATTAGTTGGATTAAGTATTGTAAATAATAAAATATATTTTGTTATTAAATTAACAAGAGTTGTTAATATTCCAAAAATTAAATAATTAATTATTTCTTTATATTTTATATATAATTCTTTTATTTTTTTTATCATTATTTTTTTCCTCTATATTAGTAATACTAAAAAATTAATTATTATCAATATAATTTCTAATTAAACTTATTATATTTTCAGTATTACTTTTCAAAGTTTTTGGTTCAAAGTCTTTAACTTTTTCTAATGCATCTTCTAACTCAGATACATCGTGTACACCTATTATAAATCCCTCATTTGCGAAAGTTTCTATGATTTGAATTTGATGATCATTAGAAACTTCTCCATATTTTTCAAGACGAGGAACTGCAATTACTTTTTTGTGAAGTTTTACACTACTAACAATTGAGCCAACGCCTCCATGAGTTATTATAAAATCGGCTTTATTAATAAGTTCCTGTAAATCATTTTGTCCAATTAGAGAAAATAGTTTCATCTGTGGAGAAGCGAATTTTGTGCCACCAGATTGAACAATAACTTCTTGTGATATTAAACCTTTATCAATACATTTTTGAATTTCTTCTAATAACCTGTGAAAACTATAATTTTGTGTACCTAACAATACAAGAATCATTAATATATAGCACCTCCATATACTGCCTTAGGATATAATTTTAGCATTTCTTCCCATTGCACAATAAATAAATCTGCGATTGGATAAACCATTCTGCCAGCAAGAGTTTTTGCTGTTCTATTTGCAAAAGTTTCTATATATATAATTTTCGTACCAAAAAGTTTTCCTAGATAACAAATTGGAACGGCGGTATGAGTTCCTGTAGTAACTATGTATTTAGGGCGTATTTTTATATATAATATTAAACTTTTTAAACAATTGTAAGCAAATTTAAATGGGTATTCAAATACTCTTTTTCTAGTACCATAAACTAAAAAGTTTATTCTTTTCCCATATTCTTTTTTTAGCCCAATTGTTGTTTTATCTTTTTCAGTAATAAGATGATAATCATATTCTTTAAATAGTGGCTTTAATTGAATAAGTTCATTAAAATGGCCACCTGTACTTGATATAAATAAAACTTTTTTCACATTAAATACCTCTAATCTTATATATTATTAAGAAAATTATTCCATTGTTTAGAAACATTTTCTTTGCAATATTTTTTGGACATTTTTTTCCCACATTGTCCCATTTCTTTTCTTAAATTTTGATTTTCAATTAATTTAATTATGCAATTTGCCATTTCAGTTTTATTTCTATTTTCTATTAAAAATCCATTTTTATTATTTAAAATAATTTCGTGGGCTCCTTGGGCACTAGAAAAAGCAACTAATGGTAATCCATAATTTTCTGCTTCTATAAGCACTAAACCAAAAGATTCTGAAAATGAAGTCATTACATATATTGAGGAAGAAAGATATAAATTTTCTAGTTCGGTTTTGGTTTTGTTACCGTAATAGAAATACTTTATTATTTAACTCTTCAAAGCTTATTTCTTTTTCTAAATTTTCCATTTCACTACCAGAACCAGCTATTTTTAGAGTCCAATTAGGGTATTTTTTATTAACTAGTTTAAAAGTTTCAATTAGATCATAAAAACCCTTAATTTTATCTAATCTTCCAACTGCCAAAATAGTTTCGCTATCCAAAGAAGAAGTGATCTTGGAATCAAAGTTTATAAAGTTAGGAATATATAATGTTTTAGTTTTGCTATTTTCTAAGATTTTACTATAAAATTTCGAAAGCTCTTCTGAAACAGGCATGAAATAATCTATATTTTTCAAGGATTTTTTTACTGCTCTTATAAACTTCTTGTTATTGTTGTGATGATTATGTTCCTGGGCAATCTTGATAATATCTTTTTTAGCATATTTTCCAAGCCAACTATTAAAAAGTAGTCTAGTTGAAATAATTATATCTGCATCGATTCTCTTTATTTCTTTTATCATTAATCTTTTCCTTAAATACAAAACTTTTATGCTTATAAAGCATTGTTTTAGAACTTGAAAGATGTTATGTGATTTTATAGATTTTTTCAAATCCTCCTTATTAGGTTTCAAATTTCCTAATAAATATTTTATTTTAACTCTTGTATCTATTTCAGAAGTTAAGTTTTCTTTCAGGTTATATGCCGAAATGATTGTAACATCATTGCTTTCACAAAGTAAATTACTAATATTTACAATTACTCTTTCGATTCCACCTACCCCTAAATGTAAAGCTAAAATTACTATTTTTTTCACTAATTTTTCACCTCTAAATCTTGTAAAAAATCATATAAGCTTAGCAGAACAAATATGATATAAATGCTTACTGCTGGAGCTGTTAAAGTGTGACCTGCTAATAGTGCAATTCCTAAAGATATGCCTATGGTATACCAACAAAAAAGCGAGAATTCATTAGATAACACATTGAAGAATGACTTTATTGTTTTAATTATTAATAGTACTAAAATATATAATAGTGGAATAAAAGCTAACAATGCACCTACAGGGCCATGGCAGAAAAATATGTCAAAATAATCAATTTCTACAAGTTTATTAACTTGTAACTCACCATTTTTTAAAGATAAATAACCATTACCAAAAACTTTTTCATTCAAAGAACTGTTTAGATATCTTTCTAGATTTTTTTGAAAACAGACGTCTCTACCACTTACAATATCTGTTACTTCTATCTCTATATCTTCAGGTTCTTTAGAAATAGAGGGAATAGGTGGGCCTAAAGAACTTTTGTTACCAATTTTGATAAAATTTATGCTATAATTAGCTTCTAGATTTTTTCCAATTGGTGTATACGAAATTGTAAATAATATAAATATTCCAATACAAATTGTTGATGCTATTTTTATTATATAATTTTTAGTATCTTCTTGCTCGAATAATTTTAATATACAAACAAGAAGAAATAGTACAGATAATGTAAGAAAAGCTATAAAAGGAACTTTTGTACCTAACTCTAAAATAGAAAAAATAAATAATACTAAAATTCCAATATTAATAAAGTTTATTTTTTTATCCCTTAATAATTCTATAAAAAGGATAGGAGATAAGATACTTAATATGGCTCCAGTTTCATTAGCAGAATAAAAAAGACCACAAGTTCCAAGGTTTAAGCCATATTTATATGTTGGATATGCTATGCCAGCTATTTTAGCAATAAAAATAATTAAGCAATATTCTGCTAATGTCCATAAAAAGTATTTATTATCAATCTTTAATTTGTTATCTTTAAACAAACCATATAAAGCTACTAATATTAAAGGGAAATAAAATGCTCTTATTAATCCTTTGATTTGAGCCAATATCATATGTGCACCGTTGTGTTTATAACAGACAAATAAAAACACACACATATAAATACCAGTTAATGCATAGTATATAAAACTTTTAATTCTATATTTTTTATCAGTTTTTATTAATGAATATATAATTATAAATCCAAGGAAAAATGTTCTTATAATTATACCTAATGTTAAATATTGACTAATGTATTCGAGACATAAAGATGTCAAGACATCTAAAATAGGTTGAAGTAATATAAAAGTTACTAGTAGTTTTTTTATATTTAAATTTTTTAATTTTTTCATTTTAACTCTCCTTAAGTATTTTTCTAGTTTTATTATAAAGATTTATAAGTAATTGATTATTGCTGTAAAAAATATCACAAGTTATTTTGAATGTGATACTCTGCTTTTTATAGTATTTATTTTGCTTCCAGTACGGATATTTTTCTTTTATTATTTTAATTATTTCTTTAATTTTGGATTTTCCTTCTTCAAAGTATAGAAAGCGCCCTGATGAGGCATACAATAAATGTTCAATGTAAATGTATTCGAGCTCGTCTTTATAGTTTGAGTAAAGATTCCTAATTTTAAATTCATTTTCTAAATGACTTACGGCAACAAAAATTGAATCCAGTTTTTTATTATAAGTGGTCTGTCTCATAGTAGATCCATTACGAATAATGTAATTATATAATGGCTTTTCTAAATAAGCTATGTCGTTTGCGTATCCAGCCAAAATAGGCATTGTGGCAAGATCTTCATAAATATAATTCTCTAAAAATTTTATATTGTTTTCCTTAAAAAGTTTTGCTTTTATTAATTTGTTCCAAGGACTTGGATTGGAAAGCATATAATTTATTTTGTTATTATCAGAAATTTTGTTTATCGCTTTTGTGTATACTTTTTTATTACCATATACTTCATAATAATCGCAAATACATATATCACAATTTTTGGATTGAGCTTGCTTATATAAGGAAGATAGCATTTGAGGTTCTAAATAATCATCAGCATCAATAAAAATTATATATTCACCGTGTAGAATGACAAATGCCTAAATTCCTAGCAGAGCCCTGACCACCATTTTCCTTATTTACTTTTTTAAAAATATTTGAATGACTATAAACATATTTATCAATTATTTTTTCAGAAGAGTCAGTTGAACCATCATTTACTAAAATAACTTCTAAATCATTAATGGACTGAACTAGTAAACTCTCTAAGCACTTGTCTAAATAAGATGCACCATTATAAATTGGAATAATTACACTAATACTAGCCATTGGTTCATGCCTCCTTTTAAAGTGGATAAAAATATTCATCTAAAAACCACAATAATGCATTTTATGTAAGACATTATAATACATATTACGCGATTATTCAAGGAAAAATTTTCTTACGGAACATAAAAAAAGTGATACTCAGTCGGTATCACTTTTTTTGTTTATACATCATAAATTGGATCAATTTTTTTCAATTCATTAAAAGTATCAATTTCAATAATGTCATTCTCTTTACATTCTCTAACAGATATTTTGTAGTTTTGTTTGCATACATCTAATGGAATTTGATCCCAATATTTTTCTTTGCCACCAGGTGCGTCATATACTGCTTTTATATCAGTATCTAATTGCTTTCCGTCTTTTGCATCATAGTAAGATATACCATACATTTGGAAACAGTCATAACCGCCTACTTTTTGCTTAGTTATGATTCCATTTTTAGTTTCAAAACACCAGTCATCTGTAACTTTTACGTATTTTCCTAAGAAATTACTTTCATATTCATATTTTCTTATTAGATTAGGATTGTATAAAACTAAATCTGATTCTAAAACGTAACTGTTTTGTAGCTTGTCACGTATTAAAAATGCTGATGATATGTTATTAGCTTCATTATATAATTTGTTTTCAATAATTTTTATATTTGGGTATTTTTTCTGTAACACTTCAAATTGTTCACCTAGGTATCCGGTAACTATAATAATTTCTGGTATTTCTGCCCTTACTACTGCATCTAACAAAGTTTCTATTATTCTTTTTCCTTTTACTAATACTAATGGCTTTGGTGTATTTAATGTGATTGGAACCATTCTTGAACCAAAACCAGCTGCTAAAAATATTGCCCTTTTAACTCTATATGGTTCTAGTTTTTCTAGTCCATCTTCTGTAATAATATTATTGTTATCTATTAAATTTTCATTTAATAATTCTGATACTGTTTTATTAACTGTACCAAGTGATAGTCCTGATAAATCTGCTAAATTTCTTTGAGATAATTTGCTTTTTTCTCTTTCGATTATTGTTAAAATTTCAAATTGATTATATGTAAGTTCCATTTAATTCACTCCTTTTATGTTCTTTTCTATTTATTAAATATACAATTCCTTTAATTATAACATTAAATACTAATATAATCAAAGAAATTATTGCTGCTTCTCCAAGCATCATATTTCCTTCATAATTATTTATTAGTAATGATAATGGCATATTTGATGTGTTAAATAAGAATGTAACGGCCGAAATTGTTACCATAGAGTTTACAAAAAGATATGCAAACATTTCTCTTAATGTTTTTTTTGTGCAAGGAATAATAATATCTTTTATTGTTCTAAAAGTTCCAATATTGAATGTTTTAGCCACTATTTCATAATTCTGATTTACTTTTTGCAATGCATTATATGCCATAAGATAAGGTGAAGCCATAAAGTGTACAATATTTACTAAAATTAATATACTGTATGTGCTATAAATAAATGTTCCTTTAAAAGCTATTGTATAAGAAAGACCTAACACTATTCCGGGTATTGCAAGAGATGATATTGTTAAAATATGAATAAATCTTCCTAATTTACCTTTTATTCTAGCAGTTACATAAGCTGTAAAATATGTAATTATTGTTCCTGCAATAGAAACCATTATTGCTATAAATAATGAGTTATACACATTATTAAATACATTATTACTAATAATATATTCAAAATGTTTTAATGAAAAAGTCCTATCAGTTGTATAATTGTTTATAAATGCATAATAAACAAAAGAACCTAATATTGTTACTATGCAAAATATTATAAAATAAACAAATATTGTTAAAATTATATCTTTTAATTTTGAGGAAGATATAATAACTTTCTTTTTTATTTCTCCACTTGTATAATCTTTTGAAAAGTTATCAAATATAAAAGAAATAATTGCAGGTATTAATAAAAACAAACCAATCATTGTTCCTTTAGAAAAATCTAACAAACCTATAACTTCTTTATATAAAAATACTGGTAAAGTAATAAATTTTCCACCAATTGCAAGTGGTACACCATAATCGGTAAATATTAATGTGAATACTGCAAATAAAGCAGAAACGATAGGCTTTTTTAAATAACAAAGTGTTACAGTTTTAAAAGTTTGCCATTTATTTAATCCCAATACTTTAGCGTTGTCATACATGCTGTTATCTATATAGTTAAATCCATCATCTAACATTAGAAAGGCTACTGGAAAAGAATACATTATAGAACCTAATATTATTCCAGGCATACCAATGATATTAAATCCGAAAAACTTAGAAATTATACCATTTGCTCCAAAAAGATTTATCAACCCTAAACCATGTGAGATTGATGGAATCAACATAGGAAGAGTTAAAAATATTTTTAATATAGCTCTATGTTCAATGTTAGTTCTGTTAAGAGTGTAAGCTAATAAATATGCAATAGCAATTGAAATTAAAGTTGCTATTGTAGTTACAAGCAATGAGTTGTTTAGTGATTCTTTAAAGGCGTCTGAGCTTATTAAGCTACCAAAACTAGACCATTCTACTTTTAATAACATTGTAATTAAAGGATAGAAAACTGATATCAACAAAAATATTAAAATAATTATACTTATACTAATCTTATTTTTTTTCATGATAATTTAATTCCCCCGTACACTTCTCAATTGATTTTACCTTTTCTATAAGATGATCTGTTACAAATTTTTTTACATAATCATTTTTCGGATTGTTAAAAACTTCTTGAGGAGTATCTATTTGTTGTATTTTTCCATCATTCAATACCATTACACGATCAGATAAAGAAAAAGCTTCTTCTTGGTCATGTGTAATATAAATCATAGTAGTTTTTAATTGGTTTTGTATACTTTTTAATTCTTTTCTTAATACTAATCTATTATCAGCATCTAAAGCTGACATTGGTTCGTCAAATAAAACAATATCTGGTTTTAAAGCAAGAGTTCTAGCTATTGCAACTCTTTGCTTTTGACCTCCTGATAATTCATGTGGATATTTTTTTGAATGTTCGGTCATTTTTACCATTTCCAACATCTTAAGGCTTTCGTCCTTAGCTTTATTTTTGTCTTTTAATTTTAGTTTTAAGGCATACATTACATTTTCTAATACAGTCATATTTGGGAATAGAGCATAGTCTTGAAAGACTATACCCATTCCTCTTTTTGAAGGGTCAAAATTTGTTATGTTTTTTCTGTCTTTTGTTATTTTTCCAGATGTAGGTTTTTCAATTCCTATTATTATTTTTAATAAAGTTGTTTTGCCACATCCAGAAGCTCCTAAGATAGATAAGAACTCACCATCTTCTACAGAAAAAGTAATATTGTCTAAAACTTTTTTATTATTATATATCACAACTATAGCTTTATAAAGAATACCTATATTTTAGTTAAATTCTTAATTCTTAGCTTAACCATTTACTTCTCCCCATTTACTTAATAATTCATTTTTTAAACTAATATCATCAATACCATCCATATTTGCTTCAGAAAAATTTGTTGGATAATTTTTTACATTATTTTTTTGACCTTTTAGTAATACGTCTGGCATGTAATTTTCTTTATCATATCTACTAAAATCTGTTAATAACCATTCAAAAACTTTTTTAACATTTTCATTTGATTCTCTGCCATTTATTATTGCGAAAGATGTTGTGTTATATGGAGCACCTGTTTCTAATGAAACTATTTCAAAATCATAACCTTCATTTATTGCCTGAGCTCCTTGGCTTGTCATACCCATTGCAATAGCGATTTCACCTTGCTTTAATAGATTAGTTGGGCCAGAACCAGATGTTGTAAATTCTCTTAAATTTTCTTTTAAAGATTTAAAATAATTAATAGCATTTTCTTCTCCCATAATATTTACAGCATTTAAGAAAAACGCGTATCCTGTTCCGGAAGTTTTTGGATCAGGCATTGCAATTAAGTTTTTGTATTCTGGTTTTAATAAATCTTCATAAGTTTTAGGAATTTCTAAATTGTGTTCTGAAAAATATTTTTTGTCAATTATTAAAGACATTGTATATTTTATCCAAGGAAGATAATTTTCTGATTTTATTGCACCATCAACATACATACTTGTATCAAAATCAGATAAATTTGCAAAATTATCTTTTAAACTTGAAGCATAAGCTGTTTCTAAATCTAAAATAATGTCAGCTTCAATATTTGTCCCTTCTGTTTTTAATTTCGCAGAGCTATTTCCTGTTGCCATATATTGAACAACAACATTTATATCTGGAAATTTTTGTTTTAATTGCTCTTTTAGAGCTTGATTTCTGTTCTCTTCCATAGATGTATAAATTACTACTTTTTCTTTGGAGTTTGAACATCCAGTAAGTGCAAGAACTACAAACAATGTAGCTACTACCAATAAAAATAAAATTGTTTTTTTCATTTTAATAACCTCTTTCCTTTTTTGTTCATATTCACTATTATACAATCAAAAAATGAACATTACAATAGTTTGCATATAAAAAATAAAATTAGTTAATATTACTATAATATGTTTGCAATTTTAAGAAACAGTTTAATGAAGTTTAAACAATAAAAAATGTTACATTTAGTAAAAATGTAACATTTATAATATGTATATAAAAATTATTTATATAATTTCAAGTGGTCTTTATAAGAATGATTTAAATCTAATATATATGCAGTATGCTCTTTTGCCTTTATCTCATCTGGAGTCGGAATACGCATGTAATTACCATAGATATGTTTCAAATATTCGTCATACTTTTCTGGAATTGGTAATTCAGTATCTTCAAAAGGAACATAAGTTGGTTTTCCCATTATGGTTTTAGTGGTAGAATTTATTTCAAATCCATCCCCATCAAAAATTGAACACCAATTTTCATGATTCGCACAACTGTATTTTATAGATTGCCTTGTACAGTATTTCAATATCCTCTTCTTTCCGAAAATTTTTAAAACTATTTTGAATATATAATATAGAAATTTAGTATTAATTACATTTATATTAGCCGATAAAGCAAAGGCCCTATTAATTTCTAATATTTTTCTTTTTAATTTATTATTCGGAACGCCCACTATAGGAAAAATGTCTATATATACTCCATAAGTAATGTCAATGTCCTTGTTTCCATTTTCTATAAGAGTTGTATTAATGTCTCTTAACTTGGCGAAAGATAAATAATAATTTGGTTCTGTTTCTAATGTTTGTAGGAAATATCGTTTTTTATCTAATTTGGTTTCGCATATACTAATGAATTTATTATAATTTTCTAAAGTCATTCCAATGTCAAAGTCATCATCCCAAGGAATAAACCCTTTATGGCGAACTGCACCCAAACAAGATCCATAAATTATATAATATTCTATATTATTTTCACAACAAAAATCATCCAAATATTTAACCATTTCTAATATTTTTAATTGTAAATTTCTTTTATTATTTTCCATTTTGGATCCTACTTTCATTCTAATATTTTATAAAAATCAGCTATAATCTTTTCAGGTCTGAAATCTGAATAACGTTTTAAAGACTGATTTTGATAATGGTTATATGAATTTGGATCTAATAAAAGCTTTTGCAATTCAAGTGATAACATTTTTTCATCACCTACAGGAACCAATATTCCAAATTCATTATTTCTTATTATGTCTCTCGGACCATAAGGAGCATCTGTCGCTACTACAGGTATACCAAATTTCATTGCTTCAATAATAACCATACCAAGGCCTTCGGATTTTGTAGACAATACAAATAATTTTGAACATTTATAGAATTTTGCAACATCTTCTTGACTACCAACTAAAAAAACGTGTTTAGTAAGATTATTATCTTTTATGTATTGTTCTATTTCTACTCTATCTGGTCCATCTCCAACAATAACTAAATTACATTCAATATTCTTATTAGAATCTCTCAACAATTTATATGCCTTTAGTAATGTTATAAAATCTTTAGGACGCTCTAATCTTGCAACAGAAAGAATGTAACTGCCATACTTTCTTTTGAATTCAATTAGCTCTGAAGTGCTTAATTTGGTGTCTTTAATAAATGCAGGATTATATAAGTTTTCTATCCTGTAATTTAAATAAGGCTTACAGTAAAATATGTCATTTTGATCTAAATGATTAATTGAGACTATCTTATCAAATTTTCTATACATTTTTTCAAATGCAGGAGACATTAGCAAGTATTGATATATCATGCCATGAGCCCAAACTATTTTTTGCTTTGCTTTAATAAATTTTAGTGTTGCATACATATCATTTATATGCCCTGAAAATGATATTGCTGTATCGTATTTCTTTTTACTTAACTTGAAAAATCTTATATAGTTAATAGGCTCCAAAAAAATTTTTTTTAAAATATATGTTCCATAATACAAAATTGCTCCAGCGGGTCTTCTTATCATCGTTGAAGCTCTATACATAGGACAGTGACTTCTAGGAAGTTTTTGCGTTATTATATTGCACCATTCTGGGATTTGATTAATCATATCTTCAGTTCGAGAAAGGATAATAACATCTATATCATATTTTTCTTTATCTATAAATTTTGCATAATTAATAAAAACTCTTTCTATTCCACCAAATAGAAAATCATCTAAAACAAAACAAAGTTTTTTCTTCATATTAATACCTCTAATCATCAAATTCGACAGTGTTTTCCACAAAGTTCTCTAAAGAATATGGAAATTTATATAAATATTGGCTTAATTCTGATTCCATAATTTTTACTTCTTCTTTATAAATAGGGTTATTAAATAATTGAGTATTTTTTATTGATAAATCAGGATTAAATCTAGTTTTTTTATTTATGTGGTCTTCATTAGAAAATCCAAGATGTTTAGTTATTTTATCTACTGTTTCATCATACTTATAAATTAAGTCTTCAAATTTAATTCGTAGTACTTTATTAGAAGTACACTTCTTTTCACTTTTTCTCATTTTATCGTAATATTTACAAAATTCATGTACATCTAATGGCATTGGAACACATATTTGTTTTTGCTGCCAGATATATTTATTTATTATAAATACATCTCTAGGATCTCTTTCTACAACAATAACTCTTGCTTTATCATCAAAATAGTTATCTACTCTGAATAAATTAAATGGTAATAAAAATTGATCTAAAATAATATTTTCTTCACCATCAGAAATATAGTTAAGTATATTATATATGTACTCTTTTGAATTCTTATAAAATTCTTCTGGAGTTGGTAAACATATCCTCATGCCATCTTTATATTTTAAAATTTTTTTAAAGCGAACTTTATTTAAAGTTAATAATTTTAAAGGCTTTCTTAATAATAGTTTAAACAACATTTTTGCATTAACTTCTTCATGCATATACCAATAACCAGGGTAATTAAAATCTTCTAATGAATTGATGTACTTGTTTGTAATTTCCATAAAGTCATTTCCAATTATTTTTTTGTAATTTCCAACCCACCAAAATTTTTTATTGTATAATTTTTTCATTTGACTTTCAAAACTTCTTATCGCTTCATCACTTCTTATTGCATTATTACCAATTAGCAACTTATCTTCTAAATCAAATACACCATTAGGACAGTGTAATAAAACATACTCATAAGTTTTAAAATCATTTTTACAATTTTTGAATTCTGCAACTAGGTCAGTTATTGCAGAAGAGCCTGACCCCATGTAACCAGTAGGAATTATTATTTTATTCATTTTTTACTCCTTTTTCAATTTTAATTTATTTGTTACTTTATTAACTATTACATATATAGATTCATCTTTTCTTAAAAGTAGAACTCCCGCATATAATGTCATACATAATGCCATTATAATAACAATATTAATATAAAAACCAAAGTCTATTTTTTTAACTATATATGCTATTGGGATAAAGCATATAGATAAAATTAAATATGTCAAATTTTGAGAAGTGAATAAAGAAATTTTCATATTCATTTTATTTTTTATGTATAAGTATTGAGTAGTTATTAATGCTAATTCAGCTATACCAGTTGTAAGCATTGCACTAAAAGGAGTAAGAATATTAAAGAATATTAGTAAACTATCCATTATTAAGTTTGCAATACCAAAAATGAATGAAAAACGTACTATTATTTTTTCTTTATTATTTACATATAATACTAAATTTGTTAAAACAGATTCTATACTTATAATAATTCTTATAATACAAGCTAAAACTAATGTGGCTGTTATATTTTCATATTTATCACCAGCATATAAAAATACAACTTCTTTGCTTAGTACAGCTACTCCAAAGCACATAGGAATTATTATAAAAAGCAAGCTGGAAACTGCAACTCTTAAAGTCTTCTCATAAGATGCTTGTCCTTCTGCTTTCGCAATATAAGATAATCTTGGAATTGACACATTTATGATAGAATAAGGAATTGAAGCCAACATAGATATAAGATAATATGGTATATAATATTGCGTTACAGAAACATCTGATACAAATTTTCCAAGCAATAATCTATCTAATTGGCTATACAAAATTTCCACATTTGTAAGGATTAATACTAAAAACAAAGGCTTAATATATTGCAAAAGCTTTAAATCTTTAAAATTAAATTTTATTCTTCTTTTAACATATATATAGCTTATTATATTGTTAAGAAAAACTATAAATGAAATTATTACAGCATAAATTATAATATCCTCCGGCTTTTTTACAAATAGCAGTAACAATGCCAAATAAATAATTTTTACAAACAATGTTTTTATTGTTATAAATTTATAATTTTCTAAGGCTTCATTTAAAAATTCTATATAAAAAACATTTGCCACTATTTGTATAATAAATACTAAGTAAATTTGAGTAGTAATTCCAGAAGATGAAATTAAAGCATATATAACATAAATAATACCAACAATTGAGTTGGTTATAATACTTAATACAAATAGGTTTGTAAACAAAGTTGCAACTTTTTCCTTATCATTTCTAATTTTACTTATTTCTCTTACGCCAAATGTATAAATACCAAAGGTAGCAAAAATTAAGAAAATTTGAAATTCAGCATAGACTTTATTGTATGCTCCATACAAATCTACGTCTAATAGTTTTGTAATATAAGGACCTATAATAATAGGTATTGCAATATTTGCAATACTGAGCAAACATTTATAAACTGAGTTTTTAAATAACGATTTTTCTTTCATTTAATATATTGACTCCTTCATTGAATATTATAAAAACATATTAATTAATAAATTAACTATTTTTAACATTATCTTTTCTTTTTGCTTATTCTAAAAATATCTTTATAACCAATTGCAACAATAGAGGCAACTAGTAATGCAAAAGAAATTGCTTTCCACAAACCACTTTCAAGCAAGATGATTGCAAACAATCCAAATGTTGCACTTATTCCATATAAAATAAATACAGCTTGTTTTTGAGAATAACCTCTATCAATAAGTTTGTGATGCAAATGACCTCTATCTGCTTTAAAAACTGCTTTAATAGATTTTTGCTTAATAATTCTTCTTATTATAGCAAAAGAGGTATCAAATATAGGCAATGCAAGTACTAATAAAGGTGCAATAATTATTATCGCCGTATAAGTTTTTGCAACACCTAATATAGAAATTACTGCAAGCACGAATCCAATGAAATTTGAGCCTGTATCTCCCATAAAAGTTCTAGCTGGATTAAAGTTAAAAGGTAAGAAACCTAATAATGAACCTGCTAGAGCAGTTGCTAGAATTATTGATATAACGGGTGATGAGTTTAATATAAATATAAACATTAAGCAAATAGATGAGATTAAAGAAACACCAGATGAAAGACCATCTAATCCATCTAATAAATTTATTGCATTTGTAATTCCAACAATCCAAAACACAGTGAATACTTTTAGAAAAATTTCGTTTGAAAGTATTGATTCCGCAGAAGTTGGAAGTATTCTATCTATAACAACTCCACTTGAAACTACAATAACAGCAGCAATTATTTGCCCTATTAATTTTATAATAGGCTTAATTCCTTTAGTATCATCAAAATAACAAAAGATTTCTAAAACTACTATACCAAGGAAGAAACCAATTAATTTTATATAATATTTATTTGAAAAAATATCTAATTTTCCTTCAATAATCATTGCAAGAATCAAATAAATTGCTGAAACAAGAAAACCTGCAACGATTGCAATTCCACCAAGTCGTGGCATTATTTTTTTATGAATTTTTCTCTTATCTTTTGGTATATCTAGAGCTTTAACTTTTCTAGCCAGCCTAATACTATAAGGTGTAAAAACATAAGTAGTTATAAAGGCAAGAAGAAATGTAATTGCTATGTCTCCCCACATGTAAAAACCTCCTAACTTAAAGTTCCGTAATGATTTTATATTCAAAAGCAAATTTTGTCAATAAAAAACGACTTATTATAATATTTTTATATAATATTTTATCTAAATAGATTAAAACTATTTCCATTTAGTTAAAAATGTTATAAAATAAGCATAAAATGAATACTAATTAAAAAGAGGGAAAAGACATGGACAATAAGAATATAACTGTAAATAAAATAGTAGAAATATGTAATGGAAAATTATTATCAGGTGAAAAAAATATAGAAATAGAAACATATTCTAAAGATACAAGAACATTAAAAAAAGGTGATATGTATTTAGGAATAAATGGTGAAAAAATAAATGGAAATGATTATATAGAACAAGCATTTATAAACGGCGCAATTGGGTGTATTACAGATGAGAATGTAAATGAAGAAATAATAAACAAGTATAAAGAAAAAGTAATTATAAAGGTAGAGAACACAATAAAAGCAATTCAAGAGTTAGCAAAATATAAAAGAAGTTTATATGATATACCTGTAATCGCAGTAACAGGAAGTGTAGGGAAAACCAGCACAAAAGATATTATAGCAAATGTGTTGGAACAAAAATACAAAGTATTAAAAACAGAAGGAAATATGAACAATCATATTGGTTTACCAATGACATTGCTAAAACTGAAAGATCATACTGCTGTTGTTGTAGAAATGGGAATGAATCACTTTGGAGAAATAAGTTTATTAACCAATATTGCAAAACCAACTGGATGTGTAATAACAAATATAGGCACATCTCATATTGGAAATTTAGGCTCAAGAGAAAATATATTAAAAGCAAAATTAGAAATATTAGAAGGATTAGACAAAAACGGATTCGTTTTAATAAACAATGATAATGATTTGTTACACGAGTGGGCCAAAAAAGAAAAAAGATATAAAATATATACATACGGGTTAAAAAATAATAGTACATATATGGCAAAAAAAATTACTACATTAGAAAATAGTAGCGAATTTGAAATAAATGGAATAAAAGGAAACGTGCCAATAGGAGGAATTCATTTTGTATATAATTCTGTCTGTGCATTTGCTGTAGGGGATATATTAAATGTAGAAAAAGAAAAAATAATAAAAGGAATTTCGGAATTTAAACTAACAGCCAAAAGAATGGATATAGAAATTATTAAAAACAACATAAAAGTAATTAATGATAGCTATAACGCAAGCTATGATTCAATGAAAGCAGCATTAGAAGTTGTAAAAAACACTTCAGCACAAAGAAAAATAGCAATTCTCGGCGATATGTTAGAATTGGGAGAGTATGCAAAAGAGTTGCACGAAAAAGTCGGAGAGGAAGTAGTAAAAAATAAAATAGATATATTAATTACTATTGGAGAAAATGCAAAAAATATAGCCAATAAAGCAAAGAAATTAAAAATGGAAAATGTGAAAAGCTTCAATAATATAGACGAAGCAATTAAAAATATAAAAGAAATAATAAAAAGTGGAGATTTAATTTTATTAAAAGCTTCTAATTCTATGAACTTTAGTAAAATACTAAATGAATTAAAAGAAATATAAGGGGGCAAAGTATAAATGAGTAAAATAAAAATAGGAGTTGTATTCGGAGGGATGTCAACAGAACATGACGTATCAATAGTTTCTGGAACATCTGTTGCTAAAAAACTTAATAAAGATAAATATGAAGTTTATCCAATATACATAGATAATAATGGAGAATGGTATAAATGTTTAGATATATCTAAACAATATGAAGTAGGAGATAGAATAGAAAACATTCAAAAAATAGAAAACACAATTGAATATTTAAGAGAAATGGATGTTATATTTCCTGTACTACATGGTTTGTATGGAGAAGACGGAACAGTACAAGGTTTGTTCGAATTGCTAAAAAAACCATATGTTGGTTGCAAAGTTATGGGGTCTTCTATTGCTATGGATAAAGTATATGCAAAGATCATATTTGACAAGGCAAAAATTAAGCAAGCAAAGTATGAATATATAAGAAAAGATAAAGATGAATATATTTATATAGATAAAGATTTTAATGAAACAAGAAAAGAGCTAAAAGAAATTTGCAAAATGATAGAAAAAAACATAAGTTATCCAATGTTTATAAAGCCATCTAATTCAGGTTCATCTGTAGGAATAAATAAAGCAAAAAATATAGAAGAATTGGAAAAATATATAGAATATGCTTCAAAGTTTGATAAGAAAATATTAATAGAAGAAACATTAATAGGAAGAGAAATAGAATGTTCAGTATTGGGAAATGAAGATGTAAAAGCATCATGTATTGGGGAAATCTTACCAGCAGAGAATTTTTATACATTTGATGCAAAATATAAAAATGCGGAGTCTAAACTTACAATTCCTGCAGAAATAAATAAAGATTTAACAGATAAAGTTAGAAAAACAGCTATAAAAGCATTTAAGGCAATTGATGGTAAAGGTTTTGCAAGAGTGGACTTTTTTGTAAATGATAAAACAAATGAAATTTATATTAATGAAATAAATACTTTACCAGGTTTTACAGAAATAAGTATGTATCCTAAATTATGGGCACAAAGCGGATTAGAATATTCTGAATTATTAGATAAGTTAATAGATTTGGCATTAGAAAATTAATTAGAGGAGTATAAAATGGAGTTAAAAGAAATACAAGAATATGTAAAAAAACAATTATCAGAAAAAAGATATAATCACAGCATAGGAGTAATGGAACGCTCAGAAGAACTTGCAAAAATGTATGGAGCAGATGTAGAAATAGCAAAAAAAATAGGAATAGCTCATGATGTTGCAAAAGAAATAAGTGAAGAAGATAAATTAAAATATGTAAAAGATAATAATATAGAAATAGATGAAGTGGAAAGAGAGAATACTCCACTTCTTCATGCTAAAATAGGAAAAGATATTGCAATAAAAAAATTTGGATTTTCTGAAAGTATGGGACAAGCAATAGCAAACCATACAACGGGAAATAAAGATATGGATATATATTCTAAAATATTATTCATTGCAGACAGAACAAGTAAAGAAAGAAATTTTGATGATATAGAATATATAAAAGATTTAGCAAAAAAAGATATTGATGAGGCAGTTTTATATATATTAGATAAAAAAATAGAATTACAAGTTAAAAAAAGAGCATTAATTCACTTAAATGGAATAATAGCTAGAAATTATTTACTAAGCAACAAAAAGTAGGAAATATAAAAACTGGCATTAGTAAGGAGGAAAATTAATGAGATTTATACACATGGCAGATGTGCATTTTGACAGCCCATTTACAGTACTTGCATCAAGAGAAAATTTGGCAAATGAAAGAAGACTTGAACAAAGAAAAGCTTTTGCAGATACAATAGAATATATAAAAGAAAATCAAATTCCCTTTTTATTTATATCAGGGGATTTATATGAACAAAAATATATAAGAAAAAGCACAATAGAATATATTAATAATTTATTTAAAGAAATACCAAATACACAAATATTTATATCACCAGGAAATCATGATCCATTTTTAATAAATTCTTTTTATAATACATTTGAATGGAATAATAATGTAACAATATTTAATTCTGAAATAAAAATTATAGAGACAGAAGAAGCGGATATATATGGATTTGGATTTACAGATTTTTATTGTGAAAATTCCCAAATTGAAAAAATAAATATAAAAAATAAAAATAAAATAAATATATTAATTACACATGGTTCATTAGATGCTAGTAAAACACTAGATATGCAATATAATCCATTAAATAGTAATAAATTAAAAGAGATAGGGTTTGACTATGTTGCACTAGGCCATATTCATAAAGCAAATTATGAAGAAAATAAAAATAAT
>ENA-OOWZ01000372-OOWZ01000372.1-human-gut-metagenome-genome-assembly--contig:-NODE-372-length-25127-cov-2.485402_pt1 | contig 25127 bp, 21 predicted proteins | sample MGYA00241580_ERZ501329 | MGnify/ENA primary metagenome ERZ501329 (study PRJEB25962, sample SAMEA2042923) | human gut metagenome | biome: human gut; feature: human-associated habitat; material: faeces... | reverse complement strand
AAGAATGAAGGAAGCAGTCAGAGAAGGACAGAGTATTTTCTCTTATGATCCGAAAGGCAAAGCTACAGAAGCTTATCGGAGAGTGACGGAGGAGGTGCTGAAAGATGCCATCTAAAAAAAGAGCAACTCCCATTTCCTTACAGCCACTTGATGCGTTATTTGGAACAAACGAAGAAACAAACAATGGAATTTGTGAGATAGAAATAGGAAGCCTTCATCCATTTCCAAATCACCCGTTTCAAGTAAAAGATGATAAGAAAATGGAAGAATTATCAGAAAGCATTACACAATATGGCGTGTTGGTTCCTGGTATTGTGCGATTGAGAGAGTCCGGTGGTTATGAGCTGGTAGCTGGTCATAGGCGAAAACGAGCATGTGAACTTGCGGGATTAGAGAAAATGCCTGTTATCATCAAAGATCTTACAGATGATGAAGCGACGGTGATCATGGTAGATTCCAACATTCAACGAGAAGAGCTGCTGATCAGCGAAAAGGCATTTGCTTATAAAATGAACGAAATCATTTTAAAGCCCAGCTATTGGGCAAGCGTTAGCGGCGGAAAAGACAGCCTCTTCATGTTAAATCTAATACTAAGCAACTTGAACAGATACCCACTAGACGGAGTAGTACACTTTGAACTTGAAATTGACTATCCTTTTATAAAAAACGTTATCGACTACATGGAAAAAAAGTGCACAAGCATAGGCATTCCATTCTTCCGTATAAAGCCCGAAGTAACTTGGATGGAATTATACGAAAAATACGGATTCCCAACAAGGAGAACCAGATGGTGTAACTCAAAATATAAATTAAACGCAAAAGAACAATTAAGAAAATTTTTACGGACAAAAGGGAAAAAACTTATATCTTATATTGGGTATTGTGCAGACGAAGAACGCCGATACAAAGACAAAATAACAGATGATGAAATTTACCCATTAGCTGAAAACCAAATAGAAGAAAGCAAAATATTAGAATGGGCTAAACATGTATCACTTTTCAACGACTACTATAAATTCAACGATAGATGCGGATGCATGTTCTGTCCGATGAGTAAAATTACAAACTTAGCGTATCTAGCTAAGTATTATCCAAAAGAATATAACCAATTTATCCAACTGGCACGAAGCACAGAAGAAAAAAGAGAAAAAGAAAGAGGCAAACCGTTCAGTATATTTCAATCAAATCCAAAATACAACACAAAGTACTATGATTTTAAGGTAAAAACAAAATATTTGCCACAACTAGAACAAAAAATAATAGAATACCAAAAAGGATAAAGGAGAACAAAAGGCATGTTACTTATAATCTTAATAATTGTTTTCCTTGTATTGTTTATAGCAAAAAGAAAAATAAAAAATTTCAAAAAGATTGAATAAATACAATAAAAGTATACAGTTAAATAGAGTAGTTGTCAATATAAAAAGTTGTTTTTTTGAAAAAAATATGTTATAGTATAAAAAGGTAAAATGAGAAAGGAAAAGTATGAAGGGAATAATAGTTGGAAACATATCAAATAGTTATAAAATAGAAAGTAGTGGAAAAACATATACTGCAACGGCGAGAGGAAAATTTAAAAATCAAGATATAACACCACTTGTAGGAGACGAAGTTGAGATAGAAGTTACAGATGAAGTAAAAGAAATTGCAGTAATAGAAGAGATATTGCCTAGAAAGAATGAAATAAAAAGACCTAAAATGGCTAATATAGATCAGATTGTGTTTATAATATCTACTAAAAATCCAAAGCCAGATTTATTAATGTTAGATAAACAATTGGCATATGCAGAAATGCTGAAAATTGAGCCAATAATTATAATAAATAAATGTGATTTACAAGATACATATGAGCAAATAAGAAAAAATTATTCAGAGGTAGGATATAAAGTTATTGTAACTAGCGCAAAAGAAAAACAGGGAATAGATGAAGTAAAAGAGTGCTTGAAAAATAAAATTAGTGTATTTTCAGGAAATTCAGGTGTTGGAAAATCAAGTATTATAAATGCATTATTTGGAATAGATAAAACACAAGAAGGAGAAATTAGCCATAAAAATAAAAAAGGTAAAAATACAACTACTGATACTAAATTATATGAACTAGAAGAAAATACATATATTGCAGATACTCCAGGATTTTCAAGCTTTGAAATATCAGAAATTGAATCAGTTGATTTGGATAAGTATTTTAGAGAGTTTAAACAAGAGATACAGGAGTGTGAATTTGTAGGCTGTACTCATATAAAAGAAGAGAATTGTGGAATAAAAAAGGCTATTGAAGCGAGAAAGATTTCACAAGAAAGATATGAAAGATATTGCAAAATTTATGAGGAATTAAAGGAAAAAGAAAAGTATAGATGGTAATTTAAAGGACCCTATGTTAGGTTAAGAACTAACATAGGGCTTTTGATTTAAAATCTAACTGCAATCTTTATTTAATTTGGCTAATTCATGAAGGAATAAGTTTTTGTGTTCTAAAAAATCTTTTCGAGTATCAAATAAAGTTTTGAATTTATCTGAAGTTTCTGATTCATATCTTATAAAAGCAGAATTCAATGAATTTAATAGATCACTATATTCATGTATTTCAGATATTTTAACTTTAAAATAAATATCATTAGACATATTATACTCATATCTGTCTAGCCTATCTTCAATAGCATCAAATTTTTTATCATGCCCTTCAAGCTTATTTAAAATTAAATCAAGTTTTTGATCAATTGTCATAGATATCACCTCCTTTGATTCAACAATAATAAAAATAAAAAATATAAGAATTAAAAATTTGAAAAAAATCAATATAAATATACAGGCAAATAGACTAATTGTCAATAAAATTTTGAAAAAAATGTAACTTTTTTATTTTTTAAATCAATATAAAGGTGTAAGATATCTTAAGAAAAGGAGTTTAGATCTAAATTGGAAGAGAGAAACAAAATAGAAAATTATATAGAAAATGATAGACTTAATTTAGAAAAAATAGTTGATGAATATAGTGGATATGTATACAAAGTTGTAAAAAATATGGTAGGAAAAAACATCACAGAAGAAGATGAAGAAGAAATAATAGCAGACACATTTTTTATCTTGTGGAAAAATACAGAAAAATTAGATAAAGAAAAGCAGATTACATCATATATAGCAGGAGTTGCAAGAAATTTAGTTAGAGAAAAGACGAGAGTAATTAATATAAATTGCGATATAGCTGATTATGAAAATGTTATTAGGGATTTGAAAGATATTGATATGGTATATGAAGAAAGGGAGAAAACAGAGCTTATTCGTAAAGCAACCAATCAATTAAAACAAGAAGATATTACAATATTCAATTTATATTATTATTCATCTCGAAAAATAAAAGAAATAGCTAATATTATGAATATTCCTGAATTTAAAGTAAAGTCTAGGCTTTATAGAATAAGAAAAAAGTTAAAAAAAGAATTAGAAAAAGGAGGATATAGTTATGATGGATAAAGAAAAAATATTAGAGAGGGTGAAAACAACAATTTCTATATCTTGCTTTCAAGAGGAGGAGAAATTGGTGAAAAAATCAAATAAAAATATATTAAAAGTTTCAGCAATAGCATGTTGTTTAATGGTTACAGTGGCAGGAGGAGTATTCGCGAAAGACATTATTGTTAAAAAGTTTGGATATAATAGTAGTAAAGGTGTTGAAAATGCAGTAAATAATGGATATGTTGCAGAGGTAAATTCAGAGTTCCAAGAATATGATGGAATTGGAATTTCAGTAGATTCTTTCATAATGGATAACGAGAATTTTGACATAAATTTTAGGGTTAAATTCAGTGAAAAATATAATATTAATGATATGAAATTTGGAATGGATTTATATGATTTGAAAGTTGTAGACGAAAATGAAAATATAATTTTTGCTACTAATGAATTGCAAACAGAAGAGATTAAGCAAAAATATAAAACAGAAGAAGAGGCAAAAGCTAATTATAATATATATAGTGGTGCATACAGCATGAATTCAGACGATGAAATAATCAATGACAATGAATTAATGTATCATTTAACAGCTACATCATCAGGAATCAATTTTCCAAAAAGTAAGAAATTATATGTAACATGTTCAAGAATTCATGTTAGAAAAAATGAAAATGAACAACCATTAAATGATTGGTATTACGGTGATTGGAAATTTGAAGTTGATGTTCCAGAGCAATTTTACAATAGAAAATCAGTTGAATATAAAGTTAAATCTTGCAACAATGAAAAAATTGATATAAATAAAATTGAAACAAGTATAAACAAAACATCATTTAAAATATTTATTCCAGAAATGCTTTTAACAGATGAAGTAGATTATGATTTATATCGTTCAGATTATGTTAAGAAAATTTCAGATAAAATGCTATTGCAAAAAGAATATGCTGAAACATCAGATGGAAAAAGGTTTGATGTAGCTCAAAATGGAACAAGTGGATATGGTGTTCCAGAGGGTGAAAATAAAATTATCAATTATACTCAGACATTTGATTTAACTACATTTGATGCAACAGATGAAATTTCTGTACACATATTTACAAATAAGGGAAAAGAAATAATAATTAAATTAGCACAATAAAATTTAGCTATGATGAGTGGGAATATTCACTCTCATAGCCTTTTTTTATTACTTTATAGGTTTAAAATAGATATGTCACAAATACATTGAAAATAAAATATTGAAAAGAGAGCACAAAAATGATATTGTTTAAATGACCAAAAATAAACATATCGGAGGTGCTCTCTTATGGGTAATAATATCACAGATAGATTAAAATATAAAGAGTCAATAGTAAAATTTTCAAAAAAATATGGAGTGGCAAAAGCAGCATATAAATTTGGAGAATGTAAAAGAACAATATATAGATGGATAAATAGATATGATGGAACATTAGGTAGTATTATGGATAAAATTACATCAAGCAGGATATACAAGAACAATACAAGGATTGTATCATGCAATGCAAAGATTAGGAATATACAAAAAAACATTTTCCGTTTAAAATAAAGACAATACAAATAGATAATGGATTTGAATTTACAAATAGATTAAGTTGGCAAGCATTTTTGAAAGATAAAAAAACAATGTTTGAAAACACATTAGAAGAATTAGGATTAGAATATAAAGTAATAAAGCCACATACACCAAAACAAAATGGAAGAGTAGAAAGAAGTCATAGAAAAGATCAAGAAAGATTTTACTATAAAAGAGTATTTTATAGTTTAGAAGATTTAAGAAATCAAGGAAAAGAATGGAGAAAAGAATGGAGAAAAGAATATAATAATTTTCCTATGAGGCCACTAGGATGGTTGAGTCCCAGGGAATTCATAAAAAAATATAAAAGTCAAGAAGAATCGTTATTTGCAATATAGGTGCTCAAAGTATTTATTTTAAATAATTTGTGACAAATGATTGACTAACCTACAAGAAAAATGTGGAAATTTGTTGAAAAGTATATACAAATAAAGTACGATATGATATTATATTATAGATGAGATTATATATGAAAAAAGAGTAAGTATACAAAGGAGTATTTTGAATATGCAAAAGCTTGAAAGCCTTGAGGCTGTACACACACACACACACACACACACACACACAGGTGATTTAAAAAATAAAAAAATAAAATATAACCAAGGGAAGATTGTGTCCATTTTTAAAAACTAAAAATAGATACAGTCTTTTTGTGCGTTATAAAAAGATAAAGGGGATAATAAAATGAAAAAAGTTAAGACGATAATTGTAATTATTTTATTAATATTGTTATTACCAATTATTATTGTAAATAGTGTAATAATAGTAAATTCATATATGAATCCAGACAAAATACCATCATTTTGTGGATGGAAACCATTTATAGTATTGTCAGGTTCAATGGAAACACAGATAAAAACAGGAGATTTAGTAATAGTAAAAGAAACTGATAATGAAAAACTAAAAGAAGGTGACATTATAGCATTCAGAAATAATGCTGTTGTAGTCACACATAGAATAGTCGAAAAAATAGAAGATGAAGGAAAAATACAATATAAAACAAAAGGCGACAATAATAATGTGACAGATAATTGGTATGTATTACCAGAGCAAATTGAAGGATTATACCAATTTAAAATAAGCAAACTTGGAAATGTAGCAATGTTTATGCAAACACCAATTGGAATGATAACAAGTTTAGGAATACCAGTTATATTAATTATATTAGTACAGATGTCTGAAAACAAAGAAAAGCAAAAAAGAATGGAACAAGAAATAGAAAAATTAAAAAATAAAAATTAATAAGTGATTAAAGGCTACGGCCATTAATATAAAATTATAGGTTAAACAACCTATATATTATTAGATACATAAGAAAGGGGGGAGAAGATATGAAGGATAACAAATTAGTAAAAGTATTCCTTATAGCATTATTAATAGTAATGGTAGGATTAATTTTAGTTTCAGGAACATATGCAAAATATACAACTACATTTACAGGAAGCGACACAGCAACTGTAGCTAAATTTAAAGTTAGTTCAAATACAACAGCTGAAACATTTGATTTATTTAAAACTGCAAAAGAGGTGGATGGAACAACTGCTGATGCAGAGGTTGTAAATGGAAAGATTGCTCCAGGAACAGGAGGAAAATTTGATATAAAATTAACAAATGATTCAGACGTAAAAGTACATTATACACTAGATTTAAAAGAAACAAATACATCAAATATTCCAATAGAATATAGTTTAGATGGAACAACATATGTCACAGCTGAAAATTTTAAATCAGTTGCAAATGGTGATTTAGAAATTGGTTCAACAACACAACAAACAAAAACAGTATCAGTTTATTGGAGATGGGCTTTTGAAGGAAAAGATAGTACAAATTATACAACAACACAAACAGATACAACAGATTATACTTTAGGAACAGCATCAACTGCTCCAACAGTTAAAGTAGAAGTATCAACTGTATTTACACAAGTTGATTAATTTATATGCAATAGGTGAATTTTATATTCGCCTATTGTTGTAATTAATATATTGATTAAAGTACGTTAAAAACATATTTTAATGAGTATATTAAAAGGAGAAAAAACTATGGAAAATAATATAGAAGAGTTAAAAAAACAAAGAAATAGATCTAGAATTTTTAATATTATATTAATAATAATCATTATTATATTATTACTTTTGGGGTATATAGTTGGCAGTAGAATTGGAAAAATCGGCTTGAAATCTAGAGAAACTACTACACAGCCAGAAGAAATTACACAAGAAGAAAAATTAATGCCAGAGATTGAAATTACACAAGATGATATAGATGTTACCAAAGAAACACAATTAAATATATTTAATAATGAAAAATTTAATGGAGAAAAAATAATAGACCCAGGTTCAAAAGGAGAAGTTCAAATTTGTATTAGAAATAAGTCAAATTATGATGTGAGCTATGATTTTAACTTTACTGATGAAATGCAATATCATGTAAATATGAAATATAAATTAAAACTTGATAATGTTTATATAAAAGGAAATAAAGATGAATATAAAAAATTGGAAGATATTAAACTTAAAGAAGTGATTGTACCTAAAGATTCTGCCAATATATACACTTTAGAATGGTACTGGGAAGATGATGATAAAAACGACACAATAGTAGGAAGTCAACAGGACAAGCAATATTATAAATTGAATTTAGAAATAAATGCTAGACAGTATGCAAAATAAATTAATAAAAGGAAGTGAAAAAGATGATGTATACAATTGAAGAGATTGAAGAAAATCAGAGGAAACAGAAAAAAAGAAGTAAAAAGATTAGAATAATAGTATATATTATCTTAATTCCAATATTAATTTGTAACATTATATTAATAATACAATCTGCTATACAGCCTAAAGAGACACCTGAATTAGTAGGGATAAAATCTTATGTTATTATTTCGGGAAGCATGCAACCTGAATTGAATATAGGAGACATTGTTATAGTAAAAAAAGTGGAAGATTTACAAGAAGGAGATATTATTTCATTTAGACAAGGTCAAAGTGTAATAACACATAGAATTAACAAAATAATGGATGAAAATGGAGAGATTGTATATCAAACAAAAGGTGATAACAATAATATAGAAGATAGTGGTACAATAACAGATTCAGTAATAGAAGGAAAGGTAATATACAAAATTCCTAAATTAGGAAAGATATCACTTTTTTTACAAAATAAAATAATACTTATAATAATTGTATTATTACTATATGTATATATTTCTTATAGTGGAGTAAAAGAAAAGAGAAAAAAGAAAAGAAAAATGGTAAGAGAAAAATATGAAAAAATGGAGGAAAACAAATGCAAAAAATCAAACCAATAAATATTTTGGTTTTATTATGTATTATTACTGCAATTATATTGATATCTGTATCTATATCTAAATATACAAATGTTATATCAGGAGGAGATTCGGCACAAGTTGCTGTACCAATTATTAATTTAGAAGAAAATACATTAGATATAAATATAAATCCAAATGATCTAGAAAAAGAATATGTATTTAAAGTTAGTAATAAAGAAGAAGACAAAACTTCAGAAGTTGCAATGGAATACACATTAGAAATAAATAATGCTAATAATTTGCCTGTAGAGTTCGAATTATATAGTTGTAAAAGCGGAGTAACAGACCATACAAATTTATTAGATAATAATAAAACATCTAAAATTAAATTAGGATTAAATGACGAAGAACAAGAGTATCAATTAAAAATTAAATGGAATCAGGAAAATAAAAATTATCAATATGCTAAAGTTATCGATTATGTGCAAATTGTGTTAAACAGCTCACAAATTGATTAAAAGGTGCAAGAAAGGAAGAAAAAATGAAGAAAAGTAAAGTATTAATAATAGTTTTTTTGCTATCAATCATCATATTAACAACAATTATTTCAGTTACATTTTCAAAATATGCAATAGAACGAAAAGATACACATATTTTAGAATCTGATGCCTTTTATTTTAATAGTAGTTTAACACAACGAGAATATCAATTAAATGAATGGAATGGAAAAGATGTACAAAATATAGAATTTAATGTGAAAAATTATTTAGACAACATGCAGATTACAGAACAAGACATTAAATATGATATAAAAGCACAAATAACAAATGAAGATGCACAATTAATAAATTTAAAATTGAAAGATGAAAATGGTTCTATTGTTACAACTAAAGAAGAATCTGACACTGAAAACACAACTTTTACAGTATCAGGATTAACATTAAAAGCAGATACAACAGCAGAGCAAATATTAACAACTAATAATTATAGTATAAGTATTTTGCCTAAAAATAGTGAATTAGAAGAAGGCAAAATAATAAATGTAAAATTACAAATATGTTCAACAGAACCATATACAAAAGAAATAACAAGCAATATAAAATTAACAGTACATACAGTATCAAACTATGTAGGAAATATAATTGAATCAGATAATGGAGAATATATAAAATTAAATATAAAAGTTAATAATCCAGAAAAAGATTTAAATATAAAATACAATAATACAAAATTAGAATTAGATAAATCAAATTATTTATTAGATGATGTATATCCAGTATCACAAACAACAATGAATTCATTTACAATACCAAAAGCAAAACTTGAAAAAGGGAATACATATGAAATAACATTTATTAAAAAAGTTCAAGATAAAATAAAATATGGAACAGATGTAATTATAAATGAAGACACAATGGAATATACTAAAGGAATAATAACATTTACTAGCCCTATATGGAAATCAAATAAAGCAAGTGTAACTATTACAAATGGATCAACATATAGTATGCAATATAAAATAGTAGATGTAAATGATGACATAGATGAAACAGACACTACAGGTTGGGTAACTGTAAATCCAAAAAACATAACATTAAATAACTTGAAATTTGCTAATAAAATAATAGCAAGATTATATGATGGAACAAATTATACACAATATGCAAGTTGTATTATATCAGATGGAATAACTCCAACAATTACAGCAAATGCTACAAATACTACAACAAGAGAAATATCAATACAGGCAAATTCAATGGATGATGAAAGTGGTCTAACAACAGACAAGCCTTATAAATATTATATAGCACAATCATTAGATGCAATAGCAAATGCAACTGTAAACGGCTCAAATACAACAGGAACATATACATTCGAAAATTTAGATGCAAACACAACTTACTACATAAAAGTTGAAAGAGAAGATGTTGCAGGAAATAAAGGAAGTACAATAATAGTAGTAAAAACTTTAATGGTGCCATCAGCAAAAGAAAATATAGCAAGAGTAATAACTTGGAATGCTACAACTACACCAGACACAGCACAAGCCCAAATAGGATTGTCAACAGAAACAGGATTTATTATAAAATATGGAACAAATAAAGATGATAGAACAAACTGGAAAGAATATAATGGAGAAATAACAGTAACTAATGGAGATACAATTTATATAGCATTAACAGATGGTAGAAATTATGGATTAGAAGACACACTAAAAATTGAAGACAAAACAGGACCAGATATTACAATTACAAAAACAGAAACAAAAACTAATTCAATTTCTATAAAAGTAGAAGCTTCAGATTCAGGAGCTGGAATGCCAGAAAATGTACAATATGATTATTATATAAAAGAAGAAGGAGCATCAACATATAAAGAGAAGGCAGAAAATCAAACTTCAAATATATATAAATTTACAAATTTAATTGCAAACAAAAATTATGAGATTATTGTAAAAACAAAAGACTTAATAGGAAATCAAGGAGAAGGAAGCCTTGTTGTAACAACAAGCAAATTTGATTTAATTACAGGAGATATTACATTTTCTAAAGCAAGCTGGGCAGACAAAACAGCAAGTGTAGAAGTAAAAAACAATACAGAAAATCAAATGCAATATCAGATAATTCAAGATGGACAAGATATAAAAGATGATGCTTGGATAACAACTGCAGAAAAAACAATAACAGTAAATAATTTAAAAAATAATTACACAATTATTGCTAGATTATATGATGGAACAAACTATACAAAATATGCAAGTATTCAAATTCAAGATACAACAGCTCCAACAATCAGTGTAGCACAAGAACCATCTGATTGGACAAAAGGAGCAGTAAAATTAACAATAACTGCAACAGATACAGAAAGTGGATTGCAAGCAGATGCATATAGTTTTGATGGAGGAGCAACTTGGCAAGCAGAAACAAATAAAACATACACAGAAAATACATCTGGAATTGTTATAAAAGTAAAAGATATAGCAGGAAATATAGTAACATATGACACAATAAATATTACTAATATAGATAAAATTGGGCCAGAATTTGAAATTAATACAAAATCAACATCTAGTACAATAACAGTAAATGTAAATAATACAACAGACTCTGGTGTTGGGTTAGAAGACTTGATAACATTCCATTATTATATAGCAACAAGTGAAGCTGGACTTGCATCTGCAGAAGAAGCAACAGATACAACAGCAAATAAAACATCAAGCAAAGTATATACAGGTCTAACACAAGGAATTACATATTATATAAAAGTAGAAGTTGCAGATAAATTAGGAAATATAACAAGCAAAATTGTAACAGTAGAAACAGGAAGTATTGCAACAGATTTTACAATATCAGATCCAACATGGTTAGATAAAAAAGCAAGTTTAAAAATCACTAACAATTCTGAATATAAATTACAATATCAAATTGTAACAAATTTAACAGAATCACCAAAAGCTGATGGATGGACAACAGTAGACTCATCAGACAGCAAAGAGGTAACATGTTCAGACTTATTAAATAATTATGTAGTTTATGCAAGATTAACAGATGGAACAAATAATAGTGCAACATTACAAAAACAAATAAAAGATGTAACAGCACCAACATTAGAGGTATCAGGCAATCCGACAGAATGGACAAAAGAAGATGTAATAATATCAATAACTGCAACAGATACAGAAAGTGGATTACCAGAAGAAGCATATAGTTTTGATGGTGGAACAACATGGCAAACAGAGCCAACCAAAACATATACTCAAAATACAACAGGAATAATAATAAAAGTAAGAGATATAGCAGGAAATGTAGAAACAAAAACAATAGATATTACAAAAATAGATAAAAATGGACCACAAGTAGAAATACAGGAACAAGCTAAAGATATAAATTCTGTAATAGTAAGTGTAACTGCAACAGATGATGGAATAGGAATGCCAGATGAAATAAAATATAAATATAGTTATAGAAAAGAAGGAGATAGTAACTATACTACTTATAAAGAAACAACAGAAAATACTTGTAAATTTGAAAAATTACTTTCAAATAAAAAATATTATTTAAAAGTAGAAACACAAGATAAATTAGGAAACAGCACAGAAAAAGAGATAGAAGTTACAACAGGTGAATTTTTATATACTACAGGTCAAATAGAGTTTAATAATATTATTTGGAGAAGTTCTATTGCAAGAATAACAGCAAATAATAAAAGTACAGATTATGATATAGAATATCAAATAAAAACAGATAGCACTCAAAATCCAGATACGTCAGATAGCAGTAAATGGACAAAAACAACAGAAAAAGCAATTAATATCGGAAATCTAGAAGATGGAAATGTGGTTTATGCAAGACTAACAGATGGAATAAATTCAACAACAGGTTATGCATCAATAACAATAAATAATTCAGCAGTAAAAGAATATTCAGAAGCAGAATTTGCAAAGATTACAAGATCAAATTATGAGGTTTTGGGTGTATCTGCAACAAGTAACAAAATTGAAGTACAAATAAATAAAAATGCTGAAGGAGCTTTATATAATTATTATTATAAAACAATAAATGATACAAGCTATAAACTAATTACAACAAATACATATTATGATGATAAAGCAACTATAATGGGATTAACTTCAAATCAAGTATATAAAATTAAAGTATTAGTAACTGATGATAAAGGAAATGTAACTAGATGCCAAAATACAGCAACAATTATAACATCTGAACAAGCAAATGTAGATACAACATATACAGAAAATAGGACATATATTGACAATAGTAGTACATTACAAGCCAGAGTTCAGGGAGAAAATGGATATGGAGATACAGCACAAAAAGAAAGTATAAATGCTGGTTATACAATAAGTTTACCACAAGGATTTAAAGTTTCTGGAACAACAGGAGAAAATTTACAAAGTCAAGGAACTGTATTAAAAGATGGAGACAATAATGAATATGTATGGATTCCAGTAAATGATGCAATACATGATGGAAATACTTCAATTCCAACAAATACAACAACAGCACAAAATAATAATTATAAACCAATGGCAATAGCCCAAAGTTCAAACAAAGGATATTATGAAGGTCTTGTATATGATTTTAATGGAACATTATCATTTAGAAGAACAAGTAATACTGGTGTAGGAAATTCATCATATCGTGAACCAAGTTTGGTAACTGGAAATTCAGATGGATATACTTGGAATGTAGATAATGTAACAGGAATTGTAAATGATGCAGATAGTAAATATTATAAGACAATTTTAGGATTTAGTTCTGCATCAGAATTTGGAGAATATATTGCAAATAATTACAATAACATGATACTTTCAGTAGATTCTTTTGGTGGATTTTATGTAAGTAGATATGAAACTACACAAACAAAAGATTCAAGTGAAAATGTAATTATTGGTTCTAAGAAAAATGGAACAGTATTTTCAGGATACAATTGGTACAATATGTATTTGTATCAAGATAGTAGAAAATATGCAAGTAATCCATATTCATCAAGTAAGAGTGTAGTTTCAAGTATGATATGGGGAAGTCAATACGATGCTGTTCTAAATTATCTGTTAACAGGTTTAGATGCAAAAAAAGTTACTACGCAAGTAGGTTCACAGAAAAATGTATTAAGTAATACTGCACAAGATAATGCAGATATTATAAATAATATATATGATTTAGGTTCGAATGCAAATGAATGGACACAAGAAGCGGAAGGAACAAGAGCTAGAGTGTATCGTGGTGGAGGATATGATAAAACTAAAAAAGGAACTCCAGCGACAAGAACAACTGTAACAGCAACAGATTCAGGTCCAATATTTGGTTCAAGATTACAATTATATGTTAGAAGTACAAGTGATACAACAGGACCAATTGCATCAATTATAAGTACAAGTGCTACAACAAATACAATTACAGTAAAAGCAACTGCACAAGATAAAGAGACTGGTGTAAGTAAATATACATATTATATAAAAGAGAGCTCAAATCCTTCTGATTCAACTGGTTGGACAAAAATGTCAGAAAGTTCAGCAGGAAATTATACATATACTAAATTAAAACAAAATACAACATATAGTATAAAAGTAACTGCAACAGACGGTGCAGGAAATGAAGGAGATGGAGCAGTTACAACAGTAGTAACAAAAGAATTAGGAAATGTTGCAAAAGATAATATATCTTTAAAAAATAAATATGGTCAAAGTGGAGAAGGTACTGTTTTGCTAGAACAAAAAGACACTACATATTCAAACCAAGGATATTATATACAATATCAAGTAATTTCAAGTGATTCTGCAATAACAGAAAATTGGGCAACAGGTGAAACAATAAAAGGATTAGCAAATGGACAAATAATTTATGCAAGCTTGTTTGATGGTATAAATAGATCTGCAGATTATTTTGAGTTTAAAGTTAGTGGATTAGAAGGGTTTGAATATTACACAGATAGTAATGGAAATTCTTCAAAAGAAAAAACAGTAACTTATACAGATAGTGAAGGAAATACTGCAACAATACCTGCTGGATTTAAAGTAGGAACAGGTGATTCAACAAGTAAAGTAAATGAAGGGCTTGTTGTTCAAGACGAAAATGGAAATGAATTTGTTTGGGTTCCTGTGCCGGTTGCAGTAGAAACAACAAATAATAAAACATCAACAGAAAAAGCTATTGCAAGAAAGCAATCATCAAATACAAAATATTATGAAGGTATTCTATATGATTTTAATGGAACAACATCAACTAAACAAAGAAGTTCGACTGCTCTAAATGATGGTTCAATGAGAGAGCCTAGTTTAGTAACAGGAAGTAGTGATTATACGTGGAATGTTGATATAGGAAAAGCTAGGGGAGTAACATATGATGCTGTATTTTATACCAATTTTCAAATAGGAAGTGCAACTGGATTTGGTTCATATACAGAATTTGGACAATATATGAATGAACAATATACTAATATGGTAAAAAGCGTAGATAAATTTAAAGGTTTTTATATAGGAAGATATGAAACTAGTACATCCAATGATAATTTGGCAAATACAGCAGTTGTTCAATCACAAAAAAATAAAGCTGTACTATATAATAGAACTTGGTATCAAAGTTATTATTATCAAGATAGTAATATAAATGCATACAATCCTTATCATAATAGTAAAAGTGTAGTAAGTAGTATGATATGGGGAAGTCAATGGGATGCAACGCTAAATTGGATGCTAAAAGATAACAATACTAAGAACTTTGTTACAAGCATTGTAGGAAATAGAACAGGTACAAGAGCAAATTCTGGTCAATATTCAGATGATTTAGCTAAAAATATATTTGATTTATCTGCAAATGTTGTAGAATGGGCGCAAGAAGCTCATGGTACAACTTATAGAACTTATAGAGGTGGTTCATTCTTAAAAACTACAGATAAATATGGTATTTATGGTGCAAATGCTAGAATAAATTCATGGAGACCACCAACTGCAAATTATATTTATATGAATCCAACAAACACAGGTGGAGATGGTTCTACAAATGGAGATGGAAGTAGATTAGCATTATATATTAATAACACAGAAGATAGTACTGCACCAATAATAGATACTACAGCAACAAATAATACACTAACAACAGAGACAAATAATATAACAATAAAAACACAAGCGACAGATGCAGAATCTGGAATAAAAAAATATAAATATACAATAAGTTATAAAGATTTTTCAGCTTCAGATTTTTCAGATAAATATATTGTAAAATCAGTAGAAAACTATGGTTGGACATATCAATTTACAGGATTAAATCAAAATACACCATATTACATAAAAGTAGAAGTTACAAATAATGCAGGATTAACAAGTACATATTATTCAAATGTTATTCAAACTAAAGTATTAAATGTAACAGAAGATCCATCAACATTAAAGAAAACATATGGAAAAACAGGAAATGGAACAGTTTATTTAACATTGGCAAGTGACTATAAATCAAGCAATTATCGTATACAATATCAAATTGTAAAATCGGGAAGTACACCAACAGATAATGGATGGCAAGAAGGTGCAAAAGTAAATAATAATGCTCAAACATTTACAGATGGCTGTATAGTAAAAGGACTATCAGTTGGAGATATAGTTTATACAAGAATAACAGATGGAAATAATAATTCTTCAAATTTTAAAACAACAGAAATTTCTGAACTTGAAACTTATTCTGAAATCCAAACTGAAAATCGTTACTATCCAAGTAAAGAAAACCCACAAGCTGTAATACCAGCAGGATTTAGATATGGTACATCTTCATTAAATAGTATAGTAGAAAACGGATTAGTGATAGAAGATGAGTCAGGAAATCAATATGTTTGGATACCTGTAAAAAATGCAATATATGATGGTGTAACTACAGTTGCACTAAATAATAATAGTTCAACATATAAACCGATGGCTAGAACTCAGTCTGGCTATGCAAAAGGAAATGCATCAACATATTATGAAGGAATGTTCTATGATTATAGTGGTATAAGATCATATATTATGTGGAATAGTTTATCGTACAGAGTAGGAGCTACAGGTTATAGAGAACCAAGCTTAGTAACAGGAAGTGATAAGAATTTATCTTGGCAATATACATCTGGAACTGAATATGATGCTGCCAATTATAATAAATTGAGTTCAATAGAAGATGATGAAATTACAATAAATTCACCTGCTACTTTAGGACAATATATAAATAAAAAATTCACAGAAATGGTAGCAAGTGTAGATAAATATGGTGGATTTTATGTAGGAAGATATGAAACAAGTAGATGGAATTCAGGAGCAACAACAAATAGCGATAGGACAGGCGATATAATAAAATCAGTTGCAGGAGCCAATCCAATGGCAACTACAAATTGGTATGATATGTATTTAAGGTCAAGCAGTGGATATTCAAATAATCCATATTATAATAGTACAAGTGTAAATTGTGCAATGATATGGGGATGCCAATATGATGCTACATTAAATTACATATTAGAAGGTTCAGATAATACTAAAGTTACACAAAGAACAGGAAATCATTCAGGTACAAGGTCTGTTACAGGAGAATATCCAAATGATATTATGAATAACATATTCGACCTAAGCTCGAATGTTAGAGAGTGGACACAAGAGGCGTACTCTTCTAGGTGCCGTACTAGTCGTGGTGGCGTTTACAGTACGGATGGTACTAATACCGCAGTCAGTCGCAACAGCAACGACTACCCTACTAACGCCATCAACAATATAGGTTCGCGTCTCACACTTTATTTGAAGTAGCTCTGGCCACTAATTGCGATAAAAGTGAACGACGCTGGCAAAATGGTTAAGGCGAAAACTAGAACAAAATTGTACAGGGGGCGTAAGCCCCTGAAGATAAAATTTTGAAAGGAACAAAAGAAAAAAATGAGTAAATTACAAAAATCATATATCAACTTAAAATCTAAAGATGCAGATAAAATTTATCTATTTAAAAGTGGTATGTTTTATCTTGCATTAGCAGATGATTGTGAAAAATTATCATCTGTATTTGGTTTTAAAAAAACAAAACTAAATGAAGAAATAGAAAAATGTGGTTTTCCAATTTCAAGATTGGAATTTTATATAGGACAACTTGAAAAAAGGAAAATTCCATTTCAAATAATTGATGATGATTATTCAAAAATAGAAAATTATTCTGACTATATGAATAATTCGAAACTAAAGAAAATTATAAGTGAAATAAAAGACATAGATTTAGATAATATCACATTTAAACAAGCATATGAATTTTTAGAAAATGCGAAAATGGAGATTGGAAAAATCTATGAGTAGTGATAATGAATTAAAATTAATTCCAATATATGAAAATTATATGGAATATATGATCCAAACTTTAATTAAACTTCCAAGAACAGAAAAATTTAGCATAGGAACAGATTTTAAACAAATAATGTATTCAACTTTAGAGGATATAATGTATATTTCTAAATTACCTAAATTCCAAAGGTTAGGATATTTAAACAAAATAGATGCTAAATTAAATACACAGAGAATTCTATTAAGAATAATGAAAAAATTTGCTTGGATAGATATCAAAAAATTTAATACAGCAATGGGACATATTTATGAAATTGGTAAAATATTAGGAGGGCTAATTAAATATTATGCCAAAAACAATACGTAATCAATTTGATAAATATTTAACTTATGAAAAACTTCTAGAAGCACATAAAAAAGCAAGAAGAGGTAAAAATCGAAAGCCAGAATTAATCAAATTTAATTTGAAACAAGAAGAATATATAATGTGGTTATATATGCAATTAAGAAATGGCACATATAAACATGGAGGCTATATAGAGTTTTATGTAACAGAGCCGAAATTAAGAAAAATTGAAAAATCACGTTATATTGACAGAATTGTACATACCTGGTTAGCTGAGAATTTCTTATTAAAATATTTTGTAACACAGTTTATTCCAACATCATTTGCATGTATTAAAGGAAAAGGAATGCACAGAGCTGCATTTTGTGTTCAAAAATATATGAAAAAAGCAAAACAAAGATGGGAAAATTATTATATTATAAAAACAGATGTAGCAAAATATTTTAATAGTATAGACAAAAAGATTTTACTAGAAATTTTAGAAAGAAAAATAAAAGATCCAAAACTAATTTGGCTAATAAAAGAAATCTTGTATGCCCAAAAAAGAGAAAAAGGTATAGAAATAGGAAATTATACAAGTCAAATATTTGCTAATATATATTTGAACGAAGTTGATCAATATGTAAAACATGAATTGAAAGTAAAATATTATGTGCGTTATTTAGATGATAGTATTTTAATAGTACAAACTAAAGAAGAAGCTAAAAAAGTGTTACAGCTTGTTCGTAAGTTTTTAAAAGAAAAATTAGAGTTAGAATTAAACAATAAAACTCAAATTTTTAAAGGAAAACAAGGAGTAAATTTTTGTGGATATAAAATAAATGAATATAGATTAAAGTTAAGGGATAGAGGAAAAAGAAAATTAAAATTAAGAATAAAGAAATTAAAACAAAAAGTAAAGACTGGAGAAATTACTAGTCATGAGGCCAAAAGATACTTGGCTGGACATATAGGATATATAAAATGGGCAGATATCTATAATTTGTCAAATAAATTATTCTATATTGAAGATGCTTTTAACGTTAAAAATATAGATTAGGGATAAATCGAAAGAGGCGAACTCTTCTAGGTACCGTACTAATCGTGGTGGCAATTACAATACGGATGATACTAATACCGCAGTCAATCGCAACAACAACAACCCTACTAACACCAACAACAATATAGGTTCGCGTCTCACACTCTAATACTATTTCAGATTGTGTATTTTACGGAATGCATACAGCAAAGTATTAGTAATAAAGAGATTTATTCCTTCCTTTTCTAAAAAGGTAAAAATGAAACAGTATAATATATGTTAGTAATTTTGATGAATATATATGTTATACAAAAAGGATAATTATGAATGAATGTTTTTTATTAGGAACTATAATTAATAAGGTTGATTTTCGTTTTGCAATTGGAGGTAAACATGATTCGATTATAGAATTTAAATTGCAATTAGAAAATGGTGATATAATTGTAGCTAAAGCTTATGATAAGATAGCAGATTACTGTTATCAGAATATAACTAAAAACAAATTAGTTATGATTAGAGGAAAATTAGAAAGTGATTTTAAAATAGATATATCAGAAATTTATTTTTTAAAATAAAGGAGTGAAATAACTTGACAAGTAAACATGCAAAAAGAAAAAATGAATTAAAAGTTATTGTTGCATTTATAGTGGTTTTTATTATAGTTATAATAGCAATTATAATAAATGTTAATAAAAAAGAAAAACAACAAACCTTAACAGAAGATGAATCATATGTTCAAGAAATGGATGATGGAATAAGTATAAATAAAAGTATTAAATTGAATGAGGCAAAACTTGTAAATGGATTGCTAATTTCTAATATTCAGCTTACAGAAAAGGATGGTATGACAACACTTTTAGCTGATGTTACAAATAAAACAGAACAAAAAACAGAGTTGAAAAAGTTAAAGATAGTTTTACTTGATGAAAGTGGTAATGAAATCGCTACAATGACAGCTTTTATTAATGCAATTAATGCTGGAGAGACTACACAATTGAATGCTTCAACGACTTCTAATTATATTAAGGCTTATGATTTTAAGGTGGTAGAGGAGTAGATAAAAAATAATTACAATTGTGATTTGTGTCAAATTTCATTTAAAACGCGGTTACATCTTTTTTAGAAAGGAATGAAATCAAAAATGTTAAAAAAACAAAGATTTAAATTTTTAATTATATTATTTGTTATTACATTAGTAATTGTGGCAATAAAAGGATTAGTACCAAAATCAAAAGCTGAAGAAACTACTGAAATACAAGTGACTTATAATTCAGGAAAAGGGACTGGCAAAAGTGTTGTAACTACTCAAAAAATTGCCAATAATACAAATAGAAAAATTGTATTAAGTAAAAATGAAATGGATTTTGATGGTGGAACAACAGAAATAGATGGACATTCATATAAAATGGTATTAACTGGCTGGCAAATAACAGAATTGACACAAAACGGAAAAAAAGTAACAGAAAATCTTGATAAAATATATGCACAAAATGGTTTGTATAATGTTCCTAAAGGTGTAACTGCAATAGAGGTAACAGCAATTTATGGAAAAGCTATTTATGTAAGAAGTCCATATGATAAAATGTATTATGATGAGTATCATATTTTTAATAATGGAGAGAATGCAAGTGCAGAAAATGGACAAGTAGAGCAAAGCTCAGATGAAAATTATGGTACGAGTTCCGAAGATGCTGTTGCAACATTAAAAAGAGCATATGAATTAATAGAAGAAAATGCTAATAATACAGTTTATGATAATGCATTTGTATTATGTGGAGATTTATATGAAATAAATTATAATGCAGAAGGAGCAGAATTTGCAGTAGATAATGAAGGTACATATAAAAACTATTCTTCTGATTATTTTGGATATCAAACAGGAAGCAATAAACCAGTAACAATAACTAGTAATGATGACAAAAAATATACTTTATATTTAGGTGCCAAAGACGAAGAAATTGAAATATATTCTTCATTAAGATTTGATAACATAAATATAAAATATTTGCCAGAAGCTAATATTACAGATATTCACGGAACTGAGGTTACAACGAAAACATATTTAAATTTAGCAGATTTAAGCTTTTTCTCTACAGGTTCTTTTGAAGCTACAGAGAATGTTGGAACAGAAGAAGAGATGAATGTATTATATGGAAACTTATCTAGTGTAATATTAAATTCTGGAACTTGGAATCCACTAGTTGCAAGAGATTCTACAATTATATCAGAACTAGCAAAAAATAATTATTTACAAATAGGCGGAAATGCTATTATTTCTAAATTGCAAATAGGTTTTAAAAATTCTTCTGATACAGATACAATTGTAAATCCTCCAATTGTAAAAATAACTGGAGGTAATATTAAAGAATTGATAGGAACAAAAGATGCAAATTTGATGTTTATCAATTTTGAAGATACAAATGAAGGAGTCAACTATAAAACAGCAGGCAAAATTCAAAAATGGAAAAATGTGTTTTTGGAAAATAGTTATGTAATTATAGATAATGGACTTAAAGATGTTGAGAATATGTCAGTTCCAGAAGAAAGTGGTTTAAAACTTTCTAATAATGAGGAAATTACAGGAAATTTCAATGGTGGTGGAGAACTATATTTAGATAGTAATATTTGTTTTACAATTGTTGGTGATATTACAGGAACTACTAAATTGATTTTAACACCAAGTATTGTTAATGGTAAAAATGTTATAGTAGGAGGAATTAATCATCCATATATAAAAGTAAAAGGTGCTTCAACTGCTAGAACTCAAAGTCAAGCAAGTGATGAAATTATTAGTGGTGAAAGCAAATATACAATATTATCACAAAAAAGTGATTACTCTTATTACTATATTGAACAGGATGTTGAAATTTCAAATTTTGTAGAAATCAAATCAACAAATATTAATGACAAAATATATACTGGTTCAATTGGCGATAATATTGGAAGTTCAGCAGAAGATATTAGTATATTAGAAATAGGAAGCTATACTCAAGATGTAGAATTAAATTATGAGTTTTATAAAAATTCAACTAATCCATATAAATATGCTAATATAAGTAGGCAATTTGTATTAAAGACTGATAAGCAAACAGTTACAACAATTCCAAGTGGAACAGAAATATTAATGATTTATAATGGTAAAAATTATAATTATGTTGTAAATACAGATACTGATAGTGTAAATTTATCTTTATTCAAAGACGAGGATGGAAATACATTTAAACAGATTTCGAATTTACAATCTGCAGATGGAGTAACAAAAGAAGTTAATGGTGTTACAGGTGATACATTATATAATTATAGTGAAAGCTTCAGATTTATTGTAAGTTTTGCAAATATTATAAATAATAATGCATCTATTAAGGCAGGAAGTTATTACTCAATGATTAATATTTTGGATAGTGAAAGTTGGATTGATTCTGAACAGATAGAAAATACTAATAAAATTAATATTTCACAAGTAGTGTTTAAACCTAGCAGTATAAATACTGAATTGGAAAAATATGAACCAAATGGAGTTGTTACAATAAAATCAGCCGGAACTGTTCAAACATTTAATGGAGAGGGAAAACAATTATATGGAAATATAAAAATATATAATGCAGAAGGTAAGCAAGTAGATATTCCGATTGGTAGTGAAATTACTTTGAATGGTAATACTTGTACAATTGTAAATGGAACAACACAATGCAAGTTTTTAGATAATTGCACAGACAGTGGGACAAGCTATAATTTTGATTTCAAAATGGATATGAAAAATGTTTTAGAACAAAATCAATTGTTAGCAGGAAATTATAAAATTAAATTTGCATATGCTTTTGCGCAGAATAATTTATTAAATGGAAACATTGCAGGTTGGATAGATGTTCCATTAACTATTATTGATTATTCAGATAATTATGGCATAGATGTTAGTATAGATAATAGTGAAAATTTAGCTGAAGATAAACTTCAATTAATTACAAAAGGGAAAGAGGAAGTTAGAATAATTCATACTAATTGTTCTGGACAGCTAGAAGATCCTTTTGTTAAAGTATCTGTTGTAGAAAAAACGAGTGATTTTGATTATTCTGCTACGGAAAATTCTAAAAAGATTACTGTAAATGATAATGGAGATGGAAGTTATAAAGTTGCTTTTTCTGATTCTCTTGATGTTGGTACTTATAGAGTCATATTTGAGCTTTTTGATAAGTATGGTAATAAGATGTCTGAGAATTTTGCTAATTTTATTGTGGTGGATAAACCTAATATATAAATTATACCCTATACAAGGTTGTGAACCAAAGTATAGGGTTTTTTTGAATAATATTTTTGCTGTGAATTATAACTATTTAGTAACATAGAATTAAAAAAATAAAATATAAAGGCTTGATATTTCAAAGAACTAATAGTAAAATATAAGCATAAAAGGAAAAAGGAGGAAATAAGATGGTAGAAGTATCAGCATCAATCCTTACAGTAGAAAAAGGGAGAGAAGCGGAAACATTTTTGACTTTAGAAAAATCAAAAATAGATTATTTTCACATAGATGTAATGGATGGAAAATTTGTTATGAAAGACACATATCATGACATGGTAGAATATAGCAGTTATCTTAAAAGGATTTCAAATTTACCAATTGATATTCATTTAATGGTAGAAGATGTAAAGACAGCAATTGAAGTATTTTCAACAGTTGAACCTAATATAATAACATTTCATTTAGAAGCCTGTAAAGATAAAGAACAAGTAATGGAAAATATCAAATTAATAAAAGAAAGAGGAGCAAGAGTTGGAATTGCAGTAAAACCTGAAACTAATATAGAAGAGGTTTATGAATATTTGCCATATATTCACACATGTTTAGTAATGACAGTAGAGCCTGGAAAAGGTGGACAAACATTAATAACAGATATGTTAGCAAAGATTTCAACATTAAAAAGTTATATAGATAAAAAGAATATAGACATTGATATTGAAGTTGATGGAGGAATCAATTTAAAAACAGCTCAAAGAGTTAAAGATGCAGGTGCAAATGTGCTAGTAGCAGGATCTGCAATACTTGCAGCATCAGATTACAAAGTTATAGTTGATGAATTGAGAGCATAAAAAGGTTTATAGATAGAACCAATAAAAATCTAAATAAATACAAGGGATAGTGAAGTTTATGTTAAATTTAAAACTTAATTTAAAAAACACAGGAGTAGACCAAAAAGCAGTTATGAAATACAAAGAAAAAGTAGAACAGATTCATCAAGAATTACATAAAAGAGCAAATGATGAGAATGATTTTGTTGGATGGCTTGAATTACCAACAAATTATGACAAAGAAGAATTTGAAAGAATAAAAGCATCAGCAAAAAGAATCCAAGAAGATTCAGAAGTACTTATTGTTATTGGAATTGGTGGCTCATATTTAGGGGCAAGGGCTGTAATAGAAAGCTTAACAAATACATTTGACAATATGCTACCAGAAGAAAAGAGAAAACATCCACAAATATTATATGTAGGAAATAATTTAAGTCCAAATTATATCAATGACTTAATTGAGGTACTTGGAACAAAAGATTTTTCAGTAAATGTAATATCAAAATCTGGAACTACAACAGAGCCAGCTATTGCATTTAGGATTTTTAGAGAAATGTTAGAAAATAGATATGGAATAGA
>ENA-OOWZ01000370-OOWZ01000370.1-human-gut-metagenome-genome-assembly--contig:-NODE-370-length-25161-cov-2.787740_pt1 | contig 25161 bp, 19 predicted proteins | sample MGYA00241580_ERZ501329 | MGnify/ENA primary metagenome ERZ501329 (study PRJEB25962, sample SAMEA2042923) | human gut metagenome | biome: human gut; feature: human-associated habitat; material: faeces... | reverse complement strand
CCCGACCGCCGCCATCAGCCCGATCAGCGTCGGCACAATCCCGATCACAGTCCGCATGCCATCCTTTGCCCCGTTCAAAAAATCTCCGAACACATCCTGCTTCATCAAAAGCCCCAATCCGACCACATAAAAGATCAGCAGGGGAACCATAAGATCTGAAAGTACCGTAAGAATACGCAAAAAATCCCCTCCCCGGAAAACATTGCTGAAGATACACTCCATACAATTTATTCCGTGGGTGGGGATTTATGTTTTTATTTCGTAACGATTCAGCGCCATGCGAAATGGGGCTCTCAATCGTTACTTTATTTCACTTTAATCTGAAACAGCCGCGCCATATACGTCTCCGGGAAGTGAATCTGCAGCGTCTTGCTGTAGTCATCGTAATGGAACACATCACCGCATGCTTTCGGGTAAATGCAGGAAACCTCCAGCTCTTTCCCTGGGAATGCTCGGTTCAGCGGAACTTCAAAATCAGCCTCTCCGCCGCGTCTCCATACACCAAGGTAAATCACATCTCCGGGTACCCGGATTCCGGCTGCAAGATGCTTGTCCTCATTATCCGCCCATCCCATCGGCCAGAACGGAACGCCGTCCTTGATGCCGCTGCGGATCTCCTTGTAGCAGTCAATTCCCTCCTTTACAAGATCAAACCGCTCCGGCGAAATCTCTGCAAGGTGGCCGCTCTGATGGATACGAAGCAGCAGCGCATTCACCATATTGAAAATAACTTCCTCTTCGGTGCCGTCCCGCAGCGGATACGACCAGATCGCCGCCTGCTCCGGCGTCACGCCGATGGCTGCATTCGCCGAGATCGTCGCATAATTCCGGTAATCCTCCTGATCACTCGTTGACTGAATACTGTTTCTCGCCAGCATCGCATAGTCCATGCGGAGACCGCCGCTCGAGCAGTTCTCAATCACAAGATCCGGGTACTTTTTATAAATGCCGTCCAGCCATGCCAGATACGCTCTCTCATGCTCAAGAAGGCCATCTCCAAAACTGTCCGCATCGACTTCCGTACCAATACCAGGTTCAATATTGTAATCCATCTTAATATAACCAACGCCGTAATCCCTTACCACACGGTCAATGACTTCCGTCACATGTTCAATGACCAGAGGATGACGGAAATCGAGCTGATACCGGCTTCTGTCATACACACGCTTTCCATGACGCAGGAAGAAACACTCATCCGGCAGAATCGAAGCCTTCTTACAGTTAATACCCATAACCTCAAGCTCCAGCCATACCCCAGGAATCATGCCCTTTGACCGAATATAATCCGTCACCTCACGCACACCGTTCGGAAAACGTTTTTTACTCTCCTGCCACTCACCGACACTGTCCCACCAGTTGCCGTCCGCATACCAGCCCGCATCAATAACAAAATATTCACATCCGGCCTTCTCGGCAGCATCCACCAGCGGAAACTCTTTTTCCGTCGTCGGATCCCCAAACAGGCAGTTCATATAATCATTAAAAATAACCGGCAGATTCTCATTATCCTTATTCGGACGGCGGATCCTTCTGCGGTACTTCGTCAAAGTACCAACCGCCTCCTCAAAATCATCATGCCCAACGCCAACAGCCACCGGAACCGTTGTAAAACTGTCGCCCGGTTTCAGATTCTTCGACCAGTGCGACTGAATCTCCGTCGGTCCGCTGACAGCTAAATAGAAATGGCAGTTCTGATCCCCAATCTCATAATGCCAGGAACCACTGTGATCAATCTCAAAAAACAGACTCGAATCCGCCGCACTGTTCCCAATATACCCCATCGGAATATACTCCTTCGCCGACCAGTTACCCGTATTCGTAACCTCAATCGTCTTCGAAGTCCTCTGATAATTATGCGGCTGTGTCTGCGCCATGCCAAGATCCGCAAAACGGTATTTCTTCACCGTCAGCTCTTTCTGCCATCCATTGTGCACCACAACCATCGACATCTTATCATCCGAACTAATAAACTCCGGAATCCCAGCCTTATGCTCCTTCTCAATCCCCCAGTAACTAAAACTCGAAATATACTCCAGCGTCTGATCTTCCTTACCTTCATTCGTCACCGTATTGTACATCCGCGCAACCGGAATCCCATCATAAAACTGCATCACAGATTCCACCTTCGCGCCCGTCACATCATCCTTCTGCACAACCCGAAGCACATCCCCATTCTCATTTCTCTCTTCCGAGATCGAGTCAAACTTCAGCATAAAGCCCGGTGCCGTCACAATGTACTTATTGCCATGTTTCTCATACGGCCGGTTATATCCCGAAAAATTCACCTGCACCAGCTGAAAACTCTCCTTAATCTGAGCCTCCCGCATCCCTTCCTCTGGAAACATCCCATCCGGCTTCCGGCAGAGATTCTCCGCATCAAACGGCGCACTCGAAAAATGAAACATCTTCAGCTGCTTCTCCTCCGTCACCCCAAACACAATCTGAATCCCATTCACATCATAACAGATCAGCTCCGCCTGAATCGGAGTTTCAATTCTGTCCGTCCATTTCTTCATGTCCAAACCCTCCTGCAAAATAATTTTTTCGTATCTCCAGCATACGACTTGTCCCCCTCAAAGTCTACCCCATTCTTGCTTTTCTCTCCCGTTTTTCCTCAACAATCTCACGCCGATCTGCCCTCCGGGCAGATCCAGACCCTCCTCCCGTCCTTCAACCCCAGGATCTGGCTCCGGCGTCGTGGCATCTGCAAATCGCTCTGCATCTTTTCAATCTGTTCGCTGTTTACCTGTTCAAAATAGTTGTTAGCACACTCCAGCAGTACCATACGGCAGAAATCCCGGACAAAGCTCATATCGAGAAGCATCTGTGTTTTCTCCTGCATTGTGCTGCGGCTTTGCCCGTTGACCATCAGATACAGCAAATGCTCCCGCAGAAACTCCATGCTTTCGTCCTTCCGTTTTTCCTCGCGCTCACTCTTTGCAAGCTTTTCGGTGATTTCACCAACCACCTTTTTAAATTCTTCCGGGTTGACCGGTTTTAAAATATAGGCGGAAACACCGTAAGAAATCGCCTTTTTCGCGTAGGAAAACTCGTCGTACCCGCTGAAAATCACGGTTTCCGTCCCCGGATACTCCTCATGAATCCGGGAAAGAAGCTCAATTCCGTCCATGAACGGCATATTGATGTCGGTCAGCAGTACGTCTATCTTCTCTTTTTCAAACACCTCCAGTGCCTCCTCCCCATTGGAGGCCTCCAGAATATTCTCCCGGATATTCATCCACGAAAGCAGCATCCGAATTCCCTTTCGCTCTATCATTTCGTCATCTACAATCAGATATGTGTACATGTAGTTATTCCTCTTTCTAAGCAGCATTACATATTATTTCTATAATACCATTTTTCGTTTAAAATTGTATAGCTTTTGCCGCTCAAAACCGTTCCCGGAAACACCGGAGCCGTAACCATTTCAAAAAAAATGAAATCCGGAACGGTCTCCGATTTTTCGATCCGTTCCGGATTTTGTTTTTCACTTCTGTTTTTGCTTTTTATTTTTGATTTTCACTTCTGCTTTCCGTTCTGAAATCCTGCTTTTCCTCAATGAATAAAGAACGCGTCCTCTTCCTCGTCTTCCACAACCGGTGTCATCGGATTATACTCGGTTTCTACCAGCTTCTTCACCAGCTCGTGATCGAAGTTGCGGCGGATTTCACAGGTTCTGTCGAAAATCATGGTTGCTTCATCCCCCGGGGTGCATGCCGGCCAGTTCGGGAGGGATGGGGTTTCCGGGCTTCCGTAGCGGGCAAAGTTGATCCAGGCGGTGGCCATACGCTCCTGCAGACGGTCTGTTTCGCCCGGGACATTGCATACGGCGATGCGGTCGATGTTATGGAATACGAACGGAATCTCGGCACAATGCCATGCGGCTTTTCCGCCATCGATCGGGAATTCATAGGTAAACTGATAGGAATAAGTCGGCGCTTCTGTAAACTCCGATTTCTGACGAATGAATTCGATCGTTGCCGGACGGAAGAACGTATCCACAGACCACAGGTCGGCAATTGTTTTGTCCGGATATGCTTTTTCAAAAAGAGAAATCAGCTCCGGCGTTGCATCGCCATATTTTCTCGTCAGGAACGCAATCTGTTCCTCACGGTTCATCTCATGTTTTCCCGGCACAACCGGTCCAAAATCAAACTCACCGATGTTGGTTCCTGCCAGCACAGGAATCGTTTTGGCGTGATCCGTAAATCCGCACTTGATCGGATTTCCGCGGAACCAGCCGTTCTCCATCGGTCCCTGTCCGATATAGCAGCCTTTCGCAGCAACCTCTGCCTCAACTTTATTGTACGCATTTGACAGCTCATAATACGGGATCGTCTCAAGCTTCTCCACCTCGGATTCGTCCAGATTCAGTTCTTTTAACAGAGCCTTCACAATCGCGGTGCCGTCTCCGTCCTCTTTCTGATAAACCTTTGCCTCATAAACACCGCTCTCGATGATACCCTTCTGGAACAGGCCGTCTGCTGCCGGCGTATTCATCAGCGTTGCCACCTTCATACCGCCGCCGGACTGACCGAAAATCGTAACATTCTCCGGGTCTCCGCCGAATGCCGCGATATTGTCATGTACCCACTGCAATGCAGCTACCATATCTGCGTTTCCTGCATTCGCAGAATTTTTGTATTTTTCGCCAAACGGCGAGAGATCGAGATAACCGAGGATATTCAGCCGATGGTTCACGGAAACAACAACGACATCACCGAACTCGCTTAAGTGATCCCCCTCATATGCCACATGCTCAATCGCAGAGCCGGCGCTGAAGCCGCCGCCGTGGAGCCATACCATGACCGGCTTTTTCGCACCCGGATCAAGACTCTGTGTCCAGACATTCAGGTTCTGGCAATGCTCGTCCTGCGGCCAGTAGCGATGCGGTACCAGCACCTCCATGTTCGGCTCATCCTGCTTTAAAAGCGGGCATACATAGCCGTATGCCAGTGCATTTTTGATTCCTTTCCACGGTTTCACCGGCTGCGGCATCTGGAAACGATCCGCCTCGGCGTAATGGATTCCATGAAAGGCATACGTCGTGTTCAGTCGGAAACCGCGTACCTTTCCTGCTTTTGTCTCTACTACCGGATCTGTTTTACTGCATACAAAATAATCTCCCATATTTCAGTTACCTTCTTTCTATCCTGTTCTGTGACGCGCAGTTTCCAAAAAACCACCGCAAAATCCCCCTGATCTTTCCGTTTTTGCACCGGTCTTTGAAGCATCTGTTGTTTTTGCATTTACGCATCTGCTCCTTATTATACCAGACAATTTTTTCAGAAACAATTCTTTTTACTTTTATTTTCGGCTGTTTATATCAACAAAGTCCGAAAATCACGTCAAAAATGGATATTTCCATCACAACTTCAAAGTGCTACAATAAAAAAGAAGGTAAAATCAACGTAAAAAAGGGGACTACTATGACGAAAACAGTACAAAAGAGCAAAGCCCGCGATATGACCCAGGGCTCTATCTGGAAACAGCTTCTTCTCTTCTCTCTTCCGCTGATGGCCGGAAATCTCTTCCAGCAGCTTTACAACACCGTTGACAGCATCGTTGTCGGCAACTTTGTCGGCAAGGAAGCACTCGCCGCCGTCGGCTCCGTCGGTCCGATCATCAATTCTCTGATCGGCTTTTTCATGGGACTTTCCACCGGTGCCGGTGTCATTATCTCTCAGTATTATGGCGCAAAGGCGGATGAAAAGGTCAGCCGCACCGTCAGCACGACACTGGTGATGACGTTTATTCTCTCCATTGTCTTTACCATTCTCGGCATTCTCATCACGCCGTACATGCTCCGCATGATGAGCACACCGGACGATGTCATCCGTGAGTCGGCAACGTATCTTAAAATTTACTTTGGCGGTGTTGCCGGTCTGATGTTCTACAACATGGGCTCCGGCGTTCTCCGCGCTGTCGGCGATTCCCGCCATCCGCTGTATTTCCTGATTTTTTCCGCTGTTGTCAATACCGTGCTCGATCTTTTGTTTGTCGTTTCCTTCGGCATGGGAATCGAGGGTGTGGCGCTTGCAACCGTTATTGCACAGTACCTTTCGGCGGTTCTGACGCTGTATGTGCTGACCACAACAGACGGCCCATACCGCATCTGTTGGAAAAAGCTCTGCATGGACTGGTCTTTGCTGTACCGCATCGTCTGCGTCGGACTGCCGGCAGCGATCCAGCAGATGGTGACTTCCGTTTCCAACGTTTTCGTGCAGTCCTATATCAATGTATTCGGCTCGGATGTTATGGCGGGCTGGAGTGCCTACATGAAAATCGACCAGTTTATGATGCTGCCGATGATGAGTGTTGGTCTTGCTTCGACCACCTTCACCGGACAGAACGTCGGTGCCAGCTACATTGACCGTGCAAAAAAGGGTGCTACAACCGCATTCCTGCTTGCTGAGCTTGTAACCATTGTGATGATGATTCCTCTGCTGATTTTCGCTCCGCAAATGGTCTATCTGTTTAACCAGGAGGCAGCTGTGATTCGTTACGGAACCCTGTTTCTGTATCTGCTATCCCCGTTCTACATTCTCTGCTGCGTCAACCAGGTTTATTCCAACGTCCTGCGTGGCGCAGGAGACACCAGAACACCAATGATCGTAATGCTCGGAAGCTTCGTCGTGTTCCGCCAGATTTACCTGTTTGTGATGTCACATATATTTGATTCCATCATTCCGATTGCACTTGGTTATCCGGCGGGATGGCTGGTATGCAGTGTTCTGATTTATGCCTGCTATCGGAAATTCCGATGGAATAAAGGAATGCGGAAAAACTGAAGGATTCCTTTCCTGACATAAGCAAAATGGGCTGTTGCACTAAGAAAATGAACGTAGTGCGACAGCCCATTTTTTCGCATTATTTTTTCAGGAGTGCTGCTGAATACTCTTTAATCAGAACAACTCCGCAATCGCCGCGATCTTCTCACAGTTTTCCGGCAGCGGGTCGTTTATTTTCGGTGACTGGCGCGTTGCCACGTAACGGCTTGCAATTCCGGCAGAGGCTGCACCGTGGCAGTCAGCGATATCGTCATTTCCTGTCATCAGGCATTCTGCCGGATCGAGGTGATACTGCTTCAGCAGCATCTCATAAAACGCCGGATCCGGTTTTTTCACACCGGCATCCGATGAGAGCAGGATTCCATCAAAGTATTTCGTAAGGCCGAGCAGGGAAATTTCCGGCGCGGTGAAAAGCGCCTGTGCGTTGGACAGCAGAAAAACCTTCTTTCCTGCGTCTTTTAAACGCTGCAGCATTTCCGGCACGCCGGGGAACAGTTTCAGTTCTTCTATCGAAATCGCACGGAACATTTTCGCCAGATCTGCAATTTCTTCTTCCGTTACTGAAACAGCCTGATCCTCAAACAGCTGCCGGAACACATCCGCAATGTCGATTTCCGGTACATGGCTGCCGCGGCATTCCATTTTGAGCGCAGCTTCCTGCTCTTTGATTTTTGTCTCATACGCCATCCGGAGTTCTTTCGGCTCATAGGCGGCCCCTTTCATGCCGAAGAACAGGCTCATTTTTTTCCAGAGATACGCTTTCTTTTCATTCGTATGTATATCTACCAGAGTTCCATATAAATCAAAAATATAATTCTGATACATCCTTCATCATCCTTTCTTACGGAAAGTTTTCCACACGACACGTATTCTACCAGACTTTTCTCCACAATTCCATGTCTTTTTTCCAGACTTCCTATCTTTTTTTCTCCACCCAGATTGTCTATCAAACCAGATCGTTGAAACCTGTTTTGTCTTGCTCTCTGTAAGAAAGAATCCTGCCCGGAGGGCTTTTTACTTTATCGGAAAATTCAACGAAGTTTCCGGTAACGTAAAAAAAATTCCCCCGTACAGATTTTGTCCGCAACAGGGGAATTCATTACATCTCACAGTTTCCTGCGAATTGTAATCTTTGATTTACTTTCTCGCATCCAGCATTTCTTTCACCAGACGAATATACTCCGGTGTCGTTCCGCAGCAGCCGCCGACAATGCCTGCACCCGCGTCTACCAGAATGTTCATATATCTTGCAAACGTCGGCGCATCCATGCTGTAGATTGCCTCACCGGTCGGCGTGATTTTCGGCAGGCCGGCATTCGGTTTTACGATAACCGGTACTCTTGCCACTTTTTTCATGGAATTTACGACTGCCTCAAGCTGATCCGGTCCGACCGAGCAGTTCAGTCCTACGGCGGATGCTCCCATTTCCTGCAGTGTCTCAACTGCTTCCACAGCGTTTCCGCCGAACAGGGCAGAACCGTCTGCTTCCAGCGTCAGAGAACACATAATCGGCAGATCGCAGACAGAAAGTGCAGCATCCATAAAGACACACGTTTCGTCTACGCTCAGCATCGTCTCCGCTACCAGAAGATCAACGCCTGCATTTGCTACCGCTGTTACCTGCTCTGTGTAGGATTCCAGCAGCTCTTCATAAGAGAGATCGCCTTTTGGCTGCAGCATTTTTCCTGGTGTAGAAAAATCTCCCGCGATCAGCGCGCCTGTTCCGGCAAGCGCTTTTTTCGAGATGTCCACCAGGCGTGCATTCAGCTCCTCCACCTCGTTTTCTCTTCCATAATCCGCTAATTTCAATCTGTTTGCACCAAAGGTCGGCGCATAGACAATCTGGCTTCCCGCCTCCACGTAAGCCTTCTGTAAATTTGCCAGAATATCAGGGTGCTCCAGAACCCAAAGCTCTGTACTGACTCCTTTTGGCATTCCCGCTTTTGTCAGATTTGATCCGGTTGCGCCATCCAATAAAATGACACCTGCTCCGGCAAGCTGTTCAAATTCTTCTCTTGTCATTTTCTTTTCTCCATTCTGCCCGAGTTACCTGCAGCACATGTCCGCGTATACTGACAAATCCCGGCTGTTTTTTCTGAACCTGCCGCGCTTTTCGCGTCAAATTCATGTTCAGTATAGCATTGTATTGTTTTCCCGACAAGTAAAAAAAGAGGTATCCGTTTTGGATACCCCTTCGTCTGTTTCTGTTCATGAATGTTCAGCAAACCCCGACATTCTCAATCATGATGCGCGTCTGAATGATGTGTCTCCGAATGATGCGTCTCCGAATGATGTGTCCTGCCCGAGCTGTTCCCCCCACCGGACGGGATATTCTTCGGTGACCCCGGAGACAAATTTGTTCCCTGGTTCACACGGGTTGCTTTCTGTCCATTTTCCACCTGCGAGGATGCCGATACCGTTGAAACACCCGAATCGGAACTGTTTTCCGTTGCAGCATTTTTTCCACACGCAACGAAAGCCAATACTGCTGTACCGACAAGTACGGAAATTACTGCCTTCTTCATTTCTCCACCTTCTTTCCTGGTACATCGTTTTCGCCTGAACATTAGAGCGTGTCCGAAAAATTATTTCCGCAATTTGCGAGATACACTCTGGTTGTAATTTCATTTTAAATAAACTTCTTACTATTGTCAATTTATTCTACAAATTCCCTATTATTTTCTTTTTTTGTTCCAAAATATTTTCAGACACAAACAGCAGCCGGACCCCTCTCCCGGATCCGGCTGCCGTTTGTCCTGTATCGTATGCTTTTATTCTGCAGTGCTTGAAGACGTTGAAGCAGTGCCTGTGCTGCTTGTCGATGTCGTTTCGGTACTGCCTGATGTCGTGCTGTCAGACGTTGTACTGTCCGTTGCGGTACTGTCCGTTGTTGTACTGTCGGTTGTGGTTCCATCTGTGGAATCTGTAGAAGCGCTGTCAACTGTCATCGTATACAGATCTGCGTCCGTTACTTCAAGTTTTTTCCAGTTGGATGCGACCTTGATATCGCTCTCCTTTACCCATCCATCCAATGTATCGTTGTACTTATCCGATTTGCGGTTGGAAATGATAGTCTGTCTTCTGGACTCGGTTTTGTCCTCGTCGAATGCTTTATCTACACGGATCACATAATATGCATCGTCGCCTTCGATGACACCGTCATAATACTCGCCATCCTTCAGCTTTGCTGCTTCTTCCGCTACTTTATCTCCAAGAGAACAGGTATCGTCATCGTCTTTCTCCGATCCGGTTCCAAAGGATGTCTCGGAAGAGGTCAGATAAGAAACCTCAGAGGAGGAATCGCTGGCGGAACTGCTCGATGTGCTCGCGCTTGAAGCGTCGGATGCGCTTGTGTCGGAAGCATCGGAAGAAGAGCTGCTCTCATCGGAGCTGTCGGCAGAATCGGTGGAATCTGCGGTATTCTCCGCATTTAACTGATCGTTCAGCTCCTTGCGCAGATCGGTAAACGATGCGGCTGCAGGATCCTCAGACTCTTTTAAGAGATCCAGGAATCTCTGTGCGATTTCTTTCTTTGCCGCTTTTTCCTCGTCCGTCAAATCAATCGTTTTTCCATCGTCATCCTTCTCGGTTCCTGCTGTGGATACCGTGATGTAGCTGATGGAGGTCTGCTTTGCCTCTTCATCGGATACCTCGGTATCTACATTTGCGATGATCGGATCATAAATTTTGGTTTGAATAACATACAGCTCCAGTGCATCCTGGATGTCCTCAACGGTTGCGTGCAGCTTTTTCATCACATCGTCACCGTTCTTATCTGCGAATGCCTGTGCAGCCTCTTTCGCCTGCTGTTTTTCCTCGTCTGTCAGGGAAATTCCGTATTCCTCTGCGTGCTGCCGCATCAGAAGCTCTTTTTCGATCGTATCAAGAGACTGCTCCTTGAACGTTTCCCCGGTAGTCTTTCCATCGTCGCCTTCCTTGTCGTACATCTCAGACGGCATCTGCATTCCGTACATCGAGTACATCTTGGAATAATAATTGTACATGGTTGCCTGCTGATATCTCAGCATGAAATTTGCCTGTCCGAGTGTAATCGACTCGTCATTTACAGTAATTGCCGTTTTTGTTCCGTCCACATTGTCGGAACCGCAGCCAGTCAGTCCCATCGCTGCCATCGAAGCACTCAGCATAACGCAGACTGCTTTTGCTTTTAAATTTTTCATTACTTCCTCCTCATGCAGGGCGAAATGTATGCTCAAAAAGAGTTTTTCTTTTTACACGTTCGAATTTCCGGTCCTGCATCGATTTTTATAAACGCTTTTCCTATTATACCCTTTTTGTTGATACAGGGCAACTTTTTTCTTCCCTGTTCACGCCTTTTTCACACGATTTTGTGGTTATGCGAGTATTTCACTCCTGTGTGATCTGCAGCAGATCTTCCACCAGTGCATGGCTCTTCTCCAGCAGATCGATCTTTTCCTTTGAATTTCTCCGCCGCGGCGTGTAGACAAACGCCAGCGACTCCATCTGGAATTTCAGTTCGTCTCGGTATTTCTGCAGCAGCTCCGGAATCCGCGCCACATCGATTTTTGCATGCTGCTGTAAGGTGACTCGTACCGAATCGCCCATCTGTTTCAGCTCCGTCACATACGCACAGTGCGCCAGCGCTTTCAGTTCTGCAACAGCCAGAAGATTCTGTACATTTTTCGGCGGTTCCCCGAAGCGGTCGGTCAGCTCCTCCGTCATGTCCTCATACTCTTCCTTATTTTCAATCGCCGCAATTCGCTTATAGGTGTCAAGCTTCAGAGACTCGTTGCTGATGTAGCTGTCCGGAATATAGGCACTGACATTCAGATCAATCGTTGTCTCGAACGCTTCTGCCGGTGCGATGCCCTTCGCCTCCTGGACAGCCTCTGCGAGCATTTTACAATAGAGATCGTATCCAACCGATTCCATATGGCCCGACTGCTCTGCGCCCAGCAGATTTCCGGCGCCTCGGATCTCAAGATCACGCATTGCAATTTTAAAGCCGCTTCCCATCTCCGTAAATTCACGGATCGCATGGAGACGTTTCTCCGCTACTTCTTTTAGCATCTTGTTTCTGCGGTACATCAGAAACGCATACGACGTCCGGTTCGACCTACCGACGCGGCCGCGGAGCTGATAGAGCTGTGACAGTCCCATCTGGTCGGAATCATGGATAATCATGGTATTGACATTCGAAATATCGAGTCCTGTCTCAATGATCGTTGTTGACACGAGCACATCGATCTCTCCGTTGATAAATCCGTACATGATCTTCTCGAGCTCGCGCTCCTTCATCTGCCCGTGCGCAAAGCCCACATTTGCATCCGGCACGAGCTTCTGGATCGTGTTCGCCATATCCGCAATCGACTGGACGCGGTTATAGACATAGTAAACCTGCCCGCCCCGCGCAAGTTCACGGTTAATCGCCTCGCGGACCATTTCTTCATTGTATTCACAGACAAAGGTCTGGATCGGCTGTCGATCCTGCGGTGCTTCCTCGAGCACACTCATATCCCGGATGCCGATCAGGCTCATGTGCATGGTACGTGGAATCGGTGTCGCCGTCAGTGTCAGAACATCCACATTTTTTTGCAGCTGTTTGATTTTTTCTTTATGCGTCACGCCGAACCGCTGCTCCTCATCGACAATCAGAAGGCCAAGATCTTTGAACTTTACGTCCTTCGACAGAACGCGGTGTGTTCCGATGACAATATCCACGAGTCCTTTTTTCAGATCCTCCAGCGTTTTTTTCTGCTCTGCCGGCGTGCGGAACCGGCACAGAAGATCAACGCGCACCGGAAAGTCCTTCATGCGCTCAACGAACGTATTGTAATGCTGCTGTGCCAGAATGGTGGTCGGAACGAGGTAGACGACCTGCTTGCTCTCCTGTACTGCCTTGAACGCTGCACGGATTGCAACCTCGGTTTTGCCGTATCCGACATCGCCGCAGATCAGGCGGTCCATGATCTTTTTGCTCTCCATGTCCGCCTTTGTCGCCTCGATCGCCGCAAGCTGATCGTCCGTCTCCTCAAACGGAAATAGTTCCTCAAATTCCTTCTGCCAGATCGTATCCTTTCCGAACTGATAACCGGATGACGCCTGCCGCTCGGCATACAGCTTCACGAGATCCTGTGCGATATTTTTTACCGCATGGCGAACCCGTGTTTTCGTCTTATTCCATTCCTGACCGCCGATTTTATTCAGCTTCGGCACCTTTGCAGCTTCGCCGGACGCATACTTTTGCAGCGTATCGAGCTGGGTAGCCAGCACATAAAGGTTCGATCCGCCCGCATACTCGATTTTCATGTAATCACGCGTTACGCGGTCCATCTCAATTTTTTCGATACCGCGGTAAATACCAAGACCGTGGCTCTCGTGCACGACATAGTCACCGATCGAAAGATCCGCAAAATTCTGGATTTTCTGACCGGAATACTCCGATTTCTTCCGGTTTTTCTTCTTCTCTTTTCCAAAAATATCCGTCTCTGTAATCAGCACAAATTTCTGCATCGGATATTCAAAGCCTCTGCGGGCCGCGCCGTGGATCAGCATGACCTCGCCCGGTTTCAGAACACGCTCCTCATTCTCGCTGTAGAAGGCCGGAATCTCCTCATTCTGCAGGTCCTCTGCCAGATGCTGCGCCCTCGTCCGCGACGGACTCGCCAGTACAATACGGTAACCCGCTTTTTTCCAGGATTTCAGATCTTTTACCAGAAGCGGGAACTGATTGTTATACGAATTAACCGATTTCACCGTCACACTGAACTCGTCACGGATATTCCACTCGCCCTTCTGCGGCTCCATCAGCGATACGGCAACACAGCCGCGGCGGTTCAGTTTTGCCACAAGCTCCGCCGTACTGCACATCAGCTTCGCCTGTCCCGGCAGGAGGTATCCCTTTTCAAGACGGTGGCTCACGCTCTCCTGAAATTCTGCTTCCAGCGCATCGGCACACTCGATGATGCGGTTCGGCTCATCGAGGAAAATGCGGCTGTTCTCCGGCAGATACTCAAGAAACGAGACGGTCTCCGGATAAAAATAGTGAAGATACTGTTCGGCTCCCTGCAGAATTTCGCCTTCTCCGATCTGGTCGCAGATTTCCTCTGCTGCATGGCGGATCCTTGCCGCTTCCTCTGTCATCATTTTGTCGCGGAATTTTGTGCTTTGCGCTTTCGCCTCTTTTTTTATAGCTTTTACGCCGCGCGCAATCGTATCCTCTGTTAAAATCAGCTCCGATGCCGGATAGATTGTGATTTCCTCGAGGTTTTCAATCGACCGCTGGCTCTCCGCATCGAAGCTTCGGATGGAATCTATCTCATCGCCCCAGAGCTCAATCCGGATCGGGTTCTGTTCCGTCAGCGGATAAATATCGAGAATGCCGCCGCGGACGGAAAACTGGCCGGTCGACTCCACCTGAAAGGTACTCTCATAGCCGAGCCGCACCAGCTCTTTTCTTATTTTATCCAGATCGAGTTCGCTGTCATTGCGCAGATGGATGCAATGTTTTTCGAACACGCCAAGAGGCAGAAGAAAGTCCATACATCCCCCTACACTGGTGATGATGGTAACTTCCTTCCGCTCAAGAAGTGCCTGGATCACCTGAAGCCGCTGCCGGATCAGCAGATTTCCGTGAATGTCTGCCTGATAGAAAATCAGGTCCTTCGCCGGATAATACAGCGTCTCCGCATCGTACAGCCGGTAATCCTCATATAATTCTTTTGCTTTTAATTCATTTTCCGCGATCAGAAGCCGCACCGGGGCATCCTCGGAGAGACCTGCAATCATGTGGGCTTTCTGGCTTTCCAGACAGCCCGAGATCACCGTCACACCTGCGGTTCCTTTTTTCAGATCACGGAACAGCTCGTCAAAACGGGCAATTTCTTTGATCGGTTCTAATAACGCTTTCATTTTCCTTACTCTGCCGGGTTTGCAGATTTGCGGTTATACTCATTCATAGCTGCGTCCACATCCCCGTTCAGCATCTGCTCGATTGCTTTTGCCGCATGCTCGATCGCCAGATTTACAAGGGGACGTTCGTCTTTCGTAAACGGACTTAACACGTAGTCCGCCAGATCCCAGTTTTTCGGTTTCTCACCGACGCCGACCTTCACACGCATAAAATGGTCGGTGCCAAGATTGGCGATGATGTTTTTGATGCCATTGTGGCCGCCCGCGCTTCCTTTTTTGCGGATACGGATCTGTCCCGGCGCCAGGCTGATATCATCGTAAACCACGATCAGCTCGCTCTCCGGATCCACTTTGTAATAGTTCACCAGCTCCCGCACAGACTCACCGCTCAGATTCATATACGTCATCGGCTTTGCAACGATAACCTTCTGACCTGCGATCATGCCTTTTCCGAACAGAGCCTTGTGGCCTGTACCGGAGGAAGGGATCTGATATTCATCGATCAGATAATCGATGGTATCAAATCCGACATTGTGCTTCGTCCCTTCGTACTGGCGCGTTGGATTTCCCAGACCTACTATAATATACATAAATTCTCCTGTCATCAGACCATTTTCCGGCGCAGTTTTTGTTCACGTCACGGTCAAAACGGATATTCTCCATCCACTTCGCTACTTGCGCATAACCGAATAGCTGCTTCGCCGCACCGAAAAATGATATATTGTTTTTCCATCTGTCATAAAGAAAGAACACGAACAAAAGAGCAGCCTTTTTCCTGCTCTTTTATTCGCTGAAATGCTTCGGCAATGTTTAGTTAAAGTATACCAGTTCGCTCTCCGGTTTCTTGGCCGGTTTGATTTCTTTTGCATACAGAACCGGGCCTTCGCCATCGTAAACCTTCATATAGCCCCATTTTACCGTTGCAGTCACGTCAACCCAGGAACCCATTACGAGAGATTTGGCGCTTGCGCATTTGCAGACATAGCCGATAAAAGAAGTATCATCTGCACAGCAGGTCATTGCCATACGACCCGGAACAAAGAAATCGGCTCCGACATCCTTGCTCTTTAATACCATACCGCGGAAATGAACAGTCTTGCCCTCGTAACGCTCCGGGTTGTCGCCCATATCGACATACCAGATTCCGTAATCGGCATCGTCGATTTCGATCACATCGGCATCGGTATCAAACGGCATCTGATCCTCAAAAATGTTGTCAATTTCGCCTTCTTCATTCTCAAACAGAACGTCGCACGCCTGGTTGACTACTTTGATGCTGCGGCGGAAGGATGGAAGCGGATCTTCCGGACGGCAGCGGTTGAACATGACCATATCGGCATTTTTTGCCATCTCCATGAAGACGGATTTCATGTTCTGCATATAGATCTGGAAGCAGCTTGCGTCGACGGTCACGATCTCCTGTACGATGCCCCAGCCGCGCGGCAGTTCCATTTCTTCGAGTTTTTTTACGCTCCAGAGCGGGTTGTATTCGAGAATGATTCGCTCCGGGCGGTATTTGCGGTTCAGTTTTTTCAGGTAATCCAGGGTAAACTGCTCTGGTCCTTCTACGATTTCCAGGACGGTGTTGTGTTTGAGCAGTTCTTTTTCGTCGTACTCTACTTCACCTTCTTCGGTTGTGATCAGAAGGGTCGGTCCGTCGATCTGGAAATAGTCCTGTGCTACGGTAAAATTGATAAAAGAGGTTTTTCCACTCTCCAGAAATCCTGTTATGAGATAAATCGGAATTTCTACTTCGTCTTCTTCGTACATTTTGTACCTCCGTTGTCTTTGACGTACTCCCGGAATCTTTCTGCACTTGCTTTTGCGGCTGAGATTCCGGGCGTGCCTTTTGCTTTGTCTCTAAATCAAGAAAAAAGCTGCCACATCGGATTTTGTTTCTGATGCGGCAGCTTCACTACAGTTCACAGGTACCCTGCGGACCGTAATTTTCGCAGCTACTTTGTATTTTTACAGTCCGAACAGCTCTGCCAGCTTATCTTCTGCTAATTTGGAACCGATGACACAGATTCTTCCGGTAAATTCCGGTGCTCCGTCACGTACTTCGTACTCTTCCGGAACCATATCGAAATAGATCCACTGTCCATCGGCGCCTGCTACCATACCTTTGGCCCGAAGAACCATACCATAAGCGGTATCCTCGGAAAGTTTCTTTAAGATGCCTTCGATCTGCTCTTTGGTGAAGGTCTTCACAGTCTCCTGACCCCAGCTTGTGAAAACTTCGTCTGCGTGATGATGGTGATGATGCTCATGACCACAGCCGCACTCGTCATCGTGGTGATGATGATGCTCATGGTCGTGATCATGGCCGCAGCAGCACTCGTCATCATGGTCGTGGTGATGATGCTCATGCTCCTCGTCGTGATCGTGGCCGCAGCAGCACTCGCCGTCATGGTCGTGGTGATGATGTTCATGTTCATCCTCATCATGATCGTGATGATGGTGCTCATGCTCCTCATCGTGGTCATGGCCGCAGCAGCACTCGTCGTGGTCATGATGATGGTGATGATGCTCTTCCTCTTCTACCTGCTCAAGGTTGATGATCGCACCTTCCATCGTATCGAGTACTTTCTTGCCGCCCAGTACTTCAACCGGTGTGGTAATAATGTGTGCTTCCGGATTCAGTTCGCGGAGCATTTTTACAGCTGCCTCTACTTTTTCCGTATCGGCTTTATCGGTACGGCTCAGGATGATGGTTCCTGCGCTCTTTACCTGATTCTCGAAAAATTCGCCGAAGTTTCTGAGATACATTTTGCATTTCATAACGTCGACTACGGTTGTTGCGGAATTCAGGGCTACGCCTGCTTCTTTTTCTACACCGTCTACAGCCTTGATGACGTCGGAGAGTTTACCTACGCCGGACGGCTCGATGATGATGCGGTCCGGGTGATATTTGGTGATAACGTCTTTTAATGCTGCGCCGAAGTCTCCCACAAGAGAGCAGCAGATGCAGCCGGAGTTCATTTCACGGATTTCGATACCGGCATCTTTTAAGAAGCCTCCGTCGATTCCGATTTCACCGAATTCGTTCTCGATCAGGACAACCTGCTGTCCTTTCAGCGCGTCTCCGAGGAGTTTTTTGATCAGGGTTGTTTTTCCTGCGCCCAGGAAACCTGAAATAATGTCTATTCTTGTCATTGATTTAACCTCTTTATCTTGTTGATTCCGTTTACAGTTAGCTGCAAAAGGGCCGAAGTTTATCCTCCGCCCCACACTCACGCTTATTATAGCAACCATAGAACAAAAAATCAAGAGAATTTCCCTTGCTTTTTCTGCATTTCACCATTATAATATATTACATGTCTTTTCTACTTTAACGCGTTGAATGGACAAATCATTTTACCTATGAATGGGGGATTTTTTTATGAGTGGAACGAAAGAAAAAAAACTCAATCTGCCACAGTCACTGCTTTTGCTGCTGCTGATCATCGTATCCGTCGCAGTCTGTATCCGCCTGAAAACCGGCGGTCCTATGATCGGCCTGTTTGCAAGCTGGATTTTTATCTATCTGTTTTGTAAGATTTTCGGTATTTCTTACGCCAACATTGTTGCCGGCGCATACGATGCCATCCGTATGGTCGTCCCGACGCTCTGCCTTCTGATGGCCATCGGTGTCATGATCGGCACCTGGCTGCAGAGTGGCACCATTGCCACCATCATTTCCTGGGGCTTAAAAATGATTAACCCGTCCTGGCTGCTGCCTCTGACGTTGCTGTTCTGCTCCATTTTGAGTATTGTAACCGGTACTTCCTATGGTTCCGTCGGAAGCGCAGGTGTTGCCATGATGGCGATCGGAAACGCCATGGGTATCCATCCTGGCATGGTAGCCGGTGCTGTCATCTGCGGTGCCATGTTCGGTGACAAATTAAGTCCTCTTTCCGATACCACAAACCTTGCTCCGGCCGTTGCAGATGCCAAACTTGGTGATCATATCCGCTCGATGCTCTGGACCACCCTTCCAACATATGTGATAACCTTAATTCTTTTTACTATTCTCGGTTTCCAGCAGACCAGCGGAAGCTATACCGAGGGAAGCATTACCGTTTACATCGATGCTTTAAACGGTGAATTCCAGCTCGGATGGATTACCATGATCCCTGCCATCCTGATTATTGTATTGCTCCTCTGCAAAGTAAATGCGATCTCTGCACTTGGTCTTTCCAGCTTCGCTGCCGGATTTGTTTCCTATTTTGTGCAGCACGATACTCTGCAGGGCATCATCCGCACAGCTTACAACGGTTACACAACCGCAATCGAAGAACCGGTATTACAATCCATCTTAAACCGCGGCGGCATGGGAAGCATGCTCCAGTACGTAGCCATTATCTGCTTTGCTGTCGGCATGGGCGGCATGCTGGAAAAACTCGGTGTACTGGATCACATTCTTCAGGCGATTGTAAAGAGAATCAACAGCGATGGAAGTATGATCCTGGCAACGATGATTGTCGGTTACGTGACCAGCCTCATCAGCCGCTCCCCGCCGATGGCCCACGTTCTGACCGGCCGTCTGATGGCACCTGTCTTTCAAGAGCGCAAGGTTGCACCGGAAATTCTTTCCCGCTGCCTCGAAGACTCCGGAACTATGGCTGGTCCTATGATTCCATGGCATGGCTACGGCGTATACATGGCCGGCACACTTGGTGTTGCATGGTCGGCATTTTTCCCGTACTTATTCCTGCTTTACCTGACCCCGGTTTTCAGTATTTTCTATGGATTTACCGGAATTTCCATTAAGCATCTTCCGGAAACCAAAAACAATGAATCAAAAGAAGAGAAATAAGGCAAAAGCAGAAATCGTAACAGGAAATCATAAACATAAATAGAAACAAAAAAAGAAAAGGAAAAGAGAAAGAATGCAGACAAAACTTGTTCTTCTCGGAACCGGCACACCAAATGCGTGTCCGAATGCCAACGGACCTTCCTCCGCTGTCGTGGTCGGTGACCGTGCTTATCTGGTAGATTTTGGCCCTGGCGTTGTCCGCCAGGCCTCAGCCGCCTATTTTAACGGCGTGGATGCCCTGCGTCCGGATCTTCTGACCGTTGCCTTCTGTACGCACCTTCACACAGACCATACCGCAGGATACCCGGATCTGATTTTTACTCCGTGGGTGCTGGAGCGCCCGGTTCCATTGAAAGTTTTCGGGCCAAAGGGCTTACAGCACATGACCGATCATATCTTACAGGCCTATGAAACCGACATTGATTTCCGAATTCACGGTTTCGAAAAAGCAAACGAATCCGGCTACCGCGTTGAGGTAACAGAAATTGAATCCGGCATTGTCTACCGGGATGACCTGGTTACGGTGGAGGCTTTTCCGGTCAGCCACGGAACACTGGAATGCTACGGCTATAAATTCACCACACCGGACCGCACAATCGTCATCACCGGCGATACCGCTCCGCTGGATCTCGTGGCAGAAAAATCGAAAGGCTGTGATATCCTGCTGCACGAAGTGGAATACGCCGCCGGAATCTCCTGCCGCGAACCAAAATGGCAGAAATACCACCGGGAAGTGCATACGTTAAGCACGGATCTTGCCGGTGTTGCAAAAAAGGCAAATCCGAAACTGCTCGTTACGTATCACCGGATTTACCATATGAATGTACAGGATAACCACAAAAACCTTGCCGCCGAGATGGCATGGCGCGATACTGCGATACTGGATGAAATCCGGGATGCAGGGTATGACGGATATGTCGTGAACGGAAAAGACCTGGATGTATTTTAACCGAATCAAGCAAGTCCCAACCCACTGCTTCTATTGCGTGAAGCAATAAGCAGCTATTCGGTTATGAGCAAGTAGCGAAGCGAATTGCGAATATCCGCTTTGACTCTCTGGAGTGTGTTTGAAAAAGGCTTTTCGCAAGCTGCGAGTTCCATCTTGTGGGAGATGAATTGCATTTGTTATCTTGTTTTATGCAGCATGATTGGATATAGAAATTTCAGAAGAAAAAATATTGTTCGACGCCGTCCGGAGCAAAGCGGAAGAAATTCTCGGAGACGCCCCGGGATGCCATGACTTTGCACATACTCTGCGGGTTCTCAAAAATGCGGAACGGATTCTTGCCGGAGAGCAGCACACTGATTTTGAAGGTCTTGCTGTCAGACTGGCGGCGCTTCTCCACGATATAGGCAAGCCATCCACACACACTGTGGACGAGAATGGAACAGATCACTTTTACGACCACCAGATCGCGGGAGTTCCACTGGCGGAGGCGGTTCTCAGAAGACTGAAGTTTGACAACAATACCATCAAGGACGTGTGCAAGCTGGTGAGATGGCATGACTTTGGCATGGGCTGCGTTCCGAAGAAGAATACCATCAGGAAGCTTCTCGGAGAGGTTGGAAAGGATTTCTTCCCATATATAATCGAGATCAAGAAAGCCGATATGGCTGCCCAGAGCGATTACAAGCTGGAGGAGAGACAGAGCCAGCTTGCGGAGCTTGAGAAGAAATATGAAGAGATCGTGGCAGATGCTGACTGCGTCAGGATCAAGGACCTCAAGGTAAATGGCGGAGACCTCATAAAGCTGGGAATAAAGCCGGGACCTCAGATGGGCGAGATACTTCAGAAACTGCTGGATATGGTTATAGAAGACCCGGAGAAGAACGACAGGGAATATCTGCTGGATCAGGTAAAGCAGATGTAGGCATCAGCGATACCCGTCGTAAAACAGACAAATAAAAAGTTACAACTTAAGAATGAAACTTAACAGCCCCTCATACAATTACTTAGCAGGCAGTTATGCTGCCAAGAGATGGTTGTAGGAGGGGGTTTTTATTTGGCTGAAAAAATGGGTGAAGTGTATGAAGCATACGATATGGAAGTACAGGGAACGGGCAGAGGCAGAGGTGCTGTGATTCTGATGACGGACAAGGGGGTCAGACAGGTGTCATCCCTGAATGGAACTGACGAGAGGCTTCAGCAGGAGAAGGAATTTAAGGATAAGATATATGAAAAGGGCTTCTGTAATATAGACCGGGTCGTGGCCAACAGAGAAGACGAGCTGGTGACCTGCGACAGGTATGGAAATCCATTTGTGTGCAGGGAATATTTCCAAGGGCGGGAGTGTAATGCATCAAGCATAAGGGATCTTGAGAAAGCAGTTATAAATCTGGCGTGGTTTCACAGAGCCGGAAGGGAACTGTACATGGAGGAGAATACGTCATACACAAAAAAAACTCCGGGAAATCTGGATAGAAAGGTAAATGAGCTTCGCAGGATAAGAAATTTTGTCAGCAGGAGAACCCTGAAGAATGACTTTGAGATGCTGTACATAAAGACATTTGATTATTTTTACAGCCAGGCAGAGAAGTGCCTGTCGCTGTTTCAGGATAATTTCACATACAACGACAAATGGCTTGGCTATTGTCACGGCTCGTATAATTATCACAGCGTGATGTTCTGTGATGGATACATAGCAACCATAAATTTTGACCGGTTCCATGTGGGATACCAGCTCATGGATCTGTACCAGTTTCTCCGCAAAGCCATGGAGAAGAACAGGTATGATATCGCCATGGCGAAGGACATTCTGAGTGCGTACAGTCAGATCAATTATCTTGAACATGAGGATTATGAATTCATATATCTTATGTACAGTTTCCCAGAGAAGTTCTGGAAGATAAGTAACCGGTATATGAACACCAGAAAGAGCTACATATCCCCGGTTTTGATGGAAAAACTCCAAAAAGTTATCGAAGATGACCAAGAAAAGCTCAAAATTTTGAGTGAAATTAACGATACCTATGGACTTCACAAGCTGACAAATTAAGAGTATAATGTTGGGGCGTGGATAATAATTGAGTTAGACACGTGATACTGAATTGTGATGTATTTTACAGATGGTTTTTTCGTGTGTGTGTTTTCCATTTGTAGGATGCTCTATGGGTAACATAAAGCAATAGATTTCACAGGAGGCAAAATGATGAGCGATTATAATTACAAGGACGTGTATGAGCAGTGGGTGAACAATCCTTTGTTTGGTCAGGAAACCAAGGATGAGCTCTTAGCGATCAAGGACGACGAGAAAGAGATAGAAGAAAGATTCTATTGTGATCTTGTATTTGGAACAGCCGGACTTCGAGGCATAATCGGAGCTGGTACTAACAGAATGAACATATATGTAGTGCGCAAGGCTACACAGGGACTTGCAAACTACATCATCAAGGCGGGCAAGCAGGACAAAGGTGTGGCAATAGCTTATGATTCAAGAAGAATGTCACCTGAGTTCTCTATGGAGGCAGCTCTCTGCCTGGCAGCAAATGGCATAAAGGCTTACAGATTCGAGTCACTTAGACCGACACCTGAGCTCTCATTTGCAGTGAGATATCTGGACTGTGTAGCTGGTATCAATGTAACAGCATCACATAACCCACCAGAGTACAATGGATATAAGGTATACTGGGAGGATGGCGCACAGATCACACCACCTCATGACCAGGGAATCATGGCCGAGGTAAAGGCCATCACAGATTTCGCAGATACAAAGACCATGGACATGGTAGAGGCAAAGAAGAAGGGGCTTCTTGTAACTATCGGTTCAGAGGTTGATGACGCATACATGGGCGAGCTCAAGAAGCTCATCCTCAATCAGGATGCAATTGACAAGTATGGCAAGGATATCAAGATCGTGTACACACCACTTCACGGAACAGGCAACATCCCTGTAAGAAGGATTCTCAAGGAGATCGGATTTGAGAATGTGTACGTGGTTCCTGAGCAGGAGCTTCCGGATGGAGATTTCCCAACAGTTGAGTATCCAAACCCAGAGGATCCAAAGGCATTTGAGCTTGCCCTCAAGCTGGCAAAGGAGAAGAATGCGGACATAGTTCTCGCTACAGATCCTGATGCAGACCGTCTTGGAATATACGCACTCGATACAAAGACAGGCAAGTATATGCCATTTACAGGAAATATGTCAGGACTTATAATCGCTGAATACCAGTTCAGAGAGAGAACAAAATGCGGTCTCATGCCAAAGAATCCGGCCATGGTCAAGACTATTGTAACCACAAATATGGCTGATCCACTGGCTGCAGATTACAATGTCAACCTCATCGAGGTTCTAACAGGCTTCAAGTTCATCGGTGAGCAGATCAAGTTCTTCGAGCAGAATAATTCATACAATTTCGTAATGGGTATGGAGGAGAGCTACGGATGTCTCGTTGGAACATACGCAAGAGACAAGGATGCTCCGGTTGCAGTTATGTGTCTCTGCGAGGCTGCAGCATACTGCAAGAGCCAGGGAATCACTCTGTGGGATCACATGCTTGATCTCTATGAGAAGTACGGATATTACAAGGAAGGCCTCTACACAATAACGCTCAAGGGTGTTACAGGAGCAGAGAAGATCCGCAAGATCATGTCCTCACTCAGAGCTGAGTCACTTACTCAGATCGATACACTCAAGGTTCTCAAGGTTCGTGATTACGAGAAGAACACGATCACAGATCTTGCCACCGGAGAGGTCACAGAGTCAGGACTTCCACAGTCCAACGTTCTCTACTACGACCTTGAGGATGGCGCATGGGCATGTGTACGTCCATCAGGAACAGAGCCAAAGATCAAGCTGTACTACGGAATCAAGGGAACAAGCCTTGATGATGCAGATGCAAAGCTTGAAGCTCTCCAGACAGCACTTGTTGAGAAGCTCAACAAGCTGGCAGAGTAGCATAAGTATAATATATAGCAAATACAAAAAAGCGCCGTCTGGTGACCGGACGGCGCTTTGCTGTCATTATACGATGACGTCGAACTGTATGTAGTCTCCCTGGTCGGTATTTACCGTGTCGAGATATATTTTACCATTGTACTTGTCGGTCAGTTTTTTCAGGTTGTAGAGACCGTAACCATGGCCATGTCTGTCTCCGGTTTTGGTGGTATATCCCGGTGAGAACATATTATGGCGGAATTCGTTGGTTTTGACGGAACCCTTGTTTCTTGTTTTTATTTCTATCTGGTTCTGCCTGCTGTCCAGGTACAGATATGCAGTGCCAAATGGGGCGGTCGATTCAAGCGCATTATCGATCAGTATGCCGATGATCCTGATCAGTTCATACTCCGGCATTCGGCTCTTCAGATCCCTGGATGCCACCTGGACTACGAGCTCCTTCTGATCCTTCTGTGCTTCCGTGATCTTGCTGTACACAAATCCGGCTACAATGCTCAGGTTGATCTTGAGCAGATCACAAATGGCCTCTGTAAAGGAATAAAAAAGGTCGGTTATATTACAAGTCAATTGCAGAAAATATAATTCTTTTAGTTAATACCGCCATAATAAAACGGCTGCAATATACATCTGCGCAACAAAGTGATATAAATTGCAAGATTAAATATTGAATTTAAAAACTGCTTAATATATTATACAAATAACAATAAATTAGCTAAAAATAGCCTAATAAAATGAACGGAAGATAAATTGTGGATAGATAAAAAAGGGAAAATCTGTGTGGCCT
>ENA-OOWZ01000364-OOWZ01000364.1-human-gut-metagenome-genome-assembly--contig:-NODE-364-length-25318-cov-2.972410_pt1 | contig 25318 bp, 19 predicted proteins | sample MGYA00241580_ERZ501329 | MGnify/ENA primary metagenome ERZ501329 (study PRJEB25962, sample SAMEA2042923) | human gut metagenome | biome: human gut; feature: human-associated habitat; material: faeces... | reverse complement strand
GTAGGTTAATCTTAAATAAAACTTCATTACCTATGAAACTAAGTGTACTCTTTTTAATCTGTTCGTTAAGTATGACTTATGCGGCAGAGTCGTATGCGCAAAAGACCATGATCAGTCTTGAAGTACGTAATGAAACAGTTGGCACTGTGTTGGAAAAGCTGAAAAAAGAATCGGGGTTTGATTTCTTCTTCAACAATAAACACGTAGATCTGAAACGTATTGTATCAGTTTCGGCAAACAACAATAATATATTCAAGATACTAGACCAGATCTTCGCAGGGACGAATGTGAAGTATTCGGTGCTTGAAAAGAAAATTATTCTTTCTACTGAGATTGTGCAAGGAATACAGCAAGGACAAAATAAGGTGACAGGTATTGTAAAAGATAATGCGGGTATTCCCATCGTCGGCGCAACGATTATGGAAAAAGGAAGTACAAACGGCACAGTTTCTGATCTTGACGGAAACTTTAGTCTTCAAATGAACAGTCAAGGAACAATACTCATTTCTTACATCGGTTATATTACACAAGAAATTAAAGTCGATAAAAATGATAAGCTTATTATAACATTAGAAGAAGATACAGAAACATTGGACGAAGTAGTGGTGGTAGGCTATGGTGCCATACAAAAACGTTCGGTATCCACCGCCATCTCAACTGTAAAGGGAGGAAAAATCTCAGAGATGCCGACATCAAATATATCACAAAGCCTTGTGGGTATGTCGTCAGGTATCACCTTACAACAAATCAGTGGAGAGCCGGGAGCCGCTCCGGCAATCCGGGTCCGAGGAGCAGGCTCCATCAATAGCGGGAATGATCCCTTATTTGTAATCGACGGTTACCCCACAACAGACGCAGAACTTTTTAATAATATCAACCCTGCAGACATTGCTGACATTCAAATACTAAAAGATGCAGCCTCCTCTGCCATTTATGGTTCCAAAGCAGGAAACGGTGTAATTATTGTCACTACTAAACAAGGACAAACAGGAAAACCTAAAGTTAGTTTTTCCACACAAGTAGGATGGAGTGAAGCCCAAAATTATGTGGACGTACTAGAAGCTGATGATTATATGGACATGATCATTGAAGCACGCACAAACAACGGAAGTATTCAAAATTTTCCCAAGTTGATTCAGATGAGAGAGAGTGGGAATTACGAAAACACGAACTGGCAAGATGCCATATTCCGTAATGCACTGAATTATAGGGGAACAGCAACCATTACAGGAGGTACAGAAATATTAAAATACAACTTCTCTGCCAACTATCAAAACGAGGATGGTATCCTGTTAAACTCTTTTTACAAAAGAGTCGGAATAAAAGGAGGATTTGAAGCAAATTTATCAAAGAAAATAAAACTAGGAGTCAATTTCAGTACAACCTATAGCAAAAGACGCCTCCAACAACCAACCGGTGGAAATACTGAAGACGTAACAGGCGTAATTGCCCAAGCATTGTCTATGCCACCTATACTTCCTGTTTATCAGAATAACGGAGATTATACTCAAATAGCTCAACATTATGCAGACTTAGGACTTAATAACCAACTTCGCAATCCTGTTTCGAATTTACTAGAAAATCGGAATGACAAATGGTCTATCCGCACAATGTCCAATGCCTATTTTGAAGTAAAACCCATTAAAGGACTGACATTACGCACATCGGTAAACTTTACGACTAATGCAGCAAAACAAGACTATTACCAATCCGCCTTTTTACTAGGTAAAAGTTATACTGGTAACAAATCCACACCGGATTTGACTAGCATAGACGGTTACCGTCTGTCTGGATTTGGTTATAATGCCTATTGGTCCACTACAGCAACTTATGATGTTACCTTAAAAGAAAAACATCATTTGAACGCCATGATCGGATATGACTTCGAATACAATAGTGATTTTGAAGTACAACAAGACGATCGGACTGATTCTGATAATCCCATTGCCTATAACAACACATCTATTACTAACGTAAATGGAGCGAAACTATGGACAGGTTCTTCCGAATACTCCAATTATGTATTTGACGCCATGTTTGCCCGTCTAGTGTATGATTATAATTATAAATATGTCTTTTCTGGTTCTGTCCGTCGCGACCGTTCCAGCAAATTCGGACCGGACAAACGCGCAGGATGGTTTTATTCGGGTTCATTGGCATGGAATATAACCGAAGAAGACTTTATGAAAGATATACACTGGCTCGACATCGCTAAACTACGTGCCAGTTATGGAATAACAGGTAATGACCAGATAGGAAATGATTATGCATGGATATCTACTATCAGTTCAGACCAAAATGTGGTGTTTGGTACAACAGCCATACCTACTTATTATCCTAGTGGCTATTCAAATCGACAATTAGGATGGGAGAAAAACAAACAAATGGACTTAGGGTTTGATATTGGCGTATTCAATGCCTTGAATATAGTAGTAGATCTCTACAAGAGGACTAGTGACATTGTGATGCCAGCCAATATTCCTAATTTCAACGGTATAGCAGGCAGCGTTTATATGAATGCCGGACAAATTGAAAATAAAGGTATAGAAATCCAAGTTTCCGCCACTCCGTTTAAAGGAGATTTTTCCTGGGAAACTACTCTTAGTTGGTCCAAAAACAATAATAAAATTCTTTCACTTGCCAACAATCAAAATCAACTTGCCAATGCAAGTGCAGGAACCAAATGGGGGAATGTAATGAGGAACTATGTAGGACGTCCGATGGGTGACATGTATATGTTAAAAGTTATAGGAACATTTAATACAGAAAAAGATTTAGCCCAATATGCTAAAAACGGGACTCAGGATATTGGAGATTTAATATTTGAAGATTACAATAAAGACGGCACTATTGACGTCAACGATTATCAATTGGTAGGAAACTATCAACCAGACTTTACCTTTGGATGGAATAATACCTTTATCTATAAAGATTTCGATTTGGCGGTCACTATTGACGGACAATGCGGAGGTAATGTAATTTATGCAGCTGCACGTGCTTTTTCTTTAAACCGATACGATGACAATGTACTAGCAGAATCCGGCTTAGGACGCTGGAAGTCATCAACCGATACCGGAAACGGAATGTCACACAAAGCTGGAACAAATAACCTAGGCAGCAATATTGGCCCCTCCACAAGATATCTTTATGATGCAGACTTTCTACGTATTCGTAACGTATCCCTTGGATATACATTACCGAAAAAATTCTGTAAAATAATCGGCATAGAAAATATGCGCATCAGTGCTAATGTACAAAATCTATGGACCTTTGACAAATATCCAGGTTATTCCGTTGAAGCAAATTATGAAGGGAACTCCGCTACAAACAACGGGGTGGACTTTGGTGGATATCCCATCTCCCGCACATTTACTTTCGGTCTTAATTTCAACTTTTAACAACGATACAATATGAAAACTTTCAATAAATTAATTTCATTTGCAGTCATTTCCATGACAAGCCTTACCTATACCGCTTGTAGTGACGGATTTTTTGACCGTTACCCTACCGATTCCATGCAAATGGAAACCTATCTGAAAAATGATGCAGAACTGCAAAACATACTTCTCAATGGTTATTATCACCTACAAGACATCACACTAAATGTGAATTATGTCAATAGTTTGGCTACAGATGAGGGATACGACTATAAAAAAAATAACTCCCTTGATCACATCAGCCTGAACGAAAGTACATGGGATGCAACCTTAGGAATCACTAGTGAAATATGGGAACATTGTTTCAATATGATAAACCGCTGCAACAATGTTCTTCAAAAACTAGATAATGCCTCGGAAACGAACAAAACACAATATGAAGGTGAAGCTAAGTTTCTCAGGGCGTATGCCTATTTCACTCTTGTAAGACTTTTTGGAGCAGTACCTATCACTACAGCTCCAATAGATGATTACTCAACTCTTTATGGTTATGGACGGAACAGCGTGAACGAAGTCTACAGCTTGATAAAAGACGATTTGGAAACAGCCATAGCCAATCTACCAAACTATTATTCCGCCAATAACATGCAAGGACGAGCAACAAAAATAGCAGCTTATACCATGCAAGCAGAAGTTTTTATGACATTGCAGGATTTTAATTTAGCTAAAAATCCTTTAGAAAACATTCTGGATTATGCCAATCAAAATAAAGACAAATTAGATTTAGAAAATGATGTCCTAAAGATTTATGCTTCAGACAACCCAATGGGAAAAGAAATCATTTTTGCAGCGCAATACAACAATGGTGCAACAGTAGTGGCCAATCCACTTATGGGACGTTGTATACCGGCAGCTCGACCATCTACTCAACCCGCTTACATTTATCCAGATGGAACCAATTCTACCATCACGGTTTCACAAGGTACCAGTTGCCTGTTAATGACATGGGAGCTTTACAATACATTCAAAGCCAACAACAATGACCAACGCTTTCAAAAATTAATATACAATGGGATTTATACAGATGACATATCAGTAGCCAGCAACGAGGTAGACATCACAGAAGAAGGATACACTTACCTTCCTGTCACATTAAAATATTTCGACTTTGGTAATGAGGGTATGACAACTTGCGCCTGTGGTAACGACAATATCATTTATCGATATGCAGATGTATTGTTAATGTATGCCGAATGTTTAAACGAAACCGACAATACTCCATCTGCCGCCAACTATCTAAATATAGTAAGGACTCGTGCCGGACTATCAAATACAACTGCTACTACACAAGAGGAAATGAGTATAGCCATCGAAAATGAAAGAATGTTGGAACTATGTTTTGAAGGACATAGATGGTATGATTTAATCCGTCGGGGAAGAATTACAGAAGTAATGGAAAAACATTTTAGCCATCGTACACAGGGACTCAATCCTACATTTCAGTCCAGTAATAATGGAATGAATGTAAGTAGTCCATCTGACATCACCGGCACACCTGCAACATGGAAGTGGACGGGAACATCCGCTGCTGTTCTGTTTGGAATCCCTTACGACCAAATTCAGCTTTCAAGCAATTGGGAGCAAAATGAGTTATATTAATCCTTTATCCATAAAATATGAAAAATAAAATCTTAACCGGCAGTTTATGTACTGCCGGTATCCTTCTACCCCAAATTACCTTTGCAGAGATTCAAAATGATAAAGTAAGTCCAGACAGACCGAACATCATTTTTATTTTAGCAGACGATATGGGATATGGAGATTTATCCTGCTATGGCAATCAATATGTAAAAACACCTAATATTGACCAACTAGCCGAAACCGGGACCCGGTTCAATCAATGTTATGCAGGAAGCGGTATTAGTTCACCATCCAGATGCGCATTGTTGACTGGTAAAAATACAGGAAATACCCGTATACGGGATAACATGTGTACAGCCGGAGGTATTGCCGGAATCAAAATAAATCCCAATGGTGATTCCACCATTGTCAGGAGAGCTAATCTATTACCACAAGATACAACCATTGCCACCGTATTAAGCGCAGCGGGTTACCGAACTTGCTTAGTAAACAAATGGCATTTAGATGGCTACGATAAAGGAGCCTCTCCTAATCATCGCGGATTTGACGAATTTTATGGATGGACTATCTCTACGGTACACAGTAACTCTCCTTATTATTATCCCTATTATCGTTTCCACGGTGACTCACTCATCCACATCCCAGAAAATGCAAATGGAAAACATGGTATTCATAACAACGACTTGAGCACAAACGATGCCATCGCTTTTATAAAAAGGAATAAAGACAATCCTTTTTTTCTTTATTTAGCTTTTGACGCCCCTCATGAACCCTATAATATAGATCAAACAGCATGGTATGAAGGACAAGAAACATGGGAACCTAATACCAAACGTTATGCTTCATTGATTACTCACATGGATGCTGCTATCGGACGTTTATTAAACGAACTAGAACAACTTAATTTACGAAAGAATACATTAATTATTTTTGCCTCAGACAATGGGGCCGCCATCCAAGCTCCTATTAAAATATTAAATTGCAATGCTGGATTCAAAGGTCGAAAAGGAATGCTTTACGAAGGTGGGATCCGAGTACCTTTCATTGTCAATCAACCAGGAATGGTACCTATACAAACACTAGACAATCTTATCTACTTTCCAGATATGATGCCCACATTAGCAGCATTGGCTAAAGGAACAAAGCATTTGCCAAAACAAATTAATGGTATAAACATCTTACCGCTTTTCTATGGAAAACAAGTTGATACAGACAACCGCTTATTATATTGGGAATTCCCAGGAAAACAACGTGCAGCCAGAAAAGGAGATTGGAAGTGTGTAACCATCCATCCTAATCAACCTCTAGAATTGTATAACTTGAAAGAAGATCCAGAAGAGACAAATAATCTCGCAAAAAAATACCCTAGACGAGTAAAGGAGTTCGATGAAGAAATGCAAAGAATGCATATTCCTACCCCCAATTGGCCTCAGCCAGGAGAACAATTCTGAAGTTTATATGTAGAACGAGGGCTAATGCAGTCCTCGTTCTACATATAAATACAAATAATTTTATTAGCAAAAGTATATACAAACATTTTAGTTTATACATCCATTCTTAAATAGAATTCTGTTGAACACTTAAAAAACTATTTTCACTGATATCAATGAGATTCTTATTAGCCAATATAAATGTTGACATAAGAGAAGCGCAATACTTTTTCAACCCTCCCCTCAAGATTAAAATCAAGTGAAAACCTTTAAGATAAAGCCTACTATGAGAACTTGACACCCATACTTTCAACAAAGAACAATAACACTTCACGAGTTTTTTTGTACGATAATACAGGATTTGAGACTAAAATCCATGTTCGAAATTATTTATAATTCAGATATTTGCACAACAAAAAAATAAAAGAACATGATGAAATATTTACTATTCTTGTTGTTCCTCTTATTGAAAGCAGGAACAGCTACAGCTCAAAACAATTTAGTAGTCAACGGTATTCCATGGTTTGATGACAAGGGAAATATTGTCAATGCACATGGCGCTTGTATTGTGGAAGAAAACGGAAGATATTATCTTTTCGGAGAATGGAAATCGGACAAAAGTAACGCTTTCCCCGGCTTCTCATGTTATTCTTCGGATGATCTTGTAAACTGGAAATTCGAGAACATTGTCCTTAGAGTCCAACCCGAAGGCATCCTTGGCCCCAATCGCGTAGGTGAGCGTGTAAAAGTGATGAAATGCCCTAAGACGGGCGAGTATATCATGCTGATGCATGCCGATGATATGGGATACAAGGACCCTTATATCGGTTTAGCCACCTGCAAAACGATTGCAGGTGACTATCAGTTGCAGGGACCGTTACTCTATAAGGGACAACCTGTAAAACGCTGGGATATGGGAACCTTTCAGGACACCGATGGAAAAGGATATTTACTGATTCATCATGGCCCTGTTTATCGGTTAAGCGATGATTACCGTTCGATAGAGGCTGAAGTGGCCCACATTAAAGGCATGGGCGAATCACCGGCCATGTTCAAAAAGAACGGTGTCTATTTCATGCTTACCTCAAACCTGACCAGTTGGGAGAAAAATGACAACTTCTATTTTACGGCTCCCCAGATAGAAGGTCCTTGGACGAAACAAGGGCTGTTCTGCCCGGAAGGCAAGCTGACCTACAATTCGCAAAGTACATTTGTATTCCCGTTGAAATGCGGTAATGATACCATACCTATGTTTATGGGGGATCGTTGGTCTTATCCGCATCAGGCCTCAGCCGCCACTTATGTATGGATGCCTTTACAAGTGGATGGAACAAAAATATCCATCCCTGAATATTGGCAAGCATGGGACATCAGGAAGCTAAAACCGGCAGACGCTCTGAACAAAGGGAAAAAGTTGTACGGGGCATGGAAGTCCAATCAAAAAGGAGACGTGTTGGAGATAGCGTTCAAAGGAACTCATGCCGCTATTGTTGGAGAAACAAACCCTCATGGCGGATATGCCAAAGTAAGTGTATTAAATACCGAGAAAGATACTGTATATTCTTCATTGGTAGATTTCTACAGCAAGTATCCGGAAAAAGCAATTCGAATTATAACACCGAAAATGTCGAAGGCAAATTATACCTTACAGGTTGAAGTAACAGGAATACGACCGGTATGGACAGACAAGACTAAAACAATCTATGGAAGTGACGACACTTTCGTAACGATAGACAATGTCTATCACTTTTGAGCTATTCCATATCTTATGCAAAAGGGCTGAGATACAGAATTAACCATGCAAAAGACAGAAGAAATGTAACACTGGAAAATTTGAAGTATAATAATTGCTAATATATTAAATAACGATGAGAAATATTATAATAACGCGCAGTTTCATATTTCTAAACAGAAAAATAAAAAGATTACTTTTACTGTTAGTTACTATTTTTTTGTGTGCAAGAATGATGGGAGAAACGATTATTCCGGATTCCATTTCCAATCCCATTCGCACGGGATTCCATCCAGATCCTTCCATCTGCCGGGTAGGAGAAGATTATTATTTAGTCACTTCATCATTCACATGGTTTCCCGGACTTCCTATTTATCACAGCCGTGACCTGACTAACTGGTCGCTTATCGGTCATGCATTAACCAATCCCAAGGCTATCGACTTTAACGGTATGACGGATAATGACGGCATCTGGGCCCCCACTTTGCGTTATCATAATGGAACATTCTATCTTATCACCACAGCTCATGGCTGTGGTGGCAATTTCTACATGACAGCCAAGAATCCGGCCGGTCCCTGGTCGGATCCGGTGTGGCTGAAAGATGCTCCCGGCATTGACCCTTCTCTTTTTTTTGATGAGGACGGACGCTGTTATTATACAGGCAATCGCTGGGATTTTAAGAGCGCATGGCCTGCCCAGTGTGCCGTATGGATGCAGGAGCTGGACCTCCAAAAAAGATGTCTGGTCGGAGAACGAAAAACATTGGCCTATGGTCATGCGGCTAATGCAAAATACGCCGAAGGGCCTCATTTATACAAAATAAAGGACCACTATCTATTGTTGATGGCTGAAGGAGGATCGGATTATAACCATGCTGTTACCGCCCTCACTGCTAAATCCCTCTGGGGACCGTATGTACCTTGTACCGTCAATCCCGTATTGACACACCGCCATCTTGGCAAGGACTACCCTGTGCAGTCTCTCGGACATGCCGATCTGGTACAGACACCGACCGGAGATTGGTATGCTGTGTTTCTCGGTAAACGAATTGTGGAAGGAGGACTGGTGCCTTTAGGACGCGAAACCTTTCTTTGTGAGGTGAGTTTTCAAAACGGTGAACCTATCTTCAATCCCAGCATTGGTGTTATCGGAAACCGGTTGAAACGTCCACCTTTACCATGGACGCCGGTGTCGAAGACAGATAAACAGAATGATTTTAAAAGTTCTGCTTTATCACCGGAATGGGCTACAATGCGTATCCCTGAGCAACCTTTCCATCATTTTGCCGATGGCAACTTGTTTTTGTCTCTCCGACCTGAGATGGCAGACAGTCTGGTATGTCCCTCCATGCTTCTGCGCCGTGTACATTCCCATAATTTTTCTGCCACCACGACAATGAGTTTCTCCACCCGTCGGGTGAACGAATGGGCGGGCTTGGTTCTGTATCGTACAGCTAAAGGCTATTATTCATTACTGAAAGGAAAGAATGAAATCCGTTTGACAAAAGTACTTCTAGGCAAAAAAACAATAATTGCGACACTGCCTTGGAAGGAAAAATCTGTCATATTACGCTTGGTAGCCAAAGGAGCTACATTAACATTCTATGCCGGTTTGTCAAATGATATGCTTTATCAAGTGGGAGAGGTACAAAGTGTAGATGCTGTGTCGGATAATAAGGTCAACCACTTTAATGGTACGGGAGTCGGAATATATGCGACAAGTAATGGAAAACAATCGATAAATAAAGCATCATACCAATGGTTTGAATATAAGGAAGAGAATTAGTCTTAAAACAAGAAAAAATTACTATTGAACCTATTTCTTACAATTAAAAGACATATTCAGATATCATACAAAATTAGTTCTAAAGATACACAAGAGAAATACATAATGATTATCTTTGCAAACGAATATTATGGGATTAATCCACATTTAGGTAACACCATATATCTTGGAAGAGCACATAGAAAATATAGAACGACACTTGATTCATGACTTAAAACAAGGATCGCATAAGGCATTTGACAAAATTTATCAAATGTACTCCAAACGCCTGTATGCTTATAGTTTACAATTTACCAAATCTTCCGAAGAATCAGAGGAAATCGTACAAGAGGTTTTTGTAAAACTGTGGTCTAACCGTATAAATATAAGACAAGATGAAACATTACGTTCTCTACTTTTTATTATGGCTAAACACCGTCTCATCAATGCATACCGTCAGAAAATAAACCATCCCATATATGAAGAATACATTTATCATATAGATACCCTGTCAACCGAGGACACTCATTACAAGCTGGAATATAATGAATTCCTATTCAGATTCCTCAAAACAATAGAAAAGCTCCCAGACACTCAGCAAAAAGTAATTCGTCTATCCCGGTTCAAACAGTTATCCAATAAAGAAATAGCAGAAAAACTTTCTTTAAGCGAACAAACCGTAAAAAACCAGCTTTCACTAGGACTTAAGACCCTAAAGGAGAAATTAAACAAAATATGGTTACTTCTAATGTTACTTTTTATTAATTAGAAAATAAAATTCGGTACTATCAACATAAATGGATGTCATAAATAGAAAAAAATAAATGAAGAAACTTGAAACCAAATATAGGAATGACGAACTATCCCCGGCGGAGTTACAGGAACTCAGAAATAGAATTAAATCCATGTCGGACTATGAAATAGGGGAAGAAATGTATCAAACTTGGATGAATGAAAAAATTGATGTCACTTCCGTTCCCGACAAACAAATAGACAAAATAAAGGCACAGATCGAAAATTCCATAAAAGAAGAAAAAAGCAATGGCTTCGATTTTAGTCGTATAATCCAGATTGCCGCTACTATATTATTGCCTGTATTCATTATACTTTCCGGCTATCTGTATTATGAGAACAGACAAATTGCCACCAAAGAAATGATTGTCTGTACAGCTCGAGGAGAACGGGCAAGTGTCACTCTTCCGGACGGCACCGCTGTTTCTCTGAATTCAGAATCCAGGTTAGCATACTTCCCCCAAACCTATAACAAAAAAGAAAGGAAAATCAGCTTTGATGGAGAAGGTTATTTTCAGATCGATAAAAACAAGGAAGTACCTTTTATCATAGATGCCCAAGGACTACAAGTAAAGGTACTGGGAACTACTTTTAATCTTTTAGTACGAAAGGATCATAAAACAGCCGAACTGGCCCTAGAGGAAGGAAGCGTATGGCTTGGTGCAACTCAAAGTCATAAGAATGTAATCCTTCACCCGAAACAAAAGGCAATATTAGACCAATCAACAGGTAATATTTTCATCATTGCAGAAGAGGACACCCAAAAAATATCAGCATGGAGACATGGCAACATGATATTCAGAAATACTAAATTCTCTGAAGTCATCCATACTATTGAACAAAGCTATAATGTTCGAATCAACATCACCTGTAAAAACTGTCCCACCGACACTTTTACCGGTACACTACCTCTTACCAATTTAAATGAAGTGCTGGAAGTAATTGAAAAGTCCTATCATCTTAAGGCGCAAATCAAAGGCAAAGAAATTATTTTGACTGACATTTGAATCAAATCCAATCAATATCAAAACCGACTTTCTTTCTAAATTGAGAGAAAGCGGCTTCGTTTTGTATGCTTTATAACATATCTTATCTTCGGTACTTCTATAAAAATACATTGTCTTTACTTACGACAATGCCCACAGGGCCTAACATTAATCTAAAATTTACTATCGTATGAAAAACAAACACGCACAACTGAAGTTGTTCACTTTGTTTTCGTTATTGCTTCTTTTCTGTACATTCGAATCTATGGCACAGGAAAAACTAATAACGATAAACGTAAAAAATGTATCATTAAAAGAGATCTTTAACATTATCGAGAATCAAACGCCCTATCGTTTTTCTTATCGTAGTGTTGTTCTAGATGCTGACCGAAATATTTCGATATCAGCGGAAAATATTTCGGTCACTACCGTTCTGAATCAAGCTTTAAAAGACAGAAATCTAGAATATAGTATTGTTTCACCTAAAACAATCGTTATTTCGGACAAGCAAACCGGCAATGTAAAATCATCTGAAACAAAAAAAATATCCGGCATCATTAAAGATGTGAATGGCGAACCGATTATAGGTGCTAACGTAAAAATTAAAGGACAATCTATAGGCACGATTACAGATATAGACGGACGGTTTGTACTAGATGCCTCAACCGATGCGACATTGCAAATTTCCTACATTGGATATGCCTCACTGGAAATGAACACCGGAAATAAAAAAGAACTAAATATTGTTTTAAAAGAAGATACTGAAACTTTAGAAGAAGTAGTAGTGGTCGGATACGGTGTACAAAAAAAGGCCAACCTGACAGGAGCAGTAAGCAGTGTAAAAATGGATGAAATATTGGGGGATCGGCCTGTTACTTCGGTAAGTAATGTACTGATGGGAGCAATGCCGGGATTGCAAGTAACAGGTACATCAGGCCAACCCGGTGCTGAAATGTCTTTCAATATCCGGGGAGTAAACAGCATCAATGAAGGTGCCCCGCTCGTATTAGTTGACAATGTAGAGATGGACATAAATATGCTGGATCCTAATGATATTGAATCTATCTCTGTATTGAAAGATGCCGCATCATCGGCTATTTACGGTGCACGCGCTGCATTCGGAGTTATCCTAGTCACCACTAAAAAGGGAATGAAAGACACTCGCTTCTCTATCAACTACTCTAATAACTTCTCATTCAGTAAGCCTAGTAATTTACCCCACAAAGCAACTCCGTTACAAACAGTACAAGCTTATAAAGATATGGGAACAGTATCATATCAAACAGGACAAAATGTAGATACCTGGTTGGAGTTATTGAAAGAATATGATACTAATTCAGGCAATTATCCTGACGGTTATGCCGTAGTAGACGGACTTCGATACAGTTTACAAGAAACGGATCTCTTAAACGATATGATGGAAACAGGTTTTCAACAAACACATAATATTTCTGTTGGAGGAGGTAATAAATCAATATCTTACAGAATGTCAGCTGGGATGGTGGATCAAAACGGAATTCTTGTTACAGATAAAGACTCATACAAACGTTATAATATATCATCTTACATCCGTTCCGATATTCATTCCTGGATTACTCCGGAATTAGACATCAAATATGCGAATTCACATTCAGAACTTCCCTATACTTCAGCTTCTTATGGTATTTGGGGAGCAGCAGTAGCCTTTCCATCTTATTTTCCATTAGGTAATATGGAACTAGACGGTGAAATCTTGCCTATCAATACTCCTCATAATTTCATTAATCTGTCAGCACCTAAAGAAAATGACAGAAACGACTTACGCATCTTTGGCAAGCTGACTATTACTCCGTTCAAAGATCTGAAAATAATCGGTGAATATACATTTAATAGAAAGACTAGAGAAATCACAACTTTCGATAAGAAATTTAATTATGCTCACGGAGCTAACTTCCGCAAGGAACAGTCTGTTTCAAATTCGAAATATGAAATAGAAAATCGGGCGACCAATTATAATGCTTTTAATGTATATGCCAATTACAACAAAACATTAGGTAAACATGACATTGGAATTATGGCTGGTTTCAATCAGGAAAGCAATGCCTATAAGATGATGAAAGCGTCACGCACAGATATGATTAACGAAGATTTACCCTCATTATCACAAGCTACAGGAGATTATAAAAACAGTGATGAATTTGAGGAATACCATGTCAGAGGAGTATTCTATAGGATAAATTACTCTTATGCCGGTAAATATTTACTCGAAACAAACGGGCGTTATGATGGTTCTTCGAAATTCCCTAAAGAAAATCGTTTTGGCTTCTTTCCTTCTGTTTCCATAGGCTGGCGTGTCAGTGAAGAGCAATTTATGGAATGGAGTAAAGTTTTTCTTTCTAACTTAAAATTGAGAGGTTCTTATGGTAATATCGGTAATCAAAGTATAGAACCTTATGCTTTTATTCCTGGCATGGATTCTCCATTGGCTAATTGGGTTGTAAACGGACAAGCTACTACAACATTGGCCCCTCCAGCTCTAGTCAGCAATAGTTTCACTTGGGAAAAAGTTAGTACTTTGGATTTCGGGTTTGACCTAGGGCTGTTTAATAACCGCCTAAATGTTGTATTTGATTGGTACCAACGGGATACAAAAGGAATGTTGGCTCCAGGTATGGAACTTCCAGGAGTATTGGGTGCCAAAGCCCCATTACAAAACTCTGCCGATTTACGCGCCAAAGGTTGGGAAATATCCTTGGATTGGAATGACCGTATCGGCAATGTGCAATATTATTTAGGTTTTAACCTATATGACTCGCGTACGAAAATCACAAAATACGACAATGAGGTAGGCTTACTAGGAAAAGATTCGGATGGCAATCTGATTTACCGAAAAGGAATGGAATTAGGTGAAATATGGGGGTATACTACAGACCGCTTATATACTACCGAAGATTTTGACAGTCAAGGAAAGTTAAAAAACAATATTCCCAAAATGGAAGGTTATAATCCCAATCCGGGAGATATACTTTATGTGGATTTTGATGGAAATGGTATTATAAACAATGGTAAAAACACGTCAAACGAACCAGGCGATACTCATATTATCGGTAATGATACTCGCAGATATCAGTACGGAATTCGTGGTGGCGCAGCATGGAAAGGTATTTCATTGTCATTTATTTTACAAGGAGTCGGCAAACGGGATCTTTGGCTTATGAATGAGCTATTCTATCCACATTACGATGCTTACTCAACTTTGTTTGACTCTCAATTGAATTACTGGACTCCAGAACATACAAATAGTTATTTTCCACGTTTATATGAAAAGGCAGAAGGAAATACTAAAGCCAATCAAAAAACACAAACCCGTTTTTTGCAAAATGGGGCGTATTTGAGCATACGCAATATCAGTTTATCATATACCTTCCCCATAAAACTGATCAAGCCACTGGGTATTACTAACTTATCAGTATTTTTTAGTGGAGAAAACCTCTTTACATTTGATCATCTGCCCAAAGGGATAGATGCTGAACGTGTAGTAACAGACAATTTGGGACAACGTGGATTTACTTATCCTTATATGCGTCAATTCTCATTTGGTATTAATTTAAGTTTATAATAAAAGCTGACATTATGAAAAAATATATAGTAGGAGTAGGACTCTTCCTGTTGATGAATTCTTGTTTAAATAATGATTTTATGGAGGTATATCCCAAAGATCAACAAACGGAATTAACCTCTTTCCGATCATATGAAAACTTCAAGACTTACGCTTGGGGACTGTATAACGTCTTTTTCGGCTATGCATATAAAACAGGACAAACTGATGAGATTTTTAAAGGAGATTATGAAGCTGACAATATGATCAAGCATGTCTCAGGCAATGAAAGTCAATGGGCGTATCAGAAAGCTAAGGTACCTGCGTCTTCTGATTCATGGGACTATGAATATATCCGCCGGGTGAATTTAATGTTGGACAATATAGACCAGTCATCCATGAATGATGCAGAAAAAGCACATTGGAGAAGTGTTGGATATTTTTTTCGCGCTTATAAATATTTTAAAATGCTATCTCTATATGGAGATTTACCATGGGTAGAACATGCTTTATCAGAAGACAGCGAGGAACTATATTCCCCTAGAGACCCACGGGATGTTGTAGCCCAAAATATTCTGAATAACTTGAAATATGCAGAAGAACATATCAAGGTAGACGGAGATGGCAATAATACGATCAATCGAGCTGTAGTACAATCATTAATTTCCCGTTTTTGTTTATTTGAAGGTACATGGAGAAAATATCATGCCCTACAAAATGCCACAACCTATTTAGAAGAATGTACACGGGCTTCCAAGGAAGTCATGAATAAATATACTACCCTACATCCCAACTATGAAGAACTTTTCAACTCAGAGTCTTTAGATGGCATAAATGGAATTATTCTATACAAAGAGTATGCTACCAGCCAGCTATGCCATGGGCTCACACGTATGGTAAGAACCGGCGAATCACAAATAGAAGCAACCAAAGATGCTGTAGACAGTTATTTGTGCAGTGACGGACATCCTATCAAAAACAGTTCCACATACGGAGGTGATAAAGATGTATATGCACAGTTCCGCAACCGGGATTATCGTTTATATCACACAGTATGTCCTCCCTATATGGTAAGTCTAGCAAGTGCCTCTACCACTCAATGGAAGTTCACAGACAATCCCTCTGAACGTGAATATATTGACTTGATGGCAACAATTTCTAAAGAAACTTATCACCGGTTGCCGACATCTAATTTCAAAGGTTTTATAACCAAAGGGCAACCTCATTTCAAAAATGTCAATTGGGGACAGGGATGGAATGCCAGCCAAATGGGTTTCTGGGTATGGAAATACTATAATACTCATACCGATGCCAGCACTGCCAATGGAGTTTGTACTACAGACGCTCCCCTATTCAGACTCGGTGAGATACTGTTGAATTATGCCGAAGCAATGTATGAACTAGGGCAATTCGATCAATCTATAGCAGATGAAACTATTAATAAACTGAGAAAACGTGCTCACGTGGCCGATATGGTCTTGACAGATATTACCACAGATTTTGATCCTGACAGAGATCAAGATGTAAATCCGTTACTATGGGAAATCCGCCGTGAACGCCGCGTTGAATTAATGGGTGAAGGAACTCGTCTGGACGATTTACGCCGCTGGAAAAAAGGACATTACGTAGACAAACAACCTACTGGGGTCTATTTAAAAAATGCAAGTGAATTTAATGTAAAAGTTATGAATGGTCCCTCCAACAATGAAGGATATGTATATTATTTTGAGAAACCCCTAGGATGGTTGGAACATTACTATCTAAATCCAATTCCTCTAAATCAATTGGCACTCAATCCTGCTCTAGAACAAAATTCTGGATGGGAAAACAATAAATAAAATTATGCAGTTAAAATATACTTTGTTTTCAACAACACTTGCTGATTTTTTGCATTTTATATTTGAAAGTTTAACATCAATTTTGCCGAACTTTTCATCACTTATTTGGATTAAAACATCCTTAGCCTTATTATTCAAAATAACAAAGCCTTTTGTCTCAATATCATTTGTAATATATGCAAGTCGATTGTCGGAAAAAAGGGCTATGCCTGCCGACTCGACAGTTGATTCATCGTCTTTTCTTTCTATAACGGGTAAATAAATGTCTGAATATTTATCTTCATACAGCATTAAAAACTCATTTTCATTAACAAGAATTGACTGACCCGTTTCCTCATTATTATTTATAAGAAAAAGTATATTTTTCTATAAACTCTTCTAAAGATAAAAACTTAATATTATAGTTATAATATTTATTTCTAACTTCCTTAATAATATTTTTTTTAATAGAATTAGGTATTAATACTATATATTCCATCTTTATACCACCATATTAATTATCTCATAAAGAAAAAGAAAAGTAAATATTTTGTTTACTTTTCATTAATTACTACTCACTTACAGTAAAGTCTTCTAATTTACCATTTTCAAGCATTATTTTATTAACTTTTTCACTAACTTCATTTAACTTATCAGAGCACTCTTTAGCTAGTTTCATCGCAGAAGTATATTTCTCTATTGCTTCGTCTAGTGGTACCTCACCACCCTCAAGTTCTTTAACTATTTCTTCAAGTAACTTTATTTTTTCTTCAAAAGTCATTTCCTTTTCTTTAGCCATTTTTTTCACCTACCTTAATTATTTTACTAGTAACTTCACCATCATTTAATGTTATAGTTACTACATCATCCTTTTTCATATTTTTAACACTAGGTAATACCTTACCATCTTTTTTAATAATAGCATATCCTCTACTTAAAGTATTAAGTGGGTTAAGAACTTCTAATTTAGATATAATATGTTCTAATTTCTGAGTACTATATTTATATAACATATTAGGATTATTAAGAATATAACTATTTTCTAATGTATATAACTTAACCTTAGTATTCTCTAATTTCTTATTCATAGCTTTATTTAAACTATCAATAAGTATATCTAACTTCTGTTCCTTAATCTCATACATACTCATAGGTTTACTAAGAATATAACTATTTTTTATTGCATCTAATTTTTTATAATTAATATTAACAATATTAGTAAGTGCTGTATATCCCCTACTTTTAGCAGTATCCAAATATGTAATTATAGTATTAATATCCGGTACAGCAAGTTCAGCAGCTGCTGTAGGTGTAGGAGCCCTAAGATCAGCTACATAATCCGAAATAGTAATATCGACCTCATGCCCAACAGCAGATATAACAGGAAGCTTACTATCATATATAGCTCTTGCTACAATTTCTTCATTAAAAGGCCATAAATCCTCAAGTGAACCGCCACCACGACCAACAATCAAAGTATCAATACCATATATATCTTTTACCTCATTAGCCAGTTTAATTTTCTTAGCAATATCTAAAGCAGCATTATCTCCCTGTACTAAAGCCGGAAATAAAATAGTCTTACATACAGGATATCTTCTTTTAATAGTAGTAAGAATATCCCTAATAGCAGCTCCAGTAGGAGAAGTAACAATTCCAACAACATTAGGTACCCTTCTAACCTTTTTCTTCTTCTCCTTATCAAATAATCCCTCTTTAGATAACTTCTCTTTAAGTTGTTCAAAAGCCACATACAAAGCTCCAATACCATCAGGAGCCATCTCTTCAACATATATCTGATAACTACCTGAAGCCTCATATACATCAATCTTACCACTAACAAGAACTTTCATACCATCATATGGTACAAACTTCAAATTACGATTATTAAAAGAAAACATAACAGCAGCTATTCTAGAATTCTCATCCTTTAAAGTAAAATAATAATGACCTCTAGAATGAGCCTTAAAATTAGATATTTCCCCTTTTAAATATACTTTCTTAAGAAGTAAGTCCTCGTTAACTATCTCTTTAATATATTTATTAACCTCAGTAACAGTAATATAGTTATTATTCATAGGCATACCCCTCATTTCTTAGTCAAATAACTATTCTTTTTAATAGTATTAATAATATTACCTAACATAACATAATGTCTACTATAAGAAAGAAAAATTATATTCTTAAAATTACTTCCAAAATCAACTTTATTATTCTTTTCTACATCATTAATAATCTCTTCAAGTTTATTTGGTGTAAGTTTTTCATACATAGAAGAAAATCTAGCTAAATATTCCTTATTCATACTAAGTAATACATTTAAATTATCATATATAGATGAATTACAATATTCATTAACTCTTAACTTAGTACTACTAAAATTAAATATCATTCCAAAATCAGAATATGGAGACATTTTAGCATTAGTATCACTAGCCATAAACTCATAATTATATTTACCATTATCAATATTACCAAGTAATAAATCTAACATATAATAAGTAATAACATCATTATAAATATCATTTACAATAATATCTTTATTCCTATAATCATTAAAATAAATATTAAGTCTTTCACTAATATTATCTAAAGTCATTTCTTTTCCAAATAAAATATTATTAAACTTAATAAGTTTATAGCCATCTTCTCTATAGTCCTTAGAAGTTACTCCCTTAATATTAGTATCACTAGTCTCAATAATAGTTAACTTATAACTAGTATGTAAAATATTTAAATAATCCCCTATAGCAGTTCCAATAAGTTCATAATACATTCTATCAGTATCCTCTTTAAAAAATAATTTATCACTATTAATATAAAAAGAATACTTATATCTATTAAGTGGTGATATCACACCACTATTAACTAAATCATCATAGTTAGAATCAAATTTAATAATATTATAACTATTATTCACAATTATCCTCTATTTCATGATATATCTTATCTAATACACCATTAATCATTTTAGCAACCTTTTCATCAGAATATCTCTTAGCAAGTTCAATTGCTTCATTAATACATACTAGATTAGGAGTAGAAGTATACATAAGTTCATATACAGATATTCTAATAATAGCTTGATCAGTAAGACCAAGTCTATCAATAGTCCAATTAGATAAATACTTAGAAATATATTTATCAATATTATCCATATTATTAATTACTCCATTAACTAAATCATTTAAAAAATTAATATCAATCTTCTTTCTATCCTCTATATCCATAGATTCAAGTATTTCATTAATAACATCATCTATCTTATAACTAATATTATTTTTATTATATAAAAAGATTTGATACAATACAGTCATTGCTTTCTCTCTTGTTATTGTTCTATTTGCCTTCATAATACACACCTCGAAGAAAATTATACCATAAAAAAAGAATATTTTAAATATATTCTTTATATTTTTTTAGTTTTTACTCCTCTTAATAAGTTTAGCATGAACTACAGTTCTTTCCGTATCAGAATAACAAGTACTAAGCGTAAGAATCTTATCTTCAGCGGTAACCTTAGTCTTAAAATTGTATATACTTCTATTCTTAATAGTATCTAAAAACTTAGTATAATCAGTATCACTATTAAATTTAGTAGTAATATAATAACTTTCTTCAGGTATTTTATATACCGAAAATATTTGCCACATCGTATTCTCCTTTTCCATAGATAATCTAATAATATGATTATCACGATTAGTAAACCAAGAAGAATGAAGTGTCTTACTAAGAGAACCAAACATCGTTTTATCAAGCCTACTATGAGCATATAAAATAGTATTCTTATTATCTAAATTAATATTATTACGATAATCCATAAATACCCATCCAGCCTCATTATAAGACTTATCATAAGAATGATTTAAATAGAAATCATTATCTTTATAATGAACAAAAGGATAATTAATATTTGTATTATTAACATTAATCCAACCAACAGTATCACTATTCTTACTCTTAAGCTTGCTAATATCAACATCAATTAAAGGAAAAGTAATATAATACCAATAATCACTATTCTTATCTTCATCTTTTGATACCAATTCACTATCACTATCATCAACCTCTTTAATCATCGTATCAGAAGAAATATTATCAATCAAAGAAGAAGTCTTTTTATTATCCCTATTCCAAAATATAAGTTTAACTACACAAGCCAAAGCAATAAATATAAATATAAACATAATAACAGTCCATATAACCTTACTATTCTTTCTTTTTCTTTTAATACGTTTAATTTTATTACTATTTATATCATTACTATTAATATCACTATTAGAATCATTATGCATATTATCATTAATCTTATTATAATTATTAACAATATTATTATATACCTTATCATTACCCCAAAAATCATTATAATTATTATTATTCATATTGTTATAATTATTATTCATATTGTTATAATTATTATTCATATTGTTATTATTATTATTATTCATATTGTTATTCCAATTATTATATTGATTATTATCATCATTTGCATGCTTAGGAATATAATTATCATTATTAGTGTCATAGTCTTTATTCATATCATCACCATAATATAATTGTACTAAATTTTTAAAATATTTACAATAGTTATTTATCTCTTAATTTCAATTCGAGTCTAAGGTCTCTCATTGCTAGTTAAAGCCAAAGTCTTTAACTAGTTAATCATACAAAAAAGAAGTCATACGACTTCTTTTGATTTAATTATTAATTATTAGCTTTAGAGTTTTTCTTTTTATAAGAAACAAATGCTCCAGCACCACCAAGTGCAATCATACCAAGTATTAAAGCTAAATTAATATCTGAAGTTTTAGGATTATCTTCTGCCTTTTTACCATCATTATTTTTAACTTCAGTATTGTTTTTAACTTCTTCCAATTTCATAAATACAGTTGTATCTTCATTCATTGGTTTAGTTAAATCAAATACTGTAGTAAATTTGTCATCTTTAAAGAAACCAACAAATTTATAACCACTTCCAACTAAAGCATTTTCAAGTTCAGAAGTAAGTTCTGTTACTTCATCTGCAGTAAAGCTTCCACCTTTAGGAACAGCAACTGTTTCAGTTTCACCATTAGCATTAAATGTTAAGATTACTGCTTCACTAACCATATCACCGTCGAAATCATTTGACATATTTTCTACTGTTCCTTCTTTATAAAGAAGTGAAGATATAGTAGTAGCTTTTTCCCCAGGATTTCCACTTTGTCCAGGTGCAACATTTTTTACTTTACCACTTTTAATAGTAAGTGAAGCACTTTCAGTAACGCCTAATTTTTGATTAGCTCCTTCTGAAGATACATAAGCATTTTCTACATTAGCTCCATCTACTAACATATCAGAATTATTTATAAATCCTTTATTTACAGCTTGTAATACTTTTACATTACCACCATAAAGTTCAACATATGCTTCATCAGCATAACCATTAGAACCTCCAGCAGTAGCATAAGCAATATTACCTGTAAAAGACTTATTAACGATCAATGTAGCTTTTTTAGTATAACTAATTCCTTCACCACCACCGAATACATCAGTTAAAGTTCCACCATTTATTGTAACAATAGCCTCATCTACTACAGTAGTAGCTTTTTCCTTATTACCTTCATACCATGGTTGATGACATGTAGATCCAGAATATGAACTTGCGCCACCACCATGAACCTTACCAGTAAATTTACCACCATTTATTGTAACAACAGCAGTCCCAACATAGCTTTTATGAAGGCCACCACCAAATACATTGTGTAAAGTACCACCATTTACAGTAACACTAGTACTATCAATCTTAGCAGCACTATCATGGCTTCCACCAAATACTGAATTATCAGCGGGTAATAATTTTTCACCACCATTCCATTTTACTAAAGCACCAGCAACGCCATCTGTTCTAGCTTCAACAGTAACAGGTGTACCATTAGCAAAAAGTGCTTTATTCTCCTCATCATAAGTAGGAGCTTCAGCAGCCATAACACTTGGAACAAATAATGCTATAGCAGCCATTAAGAATAACATTTTCTTTTTCATTTTTTCTCTCTCCTTTTTTCTTTTAATCGGATCTAACTTCTATCCTATGATTAAAGTATATCAGAAATATTATTCTTTTTCAAGCATAATTTGACATTTTACTCACTCTTTACACTTTCATTTTTATCTTCTTCTATAACTTCCTTATATTCTGTAATATCCTCATTACAAGCGACAAATAAATTTAACCTAATTTTAGAAGAATCCTCACTTTCATTAATAATAATAACCTTATCTATATCAATAATATCCTTATATTTATCCATAAGCTTATTCTTAGCAACCATAATAGCCTTCTCTTTAGCGGTATCATAAGTATAAATATCATTAATAACTCTAGTTTCATACTCATAATCAATACTAAGACTAATAGGAATAATACCATTCTTAAATATATATTTTCTATTAATATCAAAACTCTTATACTTCTTAAAATTAAATAAAGAATAACTCTTACTCAATATATTAAAAGAAATAACCTTTCTCTTTTTACCAGTATATAATACCTCATTATAATAATAAGGATAATCAATACTAACATCATACCAAACTTCTCCAATCACCTTACCATTAGCCCCACTAAAAACTTTCTCATTATTAGGCATAGTAACATAAGAAGAAATAATCTCTTCCCCTTTCTTAACATAAGAATTAACTTCTTTTACTTTCTCTCCATTATAAGCAATAATACTTTTAATAACAGCATTCTTCTTAGCCACTATACTATAATTATTATCACTATTAATATCACTATTAATAATTCTCTCTTCAACTCTAACAATATACTTAGTACCACTTCTAATAATCTCTAACCATTCCAAACTATCCCTATTATCCTCTAATATTTCTTTTTTAATATTTTCAATTTCCTTATAACTTTTAACAAAACCATATTTCTTTATACCATGACTCTTAAGTTCCCCATCTACTAAAGATATAATATTACTATTCGAATGAATAATATCAATACTAAATATAATATTAGATAGTACATATATCATAATAATACCAATAATTAAAAAAGAAATAATAAAAATATTCTTCTTAATAAATCTAAGTAACCTAAGTTTACCATAATACTTAATAATTTCAACTCTATATATAGTCTTAATTCTATCAATCTTCTCTATATCATTATAATCCACTATAAGTAATACCTCTTTATAACTAACAGGTATTACCCTAATAACATTAATATTATTTTTAATAAGCCTCTTAATAAACAAATTAATATTCCTACCACTAACCCTAATCTTAACATTACTAGAAAAAATATATAATAACTTCTTCTTCATAATATCAGCCCATTTCTATTCAAAAATAATCTTACCAATACTACCACATATAAATATCTCATCATCCATCATCTTAGATATAACCAAATCATCCCCATATATATAATAAATACATTTATTATATCTAATAGATATCTTACTAGAAGAAAAATCAAGTATTTCACTATAATTAACAATATCAATACCACCATTAGTATATATCATGCTAAACTTCTTATCATTAATATAATTATCCAAAATTCTAACCAGTCTCATAATACTATATATGACAAATAGATAAAAATATTATAAAATACTAGGTATTAGTAGTGCATTTTTATAATTAATTAACATAAGTTATATTGAATATAAAAAAGGGGTGGATTATATGTGTAACAATGAAAATAATACTTGCGAAAATTGCATCGCAGATATCCTAAAAGTTATTTTAATATTACAACAAAGCGTATGTCAAAACGACTGCTGTTTAGAAACATGTGATAGAGGCTTTTTAGGACAAAATAGTAGCTTGTGTTATAATACTAGACCAATCGTTCTATATACTTGTGGTAATGGTGGAACACCATTAGCAATGCCAATAAGTAAAGATCCAGCAGTATCTACTACATCTACAGTATTTAGATTAGAAAAATTAGACGGATGCTGTGCTACATGTAGAGTACTAGCACCAAATACCGATGAATCAAGTGTATTTCCTTACGAAGCAACCAATTCTTTCTTCACAATAAATCTAGGTTGCTGCTGCATACTAAGATGTCTAGACGATACATATGTAGAATGTATATAAAAAATAGGTTATCAAAACCTATTTTTTTATTACATTAAATTAATTCCTAGTTAACTTATATGGATTACTTTGTGAACCATCCCCCGCCACTATAT
>ENA-OOWZ01000362-OOWZ01000362.1-human-gut-metagenome-genome-assembly--contig:-NODE-362-length-25372-cov-4.743809_pt1 | contig 25372 bp, 19 predicted proteins | sample MGYA00241580_ERZ501329 | MGnify/ENA primary metagenome ERZ501329 (study PRJEB25962, sample SAMEA2042923) | human gut metagenome | biome: human gut; feature: human-associated habitat; material: faeces... | reverse complement strand
GGGAACGTTACACATCCCCTTATGGAATCCCCTGTTAATTTAGACATAACGCTGTGGTTGTAAATATAGAGCAGAAATCAAGCAGAGAAAGGAAATAGAAGCCTATGAGAAAACGAAATCATACAGTAACTATACGGATGAATAAAGAGGAATATGAGCTACTTCAAAGCAAAGTAAAGGAATCCGGAAAAACACAGCAGGAAGTTGTAATAAAAGCAATCGCAGATTTGAAGATAGCTTCTACAGAGGAAGTGGAAGAACTGAAAAGATTGAACCAGATGTTTGCAGATATTCTTAGTCAGCTTCGTGGAGCTACTACAAATATCAATCAGATTGCAAGAAAGCTGCATACAGATGGAGAAGTTCCAAATGACAGTACGCTGTATTTCCTCAATAAAAATATTCTTAAGTATCGGAAGGAGAGTGAAAAGATATGGCTATTAATAAGACGATTAATAAGCGGACAAATACACATGGAGCAATGAGAAACTGCATCGAATATGTTTTGCGACAGGACAAGACCAACGAATTATTTACCTGTGTAACAGGCCCGTACTGTCATGACGAGATCAATTATGATCTGGTATACAGAACATTTTTAGAGGAAAAGAAAGTGTGGGATAAAGATTCTGGGAGAATGTACGCTCACAACATTATTTCCTGGCATAAGGACGAGCAGATTACTCCGGAGCAGGCATTAGAATTTGGAAAAGAGTTTGCAGAAAATTGGTTCAGTGGATTCCAGACCTTAGTGGCTGTGCATAAGGATAAAGACCATATCCACTGTCATCTGGTTACAAATTCTGTGAGTTATGAAGATGGAAGAAAGCTGCATAATACCAGAAAAGATCTGGAATGTATGAAACAGCTTACCAATCAGATGTGCCGAGAACGTGAACTGACAGTTGCTGAGAAAGGAAAGCACTTTGATGGAAGCCGGATTGAAAAAGGGGAAGTCATTGCATGGAGCAAAGATAAATATAACCTGTTCCGTCAGCAGGTGAAAGACAGCTTTGTAGCGGATTGTGCAATGGCAGTGTTAAAAGCACTGGAAAATTGTATCAGTAAGGAAAAGTTTATAGAAAAAATGAAGCAGTTCGGATGGAACGTAAACTGGACAGAGAAACGGAAGCACATCACATTTCAGAATCAGGATGGAAAGAAAGTGCGAGACAGCAATCTGTCAAAAACATTTCATCTGGATATCAGTAAGGAGGACTTAGAGAATGAATTTGATAGAAATTACGAAAGGGTGCGAGTCGAAGCAGAACGAACAAACGGAGCAGATGAAGAGCTTGCCGGATATTACCGACAAGTGGAAGCAGCTTGCGAAGGAGCAGGCGGCGTCACTGGAGCTAGTGACGGAAGAGAGAGACGAGTTACAGGTGAGAAATCAGAAGATGAACGAGTTTATCCAGAAATTTCAGGAAAGGACACACAAGCTGAAAATGGAAAAACAGAAGCTATTCTTCGAGAATCACGAAATGCAAGACGAAATTCGGAAATTAAACGACGAAATTCATCGTCTGACAACCGAACTGTCCGAAACGCAGAAGCTGAATCAATCGCTTCAGCAGAGCAACGACGATCTGAGAAACAGAAATGGCTTAATGAGCAGGAACGAGCAAGAGCAGCTCGAAGAAGAAATAAAAGACGTTCGGGACCAGAACTCTAAATTGCAGATACAGGTGAATAAATCATCTGTTGAAGCTGTGGATGAAGCACAGAAGAAACAAAAAGAAGCGGAGAAAAAGGCTAGAACAATAGAATACCAGTTTAATAAGGCACAAGAAGAAGTAAAGACTGTGAAGAAAAAAACAGATTGTGAAATAAAAAAGTTGAAAAATGAAGCGAAAGAAAAGGAAACATTCTGCATGATAGCTTATATGATCTTGGTTTTGTTGGCAGTAATAAAAAATACAGTATTTCAAAAAGATCTATTTGCTTGCATAACTGTTCCATTGAGGTTTTGGTATAGATATATAGAGTGGTTAATCCATCCATCAGAATTAAATATTTTAGGTGAGCGAGAGTATTTTTCAGCAGGATGGTCGTGGTTTTTGAGAATTATGGCTATTCTTATTTTTCTGGGACTAGGAATAAGTAATGAGATATTTGTGTTGAGGAAGATAGAGCAGTATCGAAAAGCATGGGATAAATATTCTATATGGATTCTGCTTATCAGCGTGACATCGATTGCTGTAACAGGTGATGTGGTGAGAAAGTATATTCCGATAAATCTTATATTACTCTTAGGAATTATAAATATTGTTATCATGGAAATAAGAATTTATTACCATGACACTAATGAATTATATTAAAATGCGTTCATGGTTATTAAAAACCAAATTTGATTATTGACAATCAAATAAGCAAATGCTATAGTGAACACAAGGAACTTGATTGTGAATAACCAAAGGAGGAAACAGGGTTGAATATTTCAGTTAAAGAGTTAAAAGAAAAAGAAAGCTCGAAAGTTGAAGAAATTAGTTGGAATATTTCAAACAGGATGAGAGAGCTTGGGCTAGGAAATACATCTACATCCATGTATGGAGGATTTTGCTTGGCGTATGTAGCGTATTTATCTTTAAAAAATAAGATAAACGATGTATATCAGTTAGTAGAATATATGGAACTGACTTTTTCACCGGAAAGAGTCAGTTTCATAAAAGGAAATATTGAAAATTTATGGAATGTGGCAATAGAAATCGGAGAAGCATATTCAGAAGAAACACTTTTAGCAGTAGTATTGTGGTGGCCATTGCAGGGAAATAAATTTATGGGAGAATGCGAAACTCCACAGAGTGTTGTAAAGTTGGCAAATGAGATACTTCAAATTTCAAATGATAAGACAGCAGATTTCTGTAGTGGAATTGGAACATTTCTAGTGAGTGCTATAGAAAGAAATCCAGAATCACAGTTTTATGGTGTGGAGCTTGTAACCGAGGTCAAAGAAGTGGCAGAAATCAGAACGGAATTAATTTCTGATCGGGTGAAAATTGAGCAAAAATCAGTTCTGGACATTGATGACAATCTGATGTTTGATAAAATATTCTGTGATTATCCTTGGGGGATAAAGGCGAAAGAGAGCATTGGAAACAACGAGGAATTAGAGGCGATATATAATGTTATACCAGAAGTACAGAAAGCAGCTGCGGGAGACTGGGTATTTATTATAAATGTCATGAATCATCTCAACAAACATGGAAAAGCGGTTGTTTCGGTGAGTAATGGAGTGACTTGGAACGGAGGAATCAATACAGTAATCCGCGAAAAATTTGTAAAAAAAGGATTTGTCGAGGCGGTGATAGCACTTCCATCCAATTTGTATTCGAATACAGGAATTGCCTGTTCATTACTGGTATTAAGCAGAAACAATAAAAATATAAGAATGATAGATGCAACGGAGATGGCATCTGTTGGACGAAGACAGAATGTTCTTAGTGATGAAAATATTTCTAAAATTATTGAATTGCTGAATACAGATGACGATAACTCAAAGCTAGTTTTAGGTGAAGAGGTGGCAAAAAATGAATACACTCTTAATCCGTCAAGATATCTTCAAAAAGAGATGCTCATAAAAAACGGTGTAGCTTTTGAATCTGTGATAAAGAACATAACAAGAGGAGCACAGATTAAAGCAACGATTTTAGATGAAATTGTATCTGATGAACCAACGAACATGCAGTATTTGATGTTGGCAAATATACAGGATGGTATTATTAGTGATGATCTTCCTTATTTGAAAGAAATGAATCCTAAATACGAGAAATATTGTATTAAAAATGGAAGTCTCGTAATTTCAAAAAATGTATCTCCAGTAAAAATGGCAATTGCATCCGTAAAAGAAGGAAATAAGATTTTAGCGAATGGTAATCTTTATGTTATTGAGTTAGATGAAGATAAGATAAATCCTTACTTTTTGAAAGCATATTTGGAAAGTGAAAATGGAAAAGCAGCTTTATCCAGAGTGGCAGTAGGGGCTACGTTGTTAAACCTGCCGGTTGAAGGATTGAAAAAAATAACAATTCCATTGCCTGACTTAAAAAGTCAGAAGATAATTGCAGATAAATATTACGCCAAGATAAATGAAATAAAAGAATTGAAATACAAATTAGAAAAGGCAACAGCAGAATTAGAACATATTTATACGGAGGAAAAATAAATGGATGAAAATAATAAATTTGATGTAGTTGGAACTAATATAGCAGAGAAAGCGACAATGATCTGGAATGTAGCAGATATGCTCCGTGGCCCATTTAAACCGCATGAATATGGATTGGTAATTTTGCCAATGACAGTAGTAAAAAGATTTCATGATTGTTTATTACCGACACATAAAGCAGTATTGGAACAGTATGAAAAGGTGAAGAATTTTGCTGTAATTGATGGATTTCTGACAAAAGCTTCCGGTTATCAGTTCTATAACATCAGCAAATATACATTTGAATCTTTATTAGCTGATCCGGAAAATATCGAAGCAAATTTTCGAGATTATCTGAATGGATTTTCAGCAAATGTTCAGGATGTGCTGGCAAAGTTTGATTTTGATAACATTATCCGCAGAATGGTAGAAAGTAATACCTTGTATCTTGTCATAAAAGAATTTAATTCACAAAAAGGATATCTGGGACCAGATAAAATCAGTGCAGTAGACTGTGGATATATTTTTGAAGATTTAGTAAAACGATTCTCCGAATCTTTTGGTGAAGAGGCCGGGGCACATTTTACCAGTAGAGATATTATCTATTTAATGACGGATTTACTTTTATCAGATGCAGATCTGAGTAAGGGTGGAAATGTAACAGTGTATGATATGGCGATGGGAACATCTCAGATGCTTAGCTGCATGGAAGAAAGAATTCAGGAGCTAAACACAGAGATTGGAGTTACCTGCTTTGGTCAGGAGTTTAATCCCTCTACATTTGCGATTGCAAAAGCGGATATGATGATTCGTGGGGGTGATCCAAATAATATGAGATTTGGAGATACCTTGTCAGAAGATCAGTTTAGCGGCTATCAGTTTCAGTATATTATTTCAAATCCACCGTTCGGAATTGACTGGAAAAGAGAAAAAACAGCAGTAGAGGCAGAAGCAAAAAAAGGTGAATTGGGAAGATTTGCACCCGGACTTCCGAAGATATCAGATGGACAGCAGTTGTTTGTATTGAACGGACTTTCTAAGCTAGCTCCAAATGGGAAAATGGCTATCATTCAGAATGGATCACCATTATTTTCAGGAGATGCAGGAAGTGGACCGTCAGAGATTAGAAGATATATTCTGGAAAATGACTGGTTGGATGCGATTGTGCAGTTAGGGACAGATATGTTTATGAATACCGGTATCAGCACTTATATTTGGATTTGTTCTAAAGATAAACCAGTGCACAGAGCTGGAAAAGTGCAGTTGATTGATGCTTCGCATTGTTTTGAAGCAAGAAGAAAAAGTATCGGAACAAAAAGAAATGACATTACTGATAAATGCCGTGATCTGATTGTAAAGGCATATGGTGCATTTGAAAATGGAACTGTATATGGTGAGAAAGACGGTATTTACTGTCAGAGCAAGATTTTTGATACAGAGGAATTTGGATATCAGAAGATTGTAGTAGAACAGCCACAGAAAGATGAAAATGGCGAAATCATATTAAAGAAGGGAAAACCAGTGGCAGATGTATCCCTGCGTGATACGGAAAATGTACCGCTGACAGAAGAGATTGAGGAATATTTCAAGAGAGAAGTATTACCATATGCACCAGAAGCATGGATAGATGAAAAGAAAACGAAAAAAGGATACGAGATTCCAATGACAAGGTACTTTTATGAATATCAGGCACCGGAACCAGTGGAAGAAATAGCAGTGCGATTACACGAACTGGAGTTGGATATTCAGAACAGTTTGGATGCTTTGTTTGGGGAGGAATGATATGAGTAGAAAGATGAAAGATTCTGGAGTTGAATGGATTGGAGAGATACCGGGGGAGTGGAAGGTAGAACGTTTACAATGGCATTTAAAAGAAATAAATAGAATTAATAATCCTATAGAGACAGATTATATACTATCACTAAATAACAAAACAGGTGTTATTCCGTATGAAGAACGTGATAATATGGGGAATAAAGCAAAAGAAGATTGTTCACAATACAAAATTGCATACCCGGATACGTTAGTAATGAATAGTATGAATGTGATTATAGGGTCTGTAGGGATTTCACGTTATTATGGTTGTATAAGTCCAGTATATTATGTGTTCAAGGCAAATGATAAAACGGAATTAAGGTATATAGATTATATTTTTAAGATAGAAAGATTTCAAAAAGAACTCAGAAAATATGCAAATGGGATTTTGGAAATAAGATTAAGAATATCTGTGCATGATACGCTAAGAAGATTAATACCAATTCCTGATTTTAAAGAACAATGTAGAATTGCAGATTTTCTGGATAAAAAAAGCAAAAAAATAGATATAATGATCATAAAACAACAGGAGTATAGTGATTTATTGGTTAAATATAAGTATTCATTATACACAGAGGAAGCTAAAAAGTTAAAAGGTAAAAAAGTTTTATTGGGCAGGATTATAAAAAACATAGAACAAGGTTGGAGTCCAGCACCAGCGGAAAGAAATGAGGACGGAGATTGGGATGTATTGACATTAGCGGCAGTAAAATATGGAGAGTTCTTAGGTGATGAAGTTAAACGATTTAGCGGAAGCGTAGAAAAATGTGGTAATTTAATTCTGAAAAAAGATGATTTTTTATTAACTAGGTCTAATACTAGAGATTTAGTAGGGCAAGTATGTATTGTTGATAAGAATATGGAAAAAACAATTTTTTCAGATTTGATATACCGTCTGACATTTAATAAAAAATATGTTGAACCAGAATATTTAATGTTTTATTTTCAGACAGCAATGATGCGTCAACAGATTAGTAGAGATGCACATGGCTCTAGTAGTACAATGGTAAAAATCACACATAAAGATATAAAATCGTGGGAGATAGAACTTCCAACATTGATAGAACAGAAAGAATATATAGATAAGATGAAGCGGAGAACAGAAAAAATTAATAAGCAGTTGGAGGCTCGTAATCAATACATCAATTTACTAAAAGAGTATAAGAAGTCTCTGATTTATGAATATGTCACAGGGAAAAAGGAGGTGTCAGAATCTTGGGTATAGATGTTACAACAGAGAAACGCTTCGAGGCAGACATTGAAGAATTTTTCTTATCACCGGTAGGTGGATACACACATAATAACGATATGTATGATCCGCAGCTTGGTGTTTATAAAGATACTCTATTGAGATTTATCCAGAGAACACAGCCAAAGGAATGGAAACGCTTTTTATTGCAGAATAAAGTGGATCCAGAACGCAAATTCTGTCTTGCTTTCAACAATGCCTGCGATATGGACGGACTTATTTCTGTACTGCGACATGGATTTAAACATAGAGGTATTCCGTTCAAAGTATGTTATTTTAAACCAGAATCTGGCTTAAATCAAACAGCGGAAGCACTGTACGAAAAGAATGAAATTACTTGCAACAGACAATGGTTTTATTCCAGTGATACACATAATTCTGTTGATATGGTTCTGTCGGTAAATGGGATTCCGGTATTTGCCCTTGAATTAAAGAATCAGTATACAGGACAAAACGTTGATAATGCTAAGCGTCAGTGGATGTATGATCGTGACCCAAGAGAAATATGTTTTCAGTTCAATAAGAGAATCTTAGGATATTTTTGTATTGATCAGTTGGAAGTTTGGATGACAACACGGTTGGAAGGAAAAAATACATATTTTCTTCCGTTCAATCAGGGATCGAACGGTGCAGGAAATGATGGAGGCAAGGGAAATCCTGCGAATCCAGACGGATATCCGACATCATATTTCTGGGAGTATGTATTCCAGAAAGATAGTATGATGGATATTATCCAAAAGTTTATTCATCTGCAGGTAAAGGAAGAAAAGAAACAAATGCCTGACGGATCAGAGCAGGTCACGAAGAAGAAAAGATTGATTTTCCCAAGATATCATCAATTGGATGTTGTACGTAAATTAATTGCAGATGTGAAAAAAGAAGGTGCAGGTCGTAATTATCTGATTCAACATAGTGCAGGTTCTGGAAAATCCAATTCTATTGCCTGGACAGCGTATAGACTGGCTTCCTTACATGATTCGAATGATGAATCTGTTTTCAGCAGTGTGGTTGTAGTTACAGACCGAACCGTATTAGATGAACAGTTACAGGAAACCATTTCAGGGTTTGATCACACGATAGGGTCGGTAGAGGCGATTGATGATAAAAAGAACTCAAAAGATTTAAGAGACGCCATCAATAACGGTGCAAGAATTATTGTAACCACATTGCAGAAATTCCCGGTGATTTATCAGGAAGTGGATAAGGTTGCCGGAAGAAATTTTGCGATTATTGTAGATGAAGCTCATTCTTCGCAGACAGGAAGTTCTGCAATGAAACTGAAAGCGGCGTTGGCTGATACAGAAGCAGCATTGCGAGAATATGCGGAAATAGAAGGAAAAGCAGAAGATGAAATAGATAGAAATGACAAACTTGTGCAGGAGATGCTGACACATGGAAAACATCCAAATCTATCCTTTTTTGCATTTACTGCAACTCCGAAACCAGCAACACTGGAGATGTTTGGAAGTCAATGGACAGATGGAAGTTTCCATCCATTTCATATTTATAGCATGAGACAGGCGATAGAGGAAGGATTCATTCTGGATGTTTTGCAGAATTATATGACTTACAGTACCTGTTTCAAAATTGCAAAAGACACACCGGAAAATCCAGAGCTTCCAGAAAGCAGAGCAACAAAAATTATAAAGAAATATGAAAAATTACATCCATATAATATCAGCCAGAAATCACAGATTATCGTAGAAACATTCAGAGAGACTACGAAACAAAAAATCGGTGGAAAAGGAAAAATGATGGTTGTAACAGATTCGAGATTGGCAGCAGTTCGATATTTCCATGAAATCAAAAGATATATAAGAGAACAACATTATGCAGATATGGATATTTTGGCTGCATTTTCTGGAACGGTGCAGGATGGAGATGAAGAGTATACAGAAGCTAGGCTGAACGTAAGGAAAGATGGAAGCCATATATCAGAAAGTCAGACAAAGGAAGAATTCCACGATAATTTTAATGTTCTGGTAGTAGCAGAAAAATATCAGACTGGTTTTGATGAACCATTGTTACATACAATGATTGTTGACAAAAAATTGAAAAATGTGAAAGCAGTGCAGACGTTATCTCGTTTAAATCGAACATGCCCTGGAAAAGTGGACACATTTGTGTTGGATTTTGCAAATAAAAAAGAAGATATTCTGGAAGCATTTCAGCCATTTTATCAGGAGACAAGCCTTGAGCAGGAAGTAAATGTGGATTTGATTTATCAGACAGAAAAAGAACTTCTGGATTATGCAATTTATAACGAGAATGATATCAGGGCATTTACTGATATATGGAATCATCCTGGTAAGCAGCATGCAACTGCGATGGGAAAAATGACAAGTGTATTAAAACCGGTAGCAGACAGATATAATTTGAAAAACCCAGAAGAACGGTATCAATTCAGAAGACAGGTAAGAAAATTATTACGATGGTATAGTTATATAACACAAGTAGTTCGTATGTTTGACACTGATATGCATAAGGAATATCTCTTCCTTAGCTATTTGATCGGACTTTTGCCAGAAGAAAAGGAAGAACCGATTGATTTAGAGGGAAAGCTGAAACTGGAATATTATAAACTGCAGAAAACATTTGAGGGTGCAATAAAACTGGAAAAAGTTGATGGGCAGTATGTTCCATCTAAAAAGCAGGGGGCACAGGGAATCCGACAGAAAAGCACATTGGATGAAATCTTGGATAAGATTAACGAGAAGTATAAAGGGCAGTTCACAGATGGAGATCGGGTGATGCTTGGTGCGTTACACGATAAACTGATTGCTGATGATAAACTGGCAAGTTCTGCGCGTACTTCAGATCCAAGAATTTTTACGGAAAGTATTTTCCCTTCAGCTTTTGGAAATGCAGCAATGGAAAGCTATATGGAAGCACAGGACAGCTATGGTTCTCTATTCGAGGACAAAAGTAAGTATGATGCTGTGATGAGTGCATTGGCGGGAGTGATTTACAGGGAAATGCGTTCTAAAAAGACTGTGGATTACCGGAAAATTGAGAGAGACGAGCAAGTGCAAATGGTAGCGGAAGAACCAGTTAAATATGGGGAATAAGAATTAGAATATGTTAAGAAACTAAGGGAGGAGGAAATGTATGTATTTAAAAAGATTAGATATTAAAAATTTTAGAGTTTTTGATGAAGAAGGAGTATCATTAATATTTAACCAAGGTGTAAATGCAATTATTGGTGAAAATAATTCTGGAAAATCTTCGGTGATAGATGCAATCAGAATTGCTTATTCCACAGTAACATACAAAAAAGATATATTTTTTTCAAAATCAGATTTTCATGTTAATGAAGACGGAACAACGGCTGATTATGCCCAATTTGATGTATTTCTGGAAGATGTTCCAAAGAGATTAGTTGAAATTTGGAATCCGCAGAGCGAAAGTGGAAAGGGGGGAGATTTTCATATCAAATTCGAAAAATATATTGCTCCTAGTGGAATGGAAAAGGTACGATCTGTTTATTGGGGATTTGGAACGGAAGGGAATTCTTTAACTACAGATACATTCGAAGCAACAGATGTAGTTTTTCTTGGTGCATTACGTGATTCGGAAAACGAGATGAAACCTTCTAAAAACAGCAAACTGGCACAACTACTTAGAAATATGGTTCCAGAAGAGGAAATTAGAAAAGAATTAGTACAGATTTTGACAGATGCGAATAATAGTCTTTTGGAAAAAGATCAATTGATAAAGACAAAGACCACTATAAATAAAAATCTTGCAAAGATTGAACAAGAATTTTTAAATCAACAGATCGATATTGGATTGGTAGAACCGAGGTTTGATTCAATTGCGTCTTCATTACGTGCATGGCTTAAGCCAAAGTGGTTATTGATAAATAAATCAGATTCTGTGTATGAAAAAGCTACGGAATATTTTCAAAATCATAAAGAAATTAAAAAAATGCAGGCAGATACTAGGGGAATATATTTTGAAAGCTCTATTTTAGAAGACCAGATGGACATTGATGCTGAAGTAAGCAGTAGGATTAAAGAACTTGCCAATAGTTCTTTTGAATTGTATCAAAATGGTTTGGGATATAATAATCTATTATTTATGTCTGCTGTGCTTGGAGATATGGCAATTGAAAAAGGTGGAATTTATCATAATCTTTTGTTGATTGAAGAACCAGAAGCTCATTTACATCCACAGTTACAGGAGCTAGTTCATAGTTTTTTAGAAGATGCAAATAGAAATGACAGTAATATTCAGATTATTTATACATCGCATTCTCCAACATTAGCATCTAAAATTGATATAGAAAATATTAATTTAATATATGAATGTGGACACGAAAAATTCTGTCTGCCTTTTTCAGAAGCAAAGTTAAATGAGGACAATAAAAAATATTTACAGAGATATTTGGATGTTACGAAATCTCAGATGTTTTTTGCAAGGGGAATTTTATTTGTAGAGGGAATTAGCGAAGCAATTTTAATTCCAGAAATGGCAAAAGCTTTAGATAGACCGTTGGAGAAATATGCGGTAGAGTTAGTCAACGTGGATAGTGTTGCATTTAAGCCTTTTGTTAATCTTTTTTCATCAGAACAAGTGAAGACTTGTTTTAAAAAAGTTTCTATTATTACCGATGATGATAGATGTTCTAAAAAGAATGAAAAAGACTACATTAGTAAAGATTTTGATTATGATAATGTTAGTTCGGAAATCGTTGCAAATTTAGAAAATGGACAGCCATCAGATAGATATAAGGAATTAGAAACATTGTGTTCAGGAACAGAAATTAATATATTTTCTGCTTATAAAACATTAGAGTATGCATTATGCTGTAGTGAAAATAATATTTATCATATGGTAGAAGCTATTAAAAATTGTTACGTAGATCTCGGACCTAAATTAGAAGAAAAGATTGCAACTTTATCTGAATTGAGTGAAAAAGCAGCGTGTGTGTGGTTGTTTATAAGAACCAGGGATAAATGTAAAGGTGCAGTTGCCCAATATATAAGTCAAGTTATTAGTGACCAGAAAAAACAAAAGGATAATAAAAAAACAATTGAAAAGGAATTTATTATTCCAGAGTACTTGAAAGATGCGATTTATAGTGTAACGGAGAAAAAGTTATGAAAGAACAATTGACGGAGGAACAGAAAAAATTTTTAACAGCTGAGGGAAAAGTTGTTGTAAAAGCATGTCCTGGAAGTGGAAAAACTTATTCGGTTGCACATAAATTATTGTCTTATATAGACAATTGGAAAGATTATCATAGCGGTGTGGCAGTACTGTCATTTACGAATGTGGCAAGTAATGAGATACAAGAAAAAGCACAAACAATTCATGGCAGTTTGGGTGAACTAGGATATCCGCATTTTATAGGAACAGTAGATAGTTTTATTGATGAGTTTATTGTGTTACGGTATGGACATCTTGATACAGTTAGCAATGTACGTCCAAGGATCACAATTACTGATACATGGAAAATGCCATATGGATTCTGGAGAAAAGAGTGCCATAGTAAAGGCTGCATAGATAACATAGAACAATTTTATTATGGCATTGATAAGAAGTTTTATAAGGGAAATGAACCGGTCAAGTGTGAAAAAAGAAATGCCAGATCGCTACCATGTCAACAATATAAGAAAATGTTGCAGGATAGGGGGATTATCTTTCAAAATGAAACTGCATTATTTGCATATCAATTACTAAAAAAATATCCTATGGTTGCATCTGCTATAGCAGAAAGATTCCCAGTAATTATTATAGATGAAGCACAGGATACGTCAGTGAATCAAATGGCAGTTTTTGATCTACTAAGTAAGTCTGGGGTAAAATCAATGTTTTTGGTGGGAGATGCAGATCAGTCAATATATGAATGGAGAAATGCTAGTCCGGAGTGTTTTTTACAAAAAGTAGAAGATACAAGTTGGCAGACAATAGAATTGACTGGGAATTTTAGAAGTTCACAAAATATCTGTAATGTTACATCCTATTTTTCTGCTAGCTTGAGAGGGACAAAGAGTAATAATGCAATAGGATATTGGAAGGATGAAGTACAAAAACCCATTCTTTTGCTAACAAAGAATAATTCAGAAAACGATACTATTGATTATTTTATCAAAAAATGTATGGAAATGCAGATTGGGATATCGCCTAAAAATGTTGCTGTTTTAACGAGAGGAAGAATATATTCTGATACAGATATTAAGGGATTGTGGAAAAGTGCAGAGATAGAACTATATGCCAAGGCTGCATATGAATGGAAGTATGGATCGAGAAAAAAAGCATATGAGAATACAGAAAAAGCAACATATTGTATGATTTTTAATGAGGATACAGACAAATACATGATGCAACAGAAAATACGAGAGCATACTACCGAAGAAAGTTGGAAAGATTTTATTATCAACATTTTGATTAATATGCCTGATGTAGATATGGAAATCGCAGAATGGGTAAAAGAATTTTCTACAATTTTTGTAGATGTCTGTAAAAATTGTGAGTATAAAATATCGCCTGACAAAGAGATAAAAGATACATTTAAAATAAAACGTAATGATAACAAATCACCGGATTTCAAAAAAATATCGTTGAAAAAATTTTTTGAGAAGAAAAATGAGGAGAAGTATACTAGATCTTCAATTCATGGTGTCAAAGGAGAATCTTATGAGGCTGTGTTGTTACATGTAAAAAGTCGAACAGGAAGTACAATTACTCCTAAACTTTTAATGGAGGGGGAACTAGAACAAGAATTAATGCGATTAGCATATGTTGCAATGACAAGACCGAGAAGATTACTTATGTTGGCTATGCCTGATACAAAAGGAATTAAAACATGTGGTAGATTTTCAGAAGAATTATGGACATATGAAAACTTATAGGTAATTTAGATAAGATGATTATATAAAAAGATTATTCAAATAATAAAGTAAAAAAGGGGCGATGTTATGGCAATACGATCAGTAGAGTATCTGCAGAGTCTTGTTCGGGAGCTTGCAAAGCTTCCGGACGAGACGGAGTGGGTAGAATTTAAATGTAATAACAAGCAACCGCAGATGATTGGCGAATATATTTCTGCTCTCAGTAATTCAGCTGCGTTGTGCGAACGACCGAAAGCATATTTAGTTTGGGGCGTGGATGACACAACACATAAAATTGTTGGAACTGAATTTCAGTATCGTAAAATGAAAAAGGGAAATGAGGAATTGGAAGCATGGCTTTCCAGAATGCTTTCACCAAGAATTAATTTCCGATTTTTTGAGGTCCCGATGGATGAAGGAATGGTTGTGCTGATGGAGATTCCTTGTGCAGAAAAACAGCCGGTACAGTTCGCTGGTGGGGAATTTATAAGAATTGGAACGAACAAAAAGAATTTAAAAGAGTATCCTGACAAAGAAAGAGAATTATGGAGAACATTCGATTCTACACCATATGAACTTCGAATTGCGATGGGAAATTTAGATGAAGATGAAATGGTGTTATTATTGGATTACTCAAAGTATTATGATAAACTGGAAATGCCAATTCCGAGAAATCGGGATAAAGTATTGGAAGATTTACAGCATGAAAAGTTCATAAAGAGAAATGATGCCGGTACATGGGATATCACGAATATGGGAGCATTGATGATCGCAAAGGATTTGAAGAAATTTGAATCTTTGCATAGAAGAACTGTGAGGGTGATATGGTATAAGGAGAATTCCAGACTGGATGCTATCAGAGAAAAAGAGTTCTGTGCGGGCTATGCATTTTCGCATGAAGAAATCGTGCAGTATATTATGACAATTATTCCGCAGGAAGAGGTTATTGTAGAAGCAACAAGGAAATCTGTTGTCAGTTTCCCGGAAATTGCTATCCGTGAGTTGTTGGCAAATGCTATGATACATCAGGATCTGCAGCAAAGAGGTACAAATCCGATGGTAGAAGTGTTTAAAAATCGAATTGAATTTTCAAATGCTGGTGCACCACTGGTAGCAATTGAAAGAATTGTAGATTCGGTGCCGGTGTCCAGAAATGAAAATATTGCCGGATTTATGCATAAATGTGGTATCTGTGAGGAACGTGGCAGTGGATATGATAAGATTGTTGAAGCAACCGGCAAAAATGAATTACTTGCACCGAGGATTGAAAATCAAAACAATCAATTTACAAAAGCAATATTGTTTGCGAAAGTACCGTTTGAATTAACCACGAAAGAAGATCGGATGCGTACTTGTTATATGCAGGCATGTCTGGCATATGTCAATTTTGAGGGGATTTCTAACTCAGATATTCGAAAAATATTTGGATTGGGAGAAAAAGAGAAAGCGAAAGCCTCTCGACTTCTTACCAGTGCTGTTGACGGAGGCTATATTAAAGTAATGGATCCGGATACTGCGCCAAGGTATAAAAAGTATATTCCATATTGGGCATAATTTAAGTTTCGCTAAGTTTCACTTATATAGGCGGGATGAGGAAAATTCAATAGAGCAATATGAAAAAAGGCACTGAAAACCACTGAATTATTGGTTTTACAGTGCCTTCTCTTTGACTAACGAGAAAAAACATAATAAATTTAAGTTTTGCTAAGTTTCACTAAGTTCAGCATTAACAGATCGCCACTGCCTTTTCGGCTCAAATTTCTCACACCCATCACAGGTCTGCGGCCAGTTGATTTTCCATTCAAAATATTCATTTCTGGTAATTTCGCCAGATTTTAATTCTTTCTTTCTGAGAACCCATTCTTTCATAAAATCATTGAGAACTCCATAATTGAACCACATACCAACAGGTGGATGAGCAGGCCAGTGATCAGAATCATGGTAACGGACAGCGGTATCCTCGCTGGAATTGCATTTTTCATCTGGATAGGTTTCTAACTGAAAGAGATTGATCGCAGCCGGGTTAAATTCATCAATCCAGAACAGGATTTCCATAAGTTCAGAAGCATCCATAATAGTAGGTTCATGCAGTGCCAGTGGATTTACGTCCAGAATCTTAGCCATTTCAGTTACCAGATCTTTACGGGGAACCCTGTAATTCGTTTCGTATTGGGCAAGGCGGTTTGCACCTTTATCGCCCCAGCCGAGGGCAGCTCCAAGTTCTGCCTGCGTCATATTCCGGAATGTCCGGATTTTTTTTATTTTATCACCGATTGTCATATCAGATTTCCAACTTTCTTTTTGATAAATCCATTTTACTACCAAAAACAAGGAATGTAAACAGAAAGATTCGCATTGAAGCGAATAAAATACTTGACATTCGCATGAAAGCGAATTAAAATGACAGTACAATAAAGATTCGCATGAAAGCGAATGTACAGATGCGGATAAATACTTTTTGCAAATTATTGCAAAATGAGGTTGGTAAAATCCTTCTGTCAGGCTTTATTAGTGAGAGGATTTTTTGAAGAGAACAACATTTTGGTGTTTCCAGGCTGTAATAAGTGAAAGGGCATTCAAAAAAATCTCTTTTGTACCTTGAAAACTGCATGAGCTGTATAATCTGATTCCACAGATGCCATAACCCTGTAAATGATTTTACAGGCGAGCGTCGAAGATACTCCGGAAACGGCTGGTAAGTTTGCGAAGAAGCTACCAGCATTCAGAAATATTCTGATAGAGGTTGGCAGTAACGCTGACAGCAGATTATACGAATGGAAGCCAACACGCCGAACGGAATATGCAATGCTATAACAATAGATAAACTGTGAGAACAAAATACGAAAAGGTAAGGTGATGCAATTGAGAAAATTGCAGGTATAGGACAACTGATACAAAGAATATGTTGGAAAAGAGGTGAGCATCATGGTGAATCAGTCAGTAATAGATTCCAGTATTGATCTGGAGCAATTAAAGGACATTGAAGATTTAATTCCTGATATGGATAAAGCTATTTCTGAAAAAGTGGAAACTTTTCTGGATAAATCTGGCGATCAGCCGTATGCTCACATGAATGAAGGGTATGTGGTAGTCGTGGAAATGACAGGAGAAATGGATGCTACAGATGCGATCAGTGATTATCTAAGAAAAAGAACGGAGTTGATGTATTAGATGCAAGTCTTGAAAAAATATCTTGCGAAGCTACAGATGTTATGTTAATGTGAGGTCAGGGAAAATGAACGCGATACATGGTTTCTGACTTCAAATTCAATGGAATAAGTAAGTTGGGAGCGATGTAAAATGGAACAAATGCAAATGAATATGCCAGATATATACGATGCTGCATTGTATCTTCGCTTATCGAAAGATGACGTGGAAGAGGGCGTTGCGAAGTCAGAGAGCAACAGCATTGCAAATCAGAGAGAGTTACTTCGGAGCTTTGTAAAAAGCCAGCCGGATATTCAGATCTTTGATATATATGTGGATGACGGATACTCAGGAGGAAATTTTGACCGGCCTGAGTTTAAACGAATGACAACTGATATAGAAGCTGGAAAAGTAAACTGTGTGATTGTAAAAGACTTATCCAGATTCGGAAGAGAATATATAGAAGCCGGGCGATGGATCGAAAAGACCTACCCGGCTTTAAATGTGCGTTTTATTTCAGTTACAGACCAGTTTGACAGTAAAACAGCAGATTTTTCAGAAAAGTCATTTGTAGTTCCAATCAAAAATTTTGTAAATGAAAGTTATTGCCGGGACATTTCCGGTAAAGTGCGAAGCCATCAGAAAATCAAACGTGAGAAAGGTGAATTTATTGGAGCATTTGCACCGTATGGTTACTGCAAAGATCCGGAGAATAAGAACTGTCTGGTAATTGATTCTTATGCAGCGGATATTGTAAGAAAAATATTTTCGTGGAAAATTGATGGATTCAGTCTTGGAGCAATCGCAGAAAAACTGAATGTACGTCATGTGCAGTCGCCAAAAGAATATAAAAAGGCAAATGGCGAGAATTATAATTCTGGATTTCACAGCTCAGACACACCGAAATGGTCGGCAGTGCAGATTAAAAGGATTCTGACCAATGAGGTTTACATTGGAAACATGGTACAAGGCAAGCAGGAACGAATCAGCTATAAGGTAAAGCAACGTCTGGATAAGCCAGAATCAGAGTGGGTGAAAGTAGAAAATACGCATCCGGCAATAATCAGGCAGAGTGATTTTGATGTGGTGCAGAAGCTACTTCAGTATGATGGCAGGGCATCGAAAACATCGGACAGTGCAAACTTTTTTTCAGGTTTTGTATTTTGCGGAGATTGCCATACACCGATGATACGCAGGGTAAATCAGTATAAGGGAAAGAAAAAAGCCTTTTATATTTGCCAGACAAAAAATAAAGGTGGAGATTGCACCAGACACAGTATTCCGGAAGAGGTGCTGAAAAGGATTGTATTGAAAGAGATTCAGGCATATACGGCACTTTTCGTAGACTATCAGATGATTATGGAAGAACTTTGTGAAATGAAAGTCAGTTACGATCAGGTAATCGGTTATGATACGCAGATTAGTAAGTTGCAGGAAGAATATGACCGTTATTACAGCCTGAAAGCATCTTTGGGTGATGACTTGAAAGAGGGATTGATCAGCAAAGAGGAGTTCGATGATTTTCGGGAAAGTTACGGAAGAAAATGTGAAGAACTGGAGCAGATGATTGAAAACCAGAAAAAACTGGTAAAGCAAATGTTTGAGGGTGGAGTGTCTGCAACTGTTCAGTTGGAGGACTGGAAGAAATCACTGGAAATCAAAGAACTGGATCGCACATTGCTGGCACTGACTGTAGATAAAATCTATATTTATGAGAACAAGCAAATTAAAATTCACATCCGCTATCAGGATATGATTGAGAAGATGAAAGTCATAAGACGGTTTTATGCGGAACACAGGACAGAGTACAGGAAAGAGGTGGGATAAATGGCAAGAACAGCAAAAAGATATAAGAAAAACACAGAGAAGAAAGTTTCTGGTATTCCGGTATGTATGGCTGCAATTTATGCCAGATTATCCGTAGATAGTGATGAAAAAAAGTCAGAATCTATTGAAACACAGGTTACGCTGATAAAAGAATTCATTCAGAAGCACAATGAAAATCCAGACAGAGAGTATGAGATTGCTGTATATGATATTTATTCTGATTTGGGAAAAACCGGAACAAATTTTGACAGACCGGGATTTGAACGGATGATGAATGATGTCAGGGCAGGTAAAATAAATGGTATTCTGGTAAAGGATTTCTCACGATTTGGAAGAAATTATATCGAAACCGGAAATTATTTGGAAAAGATTCTCCCTTTTATGAAAGTGCGGTTTGTTTCTGTATGTGACAACTATGACTCCTATGCACCGGATGCCAAGAATCAGGAATTATCCATGAATATCAAGAATCTGGTGAATGATGCTTATGCGAAAGACATTTCTGCAAAAGAACGGGCAGCGAAACGTATTGCACAGAAAAATGGTGAGTATGTGGGATCTACAGCTCCATATGGATATTGTGTGGAAAAGATAAATGGAATTTATAAGTTGATGGTGGAAGCGGAAGCTGCAAAGATTGTCCGCAGGATTTTTGAAGAATATGCTTCGGGAGATGGCATACAGAGCATTATTGACAGGCTGTTTGAGGATAGGGTACATCGGATTTCAGATTATAACCAATATCATCATGTGTACTGTCAGGACGGAGAGAACCTTCATCAGTGGGGAAATTCTTCGATACGTGCAGTACTGAACCGGAATAATTATTATGGCGATCTGGTTCAGAGAAAATATGAATCCAGATTTCAAAGAGGTGAAAAATGGTGTGACATACTGGACGAAAGTCAGTGGATTATTACGCCAAATGCTCATGAGCCGATTATCAGCAGAGAATTGTTTGACAAAGCACAGGTCAGGTTAAAAGCAGCACAACAGAAAGCGGCAAAAAATACGGTAGGATGGGAAGAGGATGAAAGAGCATTTTACAATGTATTCTATTGTGGGGATTGTAAGCGGAAAATGTGCACACGCAGATACGGAAACGATGTGCTTTACTTTTGCAATGCTGCCTGGTATCGGGATGAAAGAAAATGCAGGCAGAAATCCATTTCTGAAGAGAAGTTGCAGAAAATTGTCCGTTCAGAGTTGACCAGACAGTTTCAGTTATCTGACTTGCGGAAAAAGGATATGTCTGCTATAAGCAATGCGGTATTTCTTTCCAAAATCAAAGAAATTCAAACAGAGATCAGGAAACTGGATGCAGATATGGAAAGACGTTCAGAAAAACTGGCACAGGCATTTATGCAATATAAAGAGGGTGAACTTTCCAAAGAAGCCTATATAGAAATGAAAGATGACCGTAATAACTGGAAAGCATTCTGCGAAGAGAGAAAGAGAACTCTGGAGCAGACCATACAAAAGCTGGAAAAACAGCAGAAAGAAGAAGCCAGATTTTTACGAAGTCTGCTGGAACTGGATGGGACAACCAGAATCAATGCGGAACTTGCGGAGAGCTTGATTGAAAGTATGTATCTATATGGTGATGGCAGGCTGGAAATCAACTTCGGGTTTAAGGGGGCGGTAGAACATGAGTGATCAGAAACTGATTATTGGATATTATCGTCTTTCCATGGAAGATGATTCAGAGGGAGAAAGTAACAGCATTATCAATCAGAGAAAACTGGTAAAAGATTATATTTCCAATATCCTGGAACTGGCTTCTATGCCATTTCAGGAGTTCTACGACGATGGGTATTCTGGTTCCAGTATGGATCGTCCGGCAATTAAGCAGGTTTTGGAACTTGCCAGAGAGAACAAAGTGCAGTGTATTGTGGTAAAAGATTTTTCACGTTTTGCCAGAAACTATATTGAGATGGGAACTTATCTGGAACAGATTTTTCCATTCCTGGGAGTACGATTTATTTCTATTTCTGACCGATATGATTCTAAAGATTATAAAGGAAAGAGTTCGGATATTGAAGTACAGTTTAAAGGACTGATAGCAGACTTTTATGTGAAAGATCAGTCCGTAAAGGTAAAATCGGCAGTCAGTACCAGACGAGAGCAAGGCGAATATTGCTGTGGCTCTGCACCTTATGGGTATCGAATCAATCCTGAAAATAAGAAAGAACTGGTGATTATAGAGGACGAAGCAGAAGTAATCCGTAGAGTATTTGAATTAACCAATCAGCGGTATTCCAAGATGGAGATTTGTCGGTTATTTAATGAAGAGGGGGTACTGACTCCCTTGCAGTCCATGAGCAGACGACAGAAATCAGACAGTAAGAAAGCTGCATCAAGAGGATTACAGTGGACGAGTGATATGATACGGAAGATTGTGGATGATAAAACTTATATAGGCTGTATGGTCTATGGAAAGACAAAGATTCCAGATCCCGGAACTGGGAAAGAAGTACCGGTACCGAGAAATCAGTGGAAAGTGATGGAAAATCATCACGAGCCGATTGTATCAAAAGAAGTTTTTGAAAAAGCACAGTCCCTTCAGATCAGATACACTAAGAAAAGCAAATTTGACAGGGAAACAACACTGTTAGGTGGCTATGTGAAGTGTGGAAATTGTCACAGAAGCCTGACTTCAAGCAGTCTGGTTCATGGTCATATCCTTTATAGCTGTGCTTACAGTAAAGGAAAAAAAGGTACAGGTTGTTTTGCCGGAAAAGCGGATAATAAAATGCTGGAGCATATCGTGCTGGCAGAAATAAAGGCTTACTTACGTCAGAATATCAGCCAAGAACAGATGCAGCAGTCCATGAGAAAACAGCATGAGGACAGTATAGAAGCCTATAAGACGGAAAGTGCAGACTGCGAAAAACGTCAGGAGCAGATAAAGATTCAGAACCGACAGAACTATGAGAAGTATCACGAGGGACAGATGAACCAGAAACAGTTCATGGAAGCAAAGATGCAGCTGGAAGAAGAAAAAGAACGACTGCAGAAGCGTGTGCAGGAGTTGGCTGAGTTGATAAACGCTGAGAAAGACATCCTGATGAAAAAGAATGTTCCGGTGGAGCAGATGTTGAAGTATTTAGGCTATGAGAAGCTAACACGAGAAATGCTGGAAGAATATGTGTCCGGAATATATGTGTATGATGATGGGAGAGTGGAGGTAGAGTGGGGATGAAAAAATACTAGTTATGTTTATTTTAAGAAGCCTTGAATGATTGATTTTTAAAGGCGGGATTGTTATAATTGTTTCTATAAAAAGTGCAAAAGAGAGATTGAAAAGGGTGAAATGTAACAATGGATAGGATATTGATGTTTGATCATAATATTAAAGATATAGGATTGTATACACGACCATCAACTCAAGGGGATGAGTTGGATTTGGTTGAAGATTTTATTGAATATTATATTCATAATTTTTTAAAAAGCAATAAAACAAACAATTTAGCTATATTTGTAGAACCTAAAGTTGCATCCGGATTTCCTGACATTGTATTTGCATCATATTCACCTAAAATATTGGAGAATTGGTCTGAACAAAGAGAAAATCTGGAAACGAATGATTTAAAAGTGTTATCTCAGTTATTGATGACTAAAGGAAGTACAGGAAGTGAATTGATAACAAGACTTAAGATGCCAGAAAAAGATACAATTCAGGCCATAGAAAAATTACTAGATGCACATATGATTATACGTGATCACGGCTTATGGAAACCAGTAGACATCAAAAAGATATATAATATAAAAAAATTGATTTCAGTGGAAGCTAAAATGACGGATATAAAGAAAGTTGCTGAACAGTCTCTTATTAATACATGGTTTGCATCACAATCATATGCATTAACAAGTACTTCAAATCCGCAAAGTAGTACGATTAAAAAGTTTGAAAGACAAGGCACAGGTTTGTATTGTAAGAAGAGAAGTTTTAGAAAAATAGTAGAAGCAAAGAAATTAGCATCACCGTCAAGTTATCAGTCTTTACAGTTTAATGAATGGATTGGAAGGACTGTTGCCCATTTAAGTTAGGAGAAATGAGAGATGAAAAAATTTCAAGAAATGTGTCAAGAAGAATTTGAAAAAATTGAATTGATGGCACGTGGTGGACAGAAGATTGTATTTGATGGAGTTCACAACTCATATGGAGAAACTGTTATTAAATTATATTTTCAGCTTAACGATCCCAGGTCTCTTAGGGAAATACAAATAGAAAGAGATTTAAACTTATCCATGGTACCTAAAATATATGAAACTGGAACCATAGAGTATGAGGGAACAGAGACATTATATATTATTGAGCAAAAAGTAAAAGGAACAGAATTACGGAAGGTGCTTGAAAGTGGCAAGAGATTTTCTTTAGAGGAAGCAGTGACATTTTTGGAACAGGGGTTAGAGTTTATTGCTTGTATAGAGAATAAAGGTATTGTGCATAGAGATATTAAACCGGAAAATATTATACGAGCAGATGATGGTAGAATATTTTTCCTGGATTTTGGAATTGCAAGGATATTGGGAGCAGATTCATTGACAAGAACAGGTGCAATGATGGGTCCGCATACACCTGGATATGCTGCGCCTGAGCAATTTAATAATTTAAAAAAGGAAATTGATTCTCGAGCTGATATTTTTTCACTAGGAGTTGTTACCTATGAATGTATTACAGGAAAAAATCCATTTAGAGAAGGCTCTATAAATGCACTTGAAGTCTTACAAAAGACAGAAACTATTACACCTGTACAGTATTCAATCAAAGGGGATACTCAAAGTCAGTTTATGGCATTATTAGGGGCAATGATGGGAAAATATCCTTCTAGAAGACCTAGGACTGCTAAGCAAGCAATAGATTGGTTAAAAGTAGCTAAAAAGACATTTGTTTATGAATAGAAGGGGTTAAAGAATGGAACTTTTTATACAAATGGGACATAATATGCAAGCGTTAGCTCTCGAGCATTTAGAAGAGTTTGATGGTGGAACTATTATCATTAGCCCTATGAACATTTTGCCCAATAAGGTAAAAGGTTATGCAACTAGGGTGCATAAGAAAAAAGGGAAAGTACTTGTTGATCCACAATTGTATTATCCTAGACAATATCAAAAAAAATTGTCTCAGTATGCATATTGGCCGAAGAGTGATATTACATCATTGGAAATGGGACAATTTGATACGGTAGTAGAAGAACTATCAAAATTAAATAACGAAGTTGAGGCAGAAGCGTTTTTGTTGCCTTCCATTACCGCTAAGAAAATAGACGATTTATGGAATAAAATACAGAAAATAATAATAGAAAGTGCAAAAAAATATGCACCTGATATGAAGTATATACACACAATTTCATTGAGTAGTGATGTACTTAATGATGAAAGCCAGATTGAACGGGTGATAGAGTATGTTGAAGAATGGGATGTAGAAGGTGTATATATTGTATGCGAACATCCGGAACGATATTATTTGGTGGATCGACCATTGTGGGTGTCTAATATTATGTCATTAGTAGCAGGAATTAAGAGACAGCGGAAGATGACGATTGTGGGTTATGCAAGTCATCAATTATTATGTATGGCATTAGCAAAATGTGATGCAATTGCATCAGGAAATTTTTTGAATTTAAGATGGTTTCAGCCAGAACATTTTGAAACAATAGATGATAAACAGCCTAGCCGTCGAGCGGTATGGTATTATTGTCCACAAGCATTATCAGAGTATAAAATTCCTTTTTTAGACATTGCAAAACGTATGGACCTGTTAGATAGAATTGAACCTCCAGTAACGATGAAAAATAAATATAGTGAAATGTTGTTCAATGGAAGTTTACCATCATCAACAGGTTTTGGCGAAAAAGAAGCATTTAGGCATTATCTTTATTGTCTTCATAAACAATGTCAAAATAGTGTTCTGGAAACCTATGCTGAAACAAAAAATTTACATGTTTTAATGTTGGAAACAGCTGAACAATTATTATCGGGGTTAGGAAAAAAAGGAATTAAAGGGCAAGATCGAGATTTTACTGAAATTTTGGATGTAAATAGAGCAGCTATTTCAGCTTTCGATATGGCTTATCATTTTCCGCTTTCACAAGAATGGAATGATTTATAAAAAATCGTTATGCGGAGAATGATATTTGTAGCAATGACATAACATCCTCCCCATCTACTTTGTGACAATTATATAACGTCCTCTATACAGAAATATGCGGTTTTAAGCCATTTTCTTGGCAAAAAAGCCGCATATTTTTTGTAGCAATGACTTGACATCCTCGGGACGACTCTGTTTGGAGAGAAGCCTGCCAGATTAAAATGTTATATTTATAATAACACCTCGAAAAACAACCTGAA
>ENA-OOWZ01000329-OOWZ01000329.1-human-gut-metagenome-genome-assembly--contig:-NODE-329-length-26385-cov-3.331903_pt1 | contig 26385 bp, 30 predicted proteins | sample MGYA00241580_ERZ501329 | MGnify/ENA primary metagenome ERZ501329 (study PRJEB25962, sample SAMEA2042923) | human gut metagenome | biome: human gut; feature: human-associated habitat; material: faeces... | reverse complement strand
AGAGCTTGAAAGAGCACTTCGTCAGGCCTCCCGGCATATTGACAGCCTGACATTTAACCGGATTGTGGCAGCAGGATTCGACCATATGACAGCTTTTCAAAAGGAGACCATCAAAGAGGTTGTCTGCATGCAGGCAGATTTCGAATATGAGAATGCAGATGAAATCAATACGATTTTATCCGGCTATAGCATAAATGGAGTATCCGCACAGTTTGGAAGTTTCTGGAATATTTTCATGGAAAAAGGTATTGCCATGAAGCGGGATGTCTATTCGTTGCTGATGCAGACGGGTCTGTGTTGCAGAATTGCGAGGTGATTCCATGAAATATCCGTGTCTGGTGCCCAAAAGATTATGCAAGACAGATATCTCTGTTGCGATAGATCAGGAAGGACTGAACAAATACGGGGAGCCATTGAAGCCGGTGGAATATTCCGGAAAATGTAACTATCAGGACAAAGCCAAGACTGTGCTGACAGCCGAGAAGAAACTGATAGAGATTACAGGAGCAGCATTGTTTCCAGGAGATATTTGCCCGGAGCTTCCGGTTATATCCGGAGGAAGTGCTGTGATATTTGGGGGTAAGCGCAGGATTCTGGAAGGGCGTAAGTCGAGAAACCCGGACGGAACAGTCAACTATACGGAGGTGCTGTTGGTATGATCAGTGTAAACTCCACAGTAAAGATGAATTTTCCGAAGATCCAACAATTGACGAGAGCACAGGTGATGGCTTTAGAGCAGACCGCTGAGGCATTACATACCAATGTGGTGCAGGCACAGGTGTTCCCAAGGGATACCGGCAATCTGCAAAACGAGAGCACTTTTGTCGATTATTCGGAGAGCAGCCAGGGAAAAGTCAGTATCATATCCAGCACACCCTATGCAAGACGGCTTTATTTTCACCCGGAATATCATTTCCAGAAGACGGAGAATCCGAATGCAAGAGGCGAATGGTATGAGGACTGGATCTCTGGGAAGAAATCAGAGTACTGCCAAAAGGCATACAAACAAATATACAGGAGGATTGCCGGATTATGATGTTATCGGATGTGCGGGATTATGTGGAATCCATTGAACTGGCAGACCATGTATATATGGGAAGCCTGCCGGACAAGCAGGAGAAGTCCATCGGTGTTTATAACAGCAAACATCAGCAGGAGTATAAGACAGCATTAGGAGGACCACAACTTGTATCTTACGGGACAAAATATGTCACCCTGTTGATTCACTGGAATAATTCGCCGAGAGAGTCAGAGAAGACAGCCATGACAGCATTTGATGCGGTGAAGGCTGCAAGAAATGTAACGGTCAACAATCAGTTGATAAAATTTATACAGCCTCTTTATGAACCGCAGGATGTCGGAAAAGATGATGCCGGTATCTGCGAATGGGTCATAGAGATGGCTGTTATTTATGAGAAAGGAAAAGGTGAAAAAGAATGAGCACACCTATTACAGGAGTATATCCATGCTATGAAAACCAGTTCCAGATCAATGCGGCAGCAAGCGGTGTCGAAAAGAAAATGGTTGATATTGCGGACTGCGAGACATTCAGTGTATCTTTCGATAATGGAGTAGAGGAATGGCATCCGTTTACAGAAAAAGGATGGGTGAGACGCCTGCTTACCAGTAAGGGAGTTACCATATCCGTAACTGCGAAACGTAACGTAGGAGATGCCGGTAATGATGCTGTAGCAGCACTTGCGTGGGTAAACGGTCGCTCTGCAGAGAAAGATGTCCAGTGGACATTCCCCGACGGAACCGTGGTGCTGTTTGCCGGAGCAGTGGTGAACGTAAAGAACATTGGAGCAGGAGACTCTACAGCTGTGGCACCGTTGGAATTCGATATTATGAGCAATGGAAAACCTGAGATTACTCCCGCAGCATAAAAACAGGAGGCTATTATGGCAAAGAAAATCGTAGATATTACAGAAAAGCTGAGTTTTGACGAGAACCCGGTATTGAAGGTTAAGGATGTTACCGTAGAAGTAAATTCCGATGCAGCCACTGTGCTGAAGATCATGGGTATTTTTTCGAAGGGTGCATCAGCTAAAGAAGTGTTGGCGGTATATGAACTGATTTTTAATGAGAAGGATCGGAAAAAGATCGATAAACTGAATCTCCAGTTCAAGGATTTCCAGACAATCATCATGGCAGCAGTAGACATGATCACGGGAGACGAAGAGCCGGGAGAGCAGTGACCCGTACTATGATCTGATCGGAGATTACAGTCTGATCGTATCATCCTTCCAGGCGCAGTACGGGATCCGGCTGTCAAAAGAAATTGATACCATGAAGTGGGATGAGTTTAGGGATCTTCTTATTGGAATTGGACCGGAGACACCGCTGGGACGGATTGTAGCAATCAGGGCCGAGGAGGATAAGGATATTTTAGACCATTTTACTCCGGAACAACACAGAATCAGGAATGAATGGCGTGCAAACAGAGCAAAAAAGGTAGCGCCTGATAATATGGCAGCAGTCCTTGATCAACTGAAGAATGCGTTCATTTCTCTGGCAGGGGGCGATATACATTGAAAAAGTAGATAAGAAAAAAGTAGTGTGTCCTTACTGTGGGCATCCGGTGAATGCAATGCAGACGGAAGATGCACATTGCAGAGGAATTTATTTCCGCTGTAAAAATAAGGACTGTAAAAAGATTTTTGAGTTGAAGTTATAAGACGCTGTGCCGATGTGCCTGTCTTAGAAGGCAGGCTGGTTATGAGTGAAGCTACAAGCGTTGGACAGATCGGATTAGATCTGGTCGTAAATAAAAAGGACTTTAATAAGCAGATGAGCGGCATCCAGAGCCTGGCTACGAAAGTAGGTAAGAAACTGGCTGCCGCTTTTGCTGTAAAAAAGCTCGTAGATTTCAGTGAGAAGTGTATCGAACTGGGATCAGATCTGAGTGAAGTGCAAAATGTTGTGGACGTAACATTCCCGGCAATGTCAAAGCAGGTAGATAAATTTGCGCAGAATGCCGCAACTGCATTTGGACTGTCCGAGACGATGGCCAAGAGGTACACAGGAACCTTCGGTGCAATGGCCAAGGCTTTCGGATTCAGCGAGAAGCAGGCATACGATATGTCTACCACTCTGACAGGACTGGCGGGAGATGTGGCATCCTTTTATAACATATCTCAGGACGAAGCATATACAAAGCTGAAATCGGTATTCACTGGAGAAACAGAGAGTCTGAAAGATCTTGGTGTCGTCATGACACAGACGGCACTGGATGCCTATGCTATGGCCAACGGCTACGGGAAGACCACTGCGGCTATGTCGGAGGCAGAAAAGGTAGCCCTACGGTATTCCTTTGTTCAGAGTAAACTGGCGACGGCATCTGGGGACTTTATGCGGACTTCTGATGGCTGGGCCAATCAGGTCAGAATCCTGAAGCTGCAGACTGAGTCTTTTATGGCGGCAATCGGTCAGGGATTGATCAACGTCCTGACACCGGCAATCAAGGTGATCAATACCCTGATGGGAAAACTGGTACAGCTGGCGAATGTATTTAAAGCATTTACGGATAAATTTGCCGGGAAGAAGGGTAATGATGTAGCCACAGGCATGGCGGCTGCAGAGGATGCGTCTGCCGGAATCAGTGATAATATTAATGCCGCGGGAAAAGCAGCTAAAAAGTTAGGTGGATTACTTCCAACTGATGAATTGGATTTGCTCTCCCAGAAGACAGATTCCTCTTCGGCATACGGAGGATCTTCAGGAATAGATATTGCTGGTTTGCAGACTTCCACGCAGGAAGTTGAAGCCAGTGTGGATAAAATTTCGAAAAAACTCTCAGATGCATTCAAGATTCCCGGTGTCAAAAATTTTGCAGATCAGTTCAACAATGGTCTGAAAAAGATTGATTTCGGAAATCTGAAGGATAATTTTTCAAGAATCATGGCTCAGATGGATCCATTGGCCAAAACTACAGTCAGAAACATTGAGACAATCATGGATCCGCTGGGAGGATATCTCGGAAACAGAATCGGAAATAAGATTGCTGTTACAGCCAAGGCGGTAGACCTAGGGCTGGATGGAATTGCAAGCTATCTGGAGCGCAACAGGAAAAAGATAGAATCCTGGAGCAGTGATGTAAGCCAGTCTATTGCGAACGGATTTACAAATCTTACGGATATCAATGAGCAGATATACAATAATCTGCTCGGGGCACTGGATAAAGCAGGACCTGATATTGTAAACGGAATCAATGATATTCTGACAGGTTGTACTGGATTTGGAATGTCACTGGGAACAATCTTCGCGGAAGGGTTTGAAATTTCTACAGAACACACATTCCAGTGGATGAAAGACAATCAAGAGCTGATAGAAGGTACGCTCACAGATCTGTTTGATTTCGGTGGAGAATGTGCATCACTGACAGGAGAGATTGTGGGAGAACTTGGTAGTTCTCTTACGGACTGGTGGGAGTCTCAGGGAAGCAGTACTTTTGGAAATATTGTAGATGCTTGGAATGATATCAAGAAGACGGTTTTAGAACTGTGGAATGATATCGCGATGCCGGTACTGAATCATGCCAAGGAAGCGTTACAGGAATTATGGGAAGAAAATCTAAGACCACTATGGGATAACATTCTTGATCTGATCAGCTCAGTAGGCGATTTCCTTGCAACCGCGTGGAGTACCGTAATCAAACCAATTATCGGGTATCTGGCACCGACAATCAAGCAGGTGGCAGACATTGTGATAAACATCATGAGTACCGTATTCGCAACCGTGTCAGACATTATATCTGGAGCCATGAAAATACTGGGAGGATTGTTGGACTTCCTCACCGGAGTGTTTACTGGAAACTGGAAAAAGGCATGGGAAGGCTTACAGAAAATTACGGATGGAATCTGGCAAGCAATATGGGGATCTATCAAGGGAGTATGTAATCTGATCATTGATGGTGTGAATGCAATGATTTCATTGATATATTCTACACTACGCAATGTGGTAAATGGAATCGGAAGCGTAGCAAAGAAGGCAGGAGATCTGGTGGGAAAAGACTGGGGCTTCGAAATGCCGAGTAATCCACCGCAGATACCTAAATTATGGAATGGTGGATATGTCAAGGCTAATACGCCACAGCTTGCCATGATCGGTGATAACAGGCATCAGGGAGAAATTGTATCACCGGAAGATAAGTTACAGAAAATGGCACTGAGCGCAGCACAGGCTGCGGCAGGATCTGGAGGAACCATTTCCGTGGAAAAGCTGGATAAGATCATTACACTTTTGGAGACCATCATCAGAATTATAGCTTCTGGAAATACGATAGAAATCAATGGCGTGAAATTTGCGGAATTATTGAAAAAGATAAACAGGGAGTACTTTAAAGCAACTGGAAATTACCTGTTGCTGGATGTATAAGGAGGCAGCAGGATGGCATTTCAAGGGTGGCTGTTAAAAGTAGGAGATACAGATATTTCGAAATATGTGGATATCGAAAATTATAAGGTAAGCCCGGAACAGAGAGCAGACTTGGATTCTGACAGAAATGGATTGAATAAGTTATACCGTGAGGTCGCAGACCATTATACAACCAAAATAGAGTTCAATACAATTCCTATGGAGTCTGCAGAAATGACAGATTTTCTGCAGGTTCTGGAAACTGCATACATAAATGTGAAGGAAAGGAAAGCATTAGTCACATACTTTGATGTGAACACCGGAGAATATAAGACGGGAGAAATGTATGTGCCGAATTATACAGTAGAAACGAAGTCGTGGAACGGCATGGAGCTTGAGTATAAACCTCTGCGTGTTGCATTTATAGAGTATTAAGGAGGAGACATGGTAGATTACAAATATAAAGATATTTATAATGACACATCTGTCTCAAAAAAAATGCAGATTGAATGTAGTGATGGAAGTGTGCTGAATGAGGAGGACTGGAAAGGTGAAAGCGCAGAACTCACAGAGAGACTATGCTCAGAGAGTGAAATAAGTTTTGGCAGATGTGAGGCGAGTACTTTCAAATTGAGGGTCAGGGAACGGGTAGTACCTCTTGCAGGGAAAAAGATATCAGTATCAGTAACATTGGAAGGAGCCGATGAGGCTCCTTTTATGATGGGAGTTTATAAAGTGGATTCTGATGTACCTACGGCAGATAGAAGATATCGGGATATCGTAGCATACGATGCTATGTACGACATCCTGATTACAGATGTGGCTGCGTGGTATAACAGCCTGACATTTCCGATAACTCTTCGGCAGTTCCGGGATAGTTTTTGCAATTATGCCGGAGTGGAACAGGAAGAGATCACACTAATTAACGATGATATGGTGGTAGAAAAAACTATCGATCCGGGAGAACTCCCGGGGAAAACGGTAATCGAAGCCATCTGCGAAATCAACGGCTGCTTTGGACACATTGGTCGAAATGGTAAGCTGCGGTATGTGGTGCTGGAGCAGATGATAGAGGGAGTATATCCTGCTGATGATCTGTATCCATCCGATGATCTTTATCCCGCGGATCCGATGGGCACCACGGAGGTATCCCGGAGCAATTATATCTCCTGCCAGTATGAAGACTTTATTTGCCAGCATATTGATAAGCTGCAGATCCGGCAGGAAGAGAACGACATCGGTGCTATCTCCGGTACCGGTAATAACTGTTACATCATAGAGGATAACTTTTTGGTGTATGGCAAGTCTGCGGCAGAACTGCAGACTATCGCAGACAATGTCCTCAGCGTGATCGGTGTCGTATGGTACCGTCCGGCACAGGTGGAAGCCCGCGGCAATCCCTGCCTGGAGGTGGGGGATGGCATTTTGTTACATACGACCCGTGAAGATGTGTACACTTACATCCTGCAGCGAACCCTGAAAGGCATCCAGGCACTCCGGGACAGTTATACAGCGGAGGGTGAGGAGTACAGGACCGGACAGGTTAATGGACTGCAGAAGCAGATTATCCAGTTAAAGGGAAAAACAAATGTGCTTACCAGGACGGTGGATGAAACTCGTCTGGAAATGAAAGATATCAACCAGAATCTGTCCACGCAGATCAGCATCAATGCACAGCAGATCCTTACCAAGGTATCCAAGGACAATATCGTTTCAGAGATCAATCAGACTGCGGAAAGCATCAAGATCAAGGCAGAACGGATAGACCTGGTCGGTGTGGTAAATGCGGATGAACTGGTCAGCAAATATGCCACCATAGAGACGTTGAATGTGACCAAACTGGAGTTAAATAACCTGATTGCTACCAAGGCTACAGTAGACTCTCTCAATGCGGTGAGCAGTCGTGTGGGGAGCCTGGAAGCGGATCATGTGACAGTCTCTGATCTGAATGGTGTAAGCGCCCGTTTGGGAACGGTAGAAGCCAACTATATCAGTGCCGGAACCGTAAAGGCTAATTACATGGAAGTAGCCAACTGGACATCCTCCGGTGTAATTAAAGCGGACAGAATCAGCGCTGCGACTATCGTAAATAAGCTGTCCAGCGTGGATCTGGTCAGTGTGCGAGCAATGGGTGTCAACGGGTACATGAATTATAAAGGTACAGTAGTTGCGTGGAGAACAAAAAACATTAGTGGGACTGTTATTACTTATTTGGGACCGGAGGATTAAGAATGAGCAATTTAGAAATCAGGGAATTTAGTCAGGCCATTACGAAATTTGTGGATGAATCCAGCCTGCCGGAGGAAGTCAAGCGACTTGCATTACAGGAGGTTCTGACACGACAAGAGCAAAGAACTAGAGATGCGTTACTGGCAGAAATTGAAGCCAGGGACGCTGAGGAGCAGGAGGTGAAGCAGGATGCAGAAAGCGTATAATCCTACTGTTTGGGAAAACACTCCATCTATTAACACTCCGTTGAATGAAACGAATTTGAATAAGTTAAGTCAGGGTGTGAGTGAGATTGATAACCGTGTGATAACGCTGGACTTGACCAAGTTATCAATCACGGAAGCCAATGGTTTGGTAAAGAGTATTGAATTGAACCAGGATACAGGTGATATTACGATTACATATTATTCCGGATCAACCAGTGTATTACACACTTTAATGGCACAGATTGCCATTAACTTCAGTTACGATCCGGTTACCGAGCGGCTTATCATCTACTTAAAGGATGGGACGGAGCAGTACATAGATCTGTCTGCACTTATTACGCAGTTTGAATTTCTCGATTCGGATACCGTTTACTGGTCCATTGGAGATGATGGAAAAGTAAAGGCGGACATCAAGAACGGCAGCATTACTGCAGATAAACTGCAGCCGAACTATCTTGCAGACATCACAGTGCAGGCAGAAACAGCAACACAGCAGGCAACCGCGGCAGCGACATCTGCAGCACAGGCCAAGATAGATGCAGACCGTGCAGAATCATATGCCAGTATCACGGAACCCAAGTTTTACTTGGATGAAGCCATAATGAATCTTTATATGAAGGATGGCGTGGGTGTGGATTTTGTAGTTGATGATAATGTTTTGTATTGGAAAGTAGCATAAGGAGGAATGAACTATGGCAGCACCGGAGGGATACAAGGCTCTCGGAAAAATCGGAATATCTTACAAAGGAGATTACAACCCCAATACCGTATATGAGCGTTTGGATGCGGTATATCACAATGGCAGTACATATTTGGCAATTAAAGATGCACCGGACGGAGCGCCCAGGAACGACAAAATCAACTGGATCTATCTTGCCAAAGGTTATGATGGAGAGACAGTGGATGTGGCAGATTCAGAGATTGCATTTACGGATTCAGAGACCCGGGAAAATATTGTCAGCGGGGAAAAGGTATCTACAGTTTTTGGCAAAATAAAGAAATTTTTTACCGATTTGACAGCACCGGCATTTGCTCAGATGATCACCACAAAGGAGGATTTGTTGGCTACAAAGGCTACCGGATATGTGCCGGATGCCAAGGCGGTAGCGGATGCATATACTGAGTTAAATGGCAATTTAGATACAAAAATACAAATAATTACATTATCAGAAAAGACAGGAACGGACAGTAATAGTGGAATTATATATATACCAAAAACATCATATCCTGATGCTAAATGCATTATCCCGTTTGCATATGACAGTACATTGGCGTATCGTATTGGGATTTTTGATGTAAGCACTAATAGTTTTAGATTTGCAGTGCAAACGGCTGTAAACGGGGCATGGGCTGATAGCAAGACTATAACATTTAGTGCCTTAATCATAAAATAGAGTACACACCAATTACGTAGTAGTGGATTATTCATCGCAATCCGATTAAATTAAATGATAATATTAACAGAACCATATACGAAGTTTAATAGTTTTTGCTGTATTATCTATAGTCAAATTTGTGCCGTTTGTGTTTATACGCAGTATTGTAATTTGTTTATCTGCTGATGGCCACCATATAACACCGTATACATTACTATCAGAATCAGCAGGTCTATTCACGTCTATGACTCTATTTGTAGATAAAATAGCATCTGGCAAAGGTATATTACACCACGTAGATGCAGGGCATTTGGCTGTAATGTCAATATACTCTGGTAACTTGCCATTTAGTGTAGTAGATCAGACGGCGGGTGCAGCCGTAAGAGCACCAGAAAGGAGCCCTCATGGGTTACATAAAGTTTAAAAATAAAAAGACCGTATCAAAGGTCATCGTGTCAGAAGAGAGTCCTCATGTGATCCGGATCACCGGAGACAATCTCACAGTAAATACTGACGGCTTCCGCCTCTACCTGGATGAGGGATGTAAATACCCGCTGGACAACGGCGAGTATGAGGCATACACAACTTTATTCCGCGCGGGTGACGGCTGGTATGAGCTGTCAAATGATGGCTCAGTATATATTGAGCCAGTTGCACCGGTGCAACCTGAACCGACCGAAGAGGAGCTTGCAGAGCAGGCACGGCAGCAGCAGATCAGTCAGTTGACTGCGCAAATCGATGGTCTTAAAGCACAGATCGCCGCCAGTGATTATAAAATCATCAAAACGTATGAGTACGCTCTCCTTGGAGAACAGACGGAATATGATATCGAGACTGTCCACGCAGAGAGACAGGCTCTCCGGGATCAGATCAACACCCTGGAGACACAGCTGGCAGAACTGACTGCAGAGTAGGAGGCTGCCTATGAGAGTGAGAGACGGTCCTACCCACAACTACATAGTAACCAAGAGCCATGAGCCGATTACTTCCTTTGCGGGAGTGACCGGCTTTTATAATGAGAAAGTGAGGTAAATATTATGAATGTAAGTGCAACCAAAATGACAATTTTGACAGTTTTAGGTGCTATCGGCAGTTTTATCGCCAACCTTTTTGGTGGATGGGGAGAAGACATGATCACGTTATTGATTTTTATGGGGACGGATTTCCTGTTAGGGGTATTGATTGCGGCCTTCTGGCAGAAGAGTAACAAATCCGAATCTGGTGCACTCAGCTCATACAGTGCATGGAAAGGGCTCGTTAAAAAAGGCGTAACACTATTGATTGTTCTGGTGGCACACCGGTTGGATATTATGTTAGGTACTGACTACATCCGGACAGCAGTAATTATTGCTTTCTGCGCAAACGAACTGATTAGCATTGTAGAAAATTTGGGAATAATGGGTGTACCTCTGCCGGTTGCTATCACAAAGGCAATCGAAATTTTACAGAACAAGTCTGATGTAAATAAGGAGGGATAAAAATGTTGACAGGAAATGGATTGTCAGAATATGCAAGAGTGCACCTGGGAACCCCGTATTTTTACGGGGCCAAGATCCCAGAGGGTGCTCTAACAGAACGCAAGATGAACACCATGCATGCCATGTATCCCAAAATGGTCACAGTAAATTATATGGCAAAGGCAAGGCGCAAGGGGCAGGTCGGCAAGGTCAATGTGGACTGCTCTGGACTGATCGCCGGATACCGGCAGCTTAACATCGGCTCTTATCAGCTGTATCAGACCGCGTACACCCGGATGCCGATTGCAAAGATCAATGATTTTGCGCCGGGGGTTGTCCTGTGGAAATCCGGGCACGTAGGTGTGTATATCGGAAAAGTAAACGGAGTACCTATGTGTATTGAAGCAAAGGGCATTAACTATGGTACAGTCATGAGCAAGGTATCCGCGACAAAATGGGTATATGGCTTGACTTTTAAGAATATGGATTACACCTACGATGTAAAAGTGCCGGGAACCTGGAAGGGAACCAACCCTTACACAGAGCCTACAACGACAGTGACCAGTCCTGCGCAGGCTCGCAAAATGGGTATTAAGACATACATATCCCGCGGTGATGCGGTCAAGTGGGTGCAATGGGAACTGATGGAAGCGGGTCTGCTGACGGAAGCTGACATCGACGGTATTTGTGGTCGGAAGACCGTAGCAGCAATCCTTAAATATCAGAAGTCCTGTAAGATCACAGCGGACGGACTGGCCGGACAGACCACCAGAAAGTATCTGGCTGCAGCTTAATCTATTGACGCTGTATTTATTATATGATAAAATATTAACAGTCTATATGTAAACATTTTCATTATCTTGGCGGAGAGTCTCGGGAAACTCCGCCTGTTCTCGTTTAAATGGCAAGTTAGGTGATAAAACTTTAGGCGAAATTACTGATATCAGCTCATTTATTGGTTCTAATAATTATATTGTGCCAAGTGACGGCTATATTAGATTGATTCCTACTTCTACGAGTGCTCCTATCGCTTTAGCGGATGTAAAAAACAACACGACACTAATTGAAGCTCACTATATCACTAGCATTTTTGCAAGAAAAGGAATTACGGTTAAAATTAGTGGTAACGGTAGAATTGGTTTTATTCCTTTAATTAATAAGTAATTAATTAACTAGCTTTCCATGCCGTCCAACCACTACTTGATTTATACCTAGTCTTTAGTGAACCATCATCTGAGCTAATTGCAAATTGCGCCTTATAAACAGTGGTAGATAGAATAGTTCCGATTGTAAAAACTATATTTGAAGTTGAAAAGGCATTATTTTTTGCAGATGGATAGACGTACCCAATGGAATATAGTGGCAAATCATTGCAATCAGTTAATTCGCTATCAGTACTAACAGTATAGGTTTTGAAATACGATGATACTGTTTCATTTGTTTTAGTTAAATTGCCAGTTAAAAAGTATACAGAGAATTATTCTTATAAATAATGTTTGAACAAGTAATCTAATAGTACACAATTATTTTGATAAAAATGATAATCGGACTTGACAAAATGATAATTATTATATACAATAAAATTGTCAGGTGTTTGTGACGCGGATGGAGGAGAATAAAATGGCAGTAAGAGTGGCTGATCAAATTGCGGAGTTACTCTCCCAAAGAAATATGACTCAGAAAGAATTGTCCAGAATCACCGAAATTACCGAGTCAGCGATTTCTCATTATGTAAAAGGAGATCGGGTGCCGAGAGGAGTAAATTTAATAAAAATTTCTAAGGCACTGGGAGTTACCACGGATTATCTTCTAAAATCAACTGAGGAAGAGGAAGAAAACAATCCGTTCGAAACAGTTAAAACACTGATTGCTAGAAATGCTGAAAGAATGACGGTGGAAGAGAGGATGGAACTTATGGGAATGTTGGTTGGGAAAAAATAGGAGGTTATATGCGCTTAGAAGATGAACAGTACGAGTATATAAAAACAACCGTGAGTGATACATTCATAGAATACGGAATAAAAAGTACACCGATAAGTGCGTTCGAGATGGCTGTAAAGATGGGAATTAAGGTTATCCCATATTCGGCATTAAGTGAGAGAAAAGAGTCTGCTTGTCTAAAACTTAGTAATGATGGTTTCCTAACGGAATTCGATGATCATACGTGGGTGATATATTACAATGATCATTGCCAAAGCTATGGCAGGATAAACCATACCATAATGCATGAAGTTGGACATTATGCATTAGGACATGTAAAAGAAGGGGAAGAGGAGGAAGCAGAAGCGGATTTTTTTGCAAAGTATGCTTTGGCACCGCCTCCACTGATACATAACATGGTGGAAAACATAAATCCTCTTTCAATCATGAAGAAATTCGACATAAGTTATGCGGCAGCTCTTTACGCTTACAAATACTACAAAAGTTGGTTACAATATGGACAAACTGAGTATACAGGATATGAGAGGAAAATGCTTTCTCAATTTTCTATTGCTTAGTTAGACTAAAATTAGGTATGTAAAAACCTGAATAGGTCATTACATAGAAAAAACCAAGCACACAAGATGCTTGGTCCTTGCTGAAAAGTACTACTACTGTTCAGCTGGTTTAAATTATAGCTTCGACACCTATAATTTAACACAGTGGCGCTCTTTTTGCAAGGATAACTTGTGGAAAGGAGTGGATTCGTATGTACATTTTTCGTACTTATATTACCACAAAGGATGGCACTAAACTGTATGCCAGAGATTATGGTAAGAGAGCGTTCCGCATCTGGGTTGGTCCCGGACCGGAACCTGTAAAGAGCAACTAGTAAACAGAACGGCTCATTATGCCAGCTGGATGTTGCTGTTCCTTCGTTAATAAGGAGATAGCTTATGGCTAAAACCAAATCCAGTGTGCGGGGAACGCAACACAAGAAAATCGTACCTGTAAAACCCTATGTCAGAAAAGATGGAGTTAAGGTTTCGGGACACAGAAGATCTACACCAAACTAAAGCAAAAAGGAACTGCGAAAGCGGTTCCTTTTCTTTGGATAGAATATAAAAGATTACGTAGAAAAATGGTGTACTAGTAACAAACTAGTAACACATTTCCTTAAAAAGCCTGATTTTACGGGATATTTTTATTTCCTATCTTAAACAAATCTTAAAGGTTTTTCCCGTTTTTTATTAATCTGTAATCTGCTACAATAAATTCATCAACGGGACATCTGCGGACAAAGCAGATGACCGTCAGCGTAAGGTCTCCTTGCGCAGGAAGTGTCCGGGCTGCAGCCACCGGCACAGAAATGAGGGAGAGTATGTACAATATATTGATCTGTGATGATGAGAAGGATATCGTAAACGCGTTAAAGATATACTTGAATGACAGCAATTACCATTTTTTAGAGGCTTTTGACGGTGAGGAAGCCGTACATCTGGTAGACACGAATGAGGTGCATCTGGTACTGATGGATATTATGATGCCGAAGCTGGACGGCATACAGGCGATGATCAGGATCCGGGAGAAGAGTAATGTTCCGGTGATCCTGCTGACAGCCAAGGGTGAGGATTCCGACAAGGTGCTGGGACTTACGGTAGGAGCGGATGACTATATCACGAAGCCGTTTAATCCCATCGAGGTATCTGCCAGGGTGAAATCACAGCTGCGGCGTTATATGCAGCTGGGTGGCGGAAGTGTGCGGCCGGATGTGATCAGAGTCGGAGGGATTGAACTGGATGACAAGGAGAAACGGGTGACGCTGGATGGCGAGCCGGTAGCATTGACTCCTACGGAATATGATATTTTAAAGCTGCTGATGCAGAATCCGGGGCAGGTATTTTCTCCGAGAGAGATTTATTCGAAGATCTGGAATGATCTGCCACTTGGCAGCGAGAATACCGTGGCAGTCCATATCCGGCATCTGCGGGAAAAGTTAGAGATCAACCCGGCGGAACCCAGATATCTGAAGGTGGTCTGGGGACAGGGCTACAAGTGTGAGAAGCAGGGATAAGAGCAGGCAGGAGCGCGGAGCTGCTCTGGGAAGTAAGGAGACAGGAATATGGATAACAGGGAAGAAAACAGCAGGAATACAGAACAGGACAGAGTGGATAATCCGGTGGAAAATACAGTGAGTACGATGGTAGAAACAGCTTTGTCAGAGAATAAAAGGGAACGGAAAAAAAGAGAAAAAGCCGAGAAAAAAAAGAATGCGCCGGCACAGGGAAACAGTCTGTTGGGCAGCACATTGGCAAAGGTCGTGGCATTTGTTCTGATGATCGCAGCTGCAATTGTGGGGATGTTGGGACTCTATGGTACCTGCATGCTTGCAGACAGTGGAGCGTATTCCTCCGGTAAAATGATGTTTATCCATGATCAGCTGTTGTACCGGCAGGTCAATCAGGATCTGTATCGGATACGCGACTGGTATGAGAATGAGAGCTTGCAGACCATGGAAGCTTATTGCAGGCAGCGGAACATCTGGGTAAAGGTGGAGAGCTACGATCTGGATACGGATGAATTCCTGGGAGAATGGAAGAACGAGGATTATGTAGACAAGACAAATGATCTGACTTACCGGCTGGAGTCCCAGGTGCAGCATAGGAATGATAACACCTATATCAACACAGAAACTTCCTCTGCCTATGATGGCTATGAAAGTTATGGAAGCACTGAAAGCTCTGATATCATGGAGCTTGAACCATCTGTCAATACCGGGTCTGATGTGGAAAGCATGACGGCAGCGGAGCAGGAAGCCCTTTCCTCCGGTAATCTGGAGAAATATCTGGATCTGGGGGACAGCGTATCCTTAGGTGGAGAGATTTATGTGCCGGTTGAACGGGCGGAACAATATGCCAAATGGATGATCAAGGATGCCTTAAGTGAGACAGAACGGCTGCAGGAAGAGGCTGCAGAGGAAGCATTAGCAGAGCGTAACAAGCGTATTGTGGTTACCCTGACAGTGAATTCCAGCCTGCCGAAGGAAGATGAATATGCCCTGATCTATCATCAGGCAGAGCAGCTTTATGATAACCGAAATGTGATCCCTGTGATATGCTGTACGGGAACGATACTGGCATTATTATGCTTTATCTTCCTGTTGTGCAGTGCCGGACATAAGAATGGCAGGGAGGGTATTACCCCCAGTGCAATCCATGAGATCCACCTGGATGTGTATACAGTGGTCGTTGTCATTGGAGCTTTTACCGGTCTGTACCTGGCTTTTGGATGGATCGGTATGAACCCAAGTATGATCAATCTGATCGTGCTGGTGGTACTGTTTGCCGCAGAGGTGATATGGTGCACCCTGTATTTCATGGAGCTGGCCATCCGCCTGAAAATGGGAAAATGGTGGCAGAATACGATCCTGTATAGAGTGTTCCGGTTCTTCGGAAGATTTTGCAAGAGAGTTTTCCGCGGTATTGTGAAATTGATCCGTGGGATTCCTATGGTATGGAGAACAGCACTTTTGTGCCTTGCAGTCTGCGTGGTAGAGTTTTTCGGTTTAATACTGTTTTATAATGATACAGATGTATTACTCTTTTTCTGGGCCATAGAGAAATTTATTCTGTGCGGTGCGATTACTTTTGTGGCATTGATGTGCAAAGAACTGCAGGAGGGCAGTGAAGCATTGGCAGACGGAGATCTGAATTATAAGCTGGATACCTCTCATATGGTATTGTCCTTCAAGGAGCACGGAGAGAATCTGAACCGCATCGGAGAGGGAATTTCCGCAGCCGTGGAGCAGAGGATGAAGAGTGAACATCTGAAGACGGAGCTGATCACGAATGTGTCCCATGACATCAAGACCCCACTGACTTCCATTATCAATTATGCGGATCTCATCGGAAAAGAAGTGGAAGAGAACGACGCAGTCACAGGGAACAGCCTGACGGATCCGGATTCTGAAAAGAAACAGCGGATCTCGGAGTATGCGGAAGTGTTGTTACGCCAGTCCAAGAAGTTGAAAAAACTGTTGGACGATCTGCTGGAGGCTTCCAAAGCCACCACAGGCAATCTGGAAGTACACCCGGAAGTCTGCGATGTATCGGTACTGTTGTCACAGGCGGCGGGGGAATACGAGCAGCGATTCTCTGACAAGAAGCTGGAAACTATCGTAAAACAGCCGGAGGAGACCGTGAAGGTCATGGCGGATGGCAGACATCTGTGGAGGGTGTTCGACAATCTGTTAAACAATATTTACAAATATGCCCAGGCAGGAAGCCGTGTCTATCTGAATGTAGAGCATGACGGACAGAATGCGAACATCATTTTCCGGAACATGTCGGCCTACCCGCTGGAGATGTCACCGGAGGAGCTGGAAGAGCGGTTCACCAGAGGGGACAGATCCCGCCATATGGAGGGCAACGGACTGGGACTGTCCATTGCCAAGAGCCTGACGGAGCTGCAGAAGGGCGATATGGAGATTGTCACGGACGGTGACCTGTTCAAGGTAGTGATCACGCTGCCGGAGACAAAGTAAAATTGGAGAGAAAGAATGAAATATCAAAGGAACAATGAAGAAAACTGCCGGATATGAGCAGTATAAAATCCATTATTAAGTTAAGAAAACTTGGGCAAATAGGGGGTTACATCAAAGTCCTTTACAAAATTTACAAATTTGGTCAGCTGGTCAGGCACAAAGATTCCTTTCTTCCATATAATTCCAAATTTGCTGGTAATCTCCGGGGTAATAGGAATTTCTACAAAATCTCTTGGATTGGCAGCAAGAGAGGAATATAGAAAAGCACCACATTTACCACCGCGGACAAAATTGAGGACAGTGACTAACTGGCTGCAATACATATGGACATTTGGTGTAATTCCCGCAGAACGCAGTCGTGTGATTACAGTCTGTGTCTGGACAGAATCTGTATTAAATAAAATAATGGGTTCATCTTTTAACATTTCCATGGTGATTCCTTTTTCACCGGCATACCGATGGGTTCTGGAGACGCAATAGACATAACGATCTTCCATCATGACGTAACTATTGTACTTATCCAGATTATAAAAATCCATATTTGCCATTGCTACATCTAATTGCTCGTTATCTACCAGAGTGCGGGCGCGGATAGAACCATATTCCAGAAGCTGGATCGGAATATTGTACTGTTCCTGAAACTGATCCGTAACCCTTGGGAAAAATACGGTACTGATCATAGGAGGAATTCCGATCCGCAGCGGATGGCGGTTCTCTTCAATATTTGAAAAATCTGAGTAGAGTTCCTGTGTCTGTCTTAAGATATATTCTGCTTTCTGATAAAAGGCCTCTCCGTCTTTGGTGAGAGAAATTCTGTTTTTTCCATGATTAAAAAGCTTTAAATGAAATTCCTTTTCGAGGTCACGAATTGAGGTGGATATTGTGGGCTGTGAGACGTAGAGGGCATCCGCAGCTCTTGTAATACTGTGATAACGGCATACCATACAAAAATACTCCAGTTGCGTCAGAGTCATAATAGAAAACCTCCGTTCTTCGGAAAATAACTTCACGAATTCAGCATAGTTTAAAACTATGCTGACGTCAAGTATATGAAATGTACATTATACTAAAAAAGAGATATATTGTAGATACAAAGAAAACAGACACGGCCATGTCACTTTTTTACCAACAGAAGAGAGACTGGGAGGTATTTTATGAGTCCTGCAACCATTACACTAATTTTTCTGGCATTTGCCATTCTCCTGTTTGTCACAGAGAAGATTCCTTTGGGATTGACATCCATGGTCGTCTGCATCGGGCTTGTGGTTACCGGTGTCCTTAGCGTAGGTGATGCTTTTAGTGGATTTATCAACAGTAACGTGATTCTGTTTGTTGCTATGTTCATCGTGGGCGGCGCACTGTTTGAGACCGGCATGGCCAATGAGATCGGCAGTCTGGTAACAAAGTTTGCAAAAACAGAGCGAGGTCTGATCGTGGCCATCATGGTGATTGTGGGAGGCATGAGTGGATTTCTCTCCAACACCGGTACGGCAGCGGTTTTGATCCCAGTGGTCATCGGAATTGCAGCAAAATCGGGCTATAAGAGATCCAGGCTTCTAATGCCGTTGGTATTTGCCGCAGCAATGGGAGGGAATCTTTCCCTGATTGGAGCTCCCGGCAATATGATCGCACAATCTGCACTGGAACCACTGGGATTGAAATTCGGATTCTTCGAGTATGCAATTGTAGGTCTGCCTATCCTGATTGCAGGCATTCTCTTTTATGCAACCATCGGATTTAACATCTTGCCACATCATGATACCGTGGATATTGAAGATTCCATCTTTGATGAAACAAAGGATTTCAGCAAGGTTCCAAAGTGGAAAAAGGTATTGTCCTTGGTGATTCTGATCGTTACACTGATCGGTATGATCTTTGAGGAAGAGATTGGCGTAAAACTTTGTATCACAGGTTGTGTAGGCGCAATTCTGCTGATCCTTACCGGAGTTATTTCTGAAAAGGATGCTCTGAAATCCATTGATCTGAAGACCATTTTCCTGTTCGGAGGTACCTTATCTCTGGCAAAGGCACTGGAAGTTACCGGTGCAGGAGAAATGATCGCAGACAAGGTGATTGGAGCATTAGGAGCAAATCCGTCCCCGGTACTGTTTACTTTCGTGGTATTTATTCTGTGCTGTATCATGACGAACTTCATGTCAAATACTGCAACCACAGCACTCATGGCACCAATCTGTGTCTCAATTGCACAGGGGATGGGAGCAGATCCCAGAGCGGTTCTGATGGCATGTGTCATCGGAGGGTCATGTGCCTATGCAACACCCATTGGTATGCCTGCTAATACAATGGTGTTAGGTGCCGGCAATTATAAATTTATTGATTATGTAAAAGCCGGAATGCCGCTGATCGCTATTGCTACCGTAGTCAGCATGATCATACTGCCGATTGCCTTTCCATTTTACCCGTAAGGGTAAAACTATTATCCGTAAGGGTAAAATTATTATCCATAATAATATGCTAAATATTTTATATTTAAATAAATGATAATTTGGAGGAAAAAAATATGTCAAATGAAGCACAGGTAAAAAAACTGACAGATATTATGGCGCAGTTCGTAGGATTTACTGCGAAGAAGCTGCCGGATGATGTCATTGCAAAATTGCAGGAACTGAGAGACAAAGAGGATACTCCTATGACCAAGGTTATCTACGATACCATGTTCCGAAACCAGGAACTGGCTCTGAAGCTGAACCGTCCTTCCTGTCAGGATACCGGCGTATTACAGTTCTGGGTAAAATGCGGTACAAAGTTCCCTCTCATCGATAATCTGGAGGCATTGCTGAAGGATGCCGTGGTACAGGCTACGTTTGCCACTCCGTTACGTCACAATTCCGTAGAAACCTTCGATGAGTATAATACCGGTAAAAACGTAGGAAAAGGAACACCTACCGTATGGTGGGATATCGTTCCCAACTCCGATCAGTGTGAAATCTACACCTATATGGCCGGTGGCGGATGCACACTTCCCGGTAATGCCACGGTTCTGATGCCCGGTGAAGGTTATGAAGGTGTGACCAAATTCGTGTTGGATCGTATGACTACTTATGGATTAAATGCCTGCCCTCCCCTGCTGGTAGGTGTCGGCGTAGGTACTTCCGTAGAGACCGCAGCGCTGAATTCGAAGAAAGCACTGATGAGACCTGTCGGTTCCCATAATGATAATGCCAACGCAGCCAAGATGGAGAAGCTGTTGGAAGATGGTATCAATGCCATCGGTCTCGGACCTCAGGGTATGGGCGGTCACTATTCTGTCATGGGCGTCAATATTGAGAATACCGCACGTCATCCGTCCGCTATCGGTGTCGCTGTAAACGTTGGCTGCTGGAGCCACAGAAGAGGTCATATCGTATTTGATAAAGACCTGAACTTTACCGTAGATACCCACACGGGATTCGAATACAAGGAAGAGAACTAATTCAGAAGGGAGAGAACAACAATGGCAGTAGAAATAAAAGATGGTAAGAAAATTCTGGTAACACCCATATCCGCAGAGGATCTGAAAGATATTCATATCGGTGACATCGTATACCTGACAGGTGACATCACAACTTGTCGTGACGTGGCACACCGTCGTGTCGTAGAGGAAGGCAGAGAGATCCCCGTGGACGTCAGAGATGCAGCAATTCTGCATGCAGGTCCCATCATCCGCCCTCTGGGAGATGAAAAATACGAAATGGTATCCGTAGGTCCCACCACTTCCATGAGAATGGAAAAATTTGAATATGAATTCGTAGAGACCACCGGTGTCCGTGTTATCGTTGGAAAAGGTGGTATGAAGGAAAATACCGAGAGAGCCTGCAAAGATTTCGGCGCGATCCATTGCGTATTTCCTGCCGGTAATGCCGTAGTGGCAGCTGTTGAGGTAGAAGAAATCGTAGAAGCACAGTGGAAAGATCTGGGAATGCCTGAGACCCTGTGGCATTGTCATGTAAAAGAGTTCGGACCGTTGATCGTGTCCATTGACTCTTATGGCAAAAACTACTTTGAAGAGAAGAAAGTGGAATACAACAAGAAAAAGGACGAACAGATCGAGATCATCAGCAAGCAGGTTGGCTTTATCAAATAAGTAAAAAGAAATAACTAGTTAATATTATTCTGAGAGCTGGATTGTTGTATTTAAAAATATGGCAATTACAGCTCTTTGTTGGAGTAAAGATAAAGGGAGACAAATATGACATCTATGCATATTACATTAATTATTCTATTGATAACGATTATCGCATTTGCAACTGGTAAAGTTCCTTTTTCTGTCATTTCCTCCGGAATTATCCTTGCACTTGTCCTTACCGGAATCAGAACTCCGGCAGAGGCATTCAGCGGATTTATCAATACAAACGTTATCATGTTTGTTGCCATGTTTGTCATTGGTGCAGGACTTACTAAGACAAAGCTGATCGATCATGCGCAGAATCTTGTAATTCGTTATAAAGAGAATCCGCGTATGCTGATTTTGTTATCCTGTCTGGCTGCAGCACTGCTGGCCTGCATTACAAATGCGACTGCCACAGCAGCTATTATGATTCCGCTTCTGATTGAAATTGCCAATGATATCGGAACCAGCCGCAGCAAGCTTTTGTTCCCGGCCATGGCCTGTGCAAACATTGCCACTTCCATGACTTTTCTCGGACAGGGTGCGAGTAATATGACCTGGAATGATATCATGATGAAAGGCGGGGCTCCTCATTCTTTACAGGTATGGGACTTTACGATTGCAAGGATTCCACTGCTGATTGTGGCCATTGCTTATATGGTATTCCTCGGACATAAATTGATGCCGGATATAGATAACAGTAAGTTTGATGATAATATACATAACAGGGAAAATTCGACAAAATTAAGTCCATTGAAAGAAAAAATTGCATTGATTATTGTTCTTACAACAATTATCTTAATGCTTTTTGAAAATATAATAGGTATCAAAATGTACCTGATTGCATGTATAGGAGCTGTTCTGCTGGTGCTTACAGGTGTGCTCTCTGAAAAAGAAGCATTAGGAGCGATTCATCAGCCGACCATTTTTCTGTTTGCCGGAGTATTAACACTTTCCGATGCCATTAAAGTAACCGGTGTTGGCGACCTGGTGGCGGATTATATGATTAAGATGGTAGGCGATACCACAAATCCGTATGTTATGATGGCGGTATTTTTTACGATTCCGTTTCTGCTTACACAGGTTATGTCGAATCTGGCGACATTGACTATTTTCATTCCACTGGTTACTTCAGCATGTCTTAAGATGGGAATAGATCCGCGGGCTGCAGTAGTTGGAGTTCTTACTGCAAGCTGTATTTCCATCATGACTCCTATGGCTGCACCATGCCAGATCATGATCATGGAACCGGGTGGATACACTTTTAAAGATTATCTGAAATGTGGAGCCCCGTTGGCATTGATTCTTGCAATGATGACCATTTTTCTCATGCCTTTGATGTTCCCGTTCTATTAAAGCCCTGATAACTAAGACTTTTTGCAAAGACTGAACACAGAGAGGGAAGAATAAGAAAATGACATTACAAAAAATCATGCAGAAAATGACGTCCTATGTAGAACTGGTATTGTCAGTATTTTTGCTGTTGGTGGTGGTTGCGCTGACCGTGCGGCTCATCACACAGAGCGTGCCACAGTTGTGGTCGCAGCAGATGGAAGTCATGTATTATCTGGAAAGTGCGATGACGCTGGCAATTGGGATCGAGTTTGTAAAAATGCTCTGTACCCACACGCCGGAGACAATCATAGAGATTCTGTTGTTTGCGATATCCAGACAAATGATTGTGGAACATTTGTCGACAACAGAAACGATTCTCGGTGTAGGAGCGATCGCAGGACTTTTCGCAGTCAGAAAATATCTGTTTTGCGGAATTCGTAAGGAAACGTGAGGAACTAGGACTATTTCGCAAATTTGCAAATTTTCTAAAAACAGTATTGACAAAACAGAAAAGAAAGATTATTCTTAGACACATAAACAACATTCATAAGTTTACCAAACCTGTGAGGAAGAGTAGTAAGCCTTAGGGAATTTTACAGAGAGCCGTGGATGGTGGGATCACGGTAAAGGAACTTTCGCCGAATGGACTTCCGAGGCTGGCCCGAGAACAGATCAGTTTTAGGCGTCAGCGGGATTCGGACCCGTTATCAAGCCGATGGATATGATAGTATCCAGAGAAAAGTGGACATAATTCGTAAGGAATTGTCAAATTGAGTGGCACCACGATGATGAGCAGGAGCTTATTACCGTCTCAAATGTATAGGAATATACATTTGGGGCGGTTTTTTTTATTCGGGGTTCAGTAATCTTATGAGCAAACTAATTTCAATTGCGTGGATACGCAGAAAGAGAGGAATAAGATTATGAAGAAGAGAATTTTAGCAGCAGTATTAACCGCAGTTATGGCAATGGGTGCCCTCACCGGATGTGGCAGCACAGGAAGCAAGGATAACTACACCATCGGTATTATGCAGTACGCCGTACACGGATCCTTGGATAACTGTCGTGAAGGATTTTTACAGGGACTTGCCGAAGAAGGCATCGTAGAGGGTGAGAACCTGACGATCGAATATGTCAATGCACAGGCAGACAACGGAACCTCCGCCATGACCGCCAGCAATTTCGTAAGTAAGAAAGTAGATATGATCTGTGCCATTGCAACTCCTTGCGCCATGGCAGCATATAATGCTACAATGAATACAGATATTCCCGTGATCTACACCGCAGTATCCGATCCTGTGGAAGCAGGTCTTGCCAATGAAGACGGTACTCCCGTAGGCAACATCACAGGTACTTCCGATGCATTAGCAGTAGATGCACAGTTAAAAATGATCCGTGAGGTACTTCCCGAAGCGAAGACCATCGGTATCATCTATACCACCAGCGAAGCAAACTCCATCAGCACCATCGCAGAGTACAAGGCTCTGGCAGGCAACTACGGATTTGAGATCGTGGACAGCGGTGTTACCGCAATGTCTGAGGTGGCTCTGGCAGCAGCGGATGTCGCATCCAAGGTAGACTGCATTACCAACCTGACCGATAATACCGTAGTAAGTGCATTGCAGACCGTACTGGATGAAGCGAATAAAGCAGGCATCCCGGTATTCGGTTCTGAGGTAGAGCAGGTTAAGGCAGGCTGCGTGGCATCCATGGGTCTGGAATATATCGAGCTTGGCAAGCAGACCGGTAAGATGGCAGCGAAAGTCCTGAAGGGAGAGGCAAAGGCTTCTGAACTGAACTTCGAAGTGATCTCCGAGCCCAGACTGTATGTGAACTTCGCAGCAGCAGAGAAGATCGGTCTGGAATTACCTGAGAACTACAAGACTGATGCTTACCAGTCCTTTGATGAGATCGTGGTACAATAGGAGGTTTTTATGGCACTATTATTAAGCGTACTGGAACAAGGAATGATCTACGGCATCCTGGCACTGGGTGTTTACATTACCTATAAAATACTGGATTTTCCGGATCTCACGGTCGATGGCAGCTTCCCCTTTGGGGCTGCCATCACTGTGCGTCTGATCAACGGCTTCGGCGTACCGGCGATCCTCACTCTTCCTATTGCGTTCCTCGGCGGAGCACTGGTGGGAATCTGTACCGGATTGATCCATGTGAAATTAAAAGTCAGAGACCTGCTCTCCGGTATCATCATGATGACCGGTCTGTATACCATCAATCTGTGGGTGGCAGGCTCCGGCTATGTAGCTATTTTTGATAAGGAAAATATTTTCAACAACAGCTTTGTGAATAGTATTACCCCGGGCTTTTTGGTAAATTTCAAAAATGTGATCATTATTTTCCTGATCACCATGGTAGCAAAATATCTGTTAGACTGGTACATGAGCACCAAGTCCGGATTTTTACTTCGTGCCGTAGGTGACAATGATACCATCGTTACCAGCCTCGGTGTGGACAAGGGACTGGTGAAGATCGTGGGTCTGTCTATTGCCAACGGCCTGGTATCCTTAAGCGGCTGTATCTATGCACAGCAGCAGAGAAGCTTTGAGATTTCCATCGGAACCGGTGCGGTAGTCATTGGTCTTGCCAGCGTCATCATCGGCACCAGTCTGTTCAAGAAGGTAACATTCTTCCGTGTGACCAGTAGTGTAGTGGTAGGATCCATTCTCTATAAGGCATGTGTGGCAGTTGCCATGTTCGCAGGCATCAGCCCCAACGCCATCAAGCTGATCACAGCAGTCCTGTTCCTGATCATTCTCGTGATCAGCATGGACAGAAAGAAGGTGAAAGCATGCTAGAGCTTATCAATATCAATAAAAATTACAATCCCGGCTCGGTCAACGAGCTGTGTCTGTTCAAGGATTTCAATCTTACGGTAAAGGACGGAGAATTCGTATCTGTCGTAGGAAGTAATGGTTCCGGTAAGACTTCCATGCTGAACATCATCTGCGGAAGTATTGCGGTGGACAGCGGCAAGATCCTGATCAACGGAGAAGATATTACAAAACAGAAGGATTATATCCGTCAGCGCCGGATCGGCAGAGTGTATCAGGATCCCTCCAAGGGGACCTGCCCCAGTATGACGATCCTGGAGAACATGTCCATTGCGGAGAATAAGGGCAAGCCGTATAATCTGGGACGTGGTGTAAATAAGGCAAAACTGGAAACTTATCGTGAGATGTTACGACCTCTGAATTTAGGTCTGGAGGATAAGATGGGCGTGCAGGTCGGTTCGCTCTCTGGAGGACAGAGACAGGCGCTGGCACTGCTCATGGCGACCATGACACCGATTGATTTCTTGATCCTGGATGAGCATACCGCAGCGCTGGATCCCAAGACCGCGGAGATCATCATGGAACTCACCGACCAGGTCGTGAAAGAGAAGAAAGTGACCACCATTATGGTCACTCATAACCTCCGCTATGCCGTAGAGTATGGCAACCGCCTGATCATGATGCATGAAGGAAAAGCAATCCTGGATAAGGCTGACGAAGAGAAGAAGAGCATTAACACGGAAGAGATTATGGGAATCTTCAATAAGATCAGTGTAGAATGCGGTAACTAAATTGAAAGTTACGCGAGCAATGAGCCGCGCATAGGCAAAATAAGAACCGTGATTGGGAGCTTGCTCACAAATCACGGTTTTATTCGTTATGCGGGGCGTAATCATCAAATTTAGTCAATTAAGCCCCGGAAGTTTTCGTTATGCGGGGCGTAATCATCAAATTTAGTCAATTAAGCCCCGGTAGTTTTTCGTTATGCGGGGCGTAATTATCAAATCTTGTCAATTAAGCCCCGGAAGTTTTCGTTATGCGGGGCGTAATCATCAAATTTAGTC
>ENA-OOWZ01000302-OOWZ01000302.1-human-gut-metagenome-genome-assembly--contig:-NODE-302-length-27352-cov-2.908195_pt1 | contig 27352 bp, 25 predicted proteins | sample MGYA00241580_ERZ501329 | MGnify/ENA primary metagenome ERZ501329 (study PRJEB25962, sample SAMEA2042923) | human gut metagenome | biome: human gut; feature: human-associated habitat; material: faeces... | reverse complement strand
CCCGACGTACCCGACGATTCCAGAAATTCCGGCGGCGACGTTCATGGGCTATCCGCGCAAAGACGGGCGCGTCGGCGTGCGCAATGAGCTGTGGATTCTGCCCACCGTCGGCTGCGTCAACGACATTGCCCGCCAGCTGGAGCGCGCGGCGCAGGAGCTTGTCGGCGGCGGCGTGGAGTGTGTCTGTGCCTTCCCGCACCCCTATGGCTGCTCACAGATGGGCGATGATCAGGAGAATACGCGCACGATTCTGGCGGATTTGGCGACGCACCCCAACGTCGGCGGCGTGCTGGTGCTGGGGCTGGGCTGCGAAAATTCCAGCGCCGCCATCATCGAGGAGCACATGGGCGACTACGACAAGTCGCGCGTGCGCTTCCTCGTCTGCCAGCAGGTGGAAGACGAGTTTGCCGAAGCGATGAAGCTGCTGCGCGAGCTCGCGGACAACATGCGCGGTGAGCAGCGTGTCCCCTGCCCTGCCAGCAAACTTGTGATTGGCCTCAAGTGCGGCGGTTCGGACGGCTTCTCCGGCATCACGGCGAACCCAGTCATCGGCGGCTTCCCCGACCTGCTGTGCGGCATGGGCGGCACGACGATTCTGACCGAAGTGCCGGAAATGTTCGGCGCGGAAACCATCCTGATGGATCGCTGCAACACGCCGGAGCTGTTCGACAAGACGGTTCGGTTGATTAACGACTTCAAGCGCTATTTCGAGGAACATCATCAGACGATTTACGAGAATCCGTCCCCCGGCAACAAGGCGGGCGGCATTTCCACGCTGGAAGACAAGGCGCTGGGCTGCACGCAGAAGAGCGGTTTCTCCCCCGTGCGCGATGTGCTGGCGTATGGCGAGCGCGTCCACACGCCCGGCTTGAACCTGCTGTCCGCGCCCGGCAACGATCTTGTGGCGGCGACGGCGCTGGCTTCGGCGGGCGCGCAGATTGTGCTGTTCTCCACGGGGCGCGGCACGCCATTCGCGTGTCCTGTGCCGACGCTGAAAATCGCCACGAACACGCCTCTCGCCACGAAGAAGCACGGCTGGATTGACTTCAATGCCGGTCAGTTGCTAACAGACGGCAAGACGCTGCCGGAGCTTTCACAGGCGCTGATGGAGGACGTGCTGGCAACGGCATCCGGGCGGCTGGTCTGCTCGGAGCGCAATGGCTTCCACGACCTCGCCATCTTCAAAACGGGCGTGACGCTGTAATACGCAGACATCCCGACGAGCATTTTCACTCGCCGGGATGCTTTTTGTATATTCGATTACTCGACCCAGAACACGCGGTTGTCCTTGCGCTTCGCCGCTTTCGGGGCTTCGCCGTCGATGTAGCCGACTGCGCAGTGCCCGATGCCTTCCCATTCGCCCTCGACACCCAGTTTTTTCAGCAGCTGCTGATATTCGGGCCGCTCGAATTCTTCCTTCGCCCGATGAATCCAGATGCTGCCCAGCCCCAGCGAATGCGCCGCCAGCATCAGGTTGCCCATGACGAGGCTGCCGTCGTAGATGGCGGTGCGGCAGGATTTGTCCGCCAGCACAACAAAAATCGCCGGTGCACCGTAGAAGGGGTCGAAATCCGGCTTGCCCATGATTTCCGCATTCGTTTTCGCCAGCTCGTCGCGCAGTTCCTTGTTCGTCACCGCCACGATGATGGCGGACTGCCTGCCCATGCCGCTGGCCGCGTACAGCCCGGCTTCCACAATCTGCGCCAAGTCGTCCTTGGCGGGCATCGTCGGCTGGAATTTGCGGATGCTCCGGCGCTCTTCTATTGCCTTGATGATTCCGTTCATGATGCATTTCTCCCTTCTGGTATACTATTTCCAAATGAGAATGCAGGAAATAGTATTATTCTTCTTCATCGTCTTCCTGATTCAAGAAGGCTTCCCGGAAAATCGTATCCGGGTCAAAGCGCGGGTCAAACGCCAGCGCTTTCAGGCTCTCCCGTCCAACGACGGTGTTCGTGCCGAGACAGTCGTTGCAGCGATAGCCGCAGTCCGGGCAGACGCAGCCCAGATGGTCGCTTTCTGCCTGAATCATGTAGGTGCCGCATTTCTTGCAGGAACAGCGCATGAAATCTCAGTTCCTTTCTTTTTCCGCCCAAATCACCGTGCCGCCGAGGTCTTCCACCACGCGCGCCACTTTTCGCAGCGTTTTCGCCGTATCCTCCCCGCCCAGTGACAGCAGGCGCAGGTCGATGCGTTCGCCGCGTTCGTCCAGCACATCTCGAAGGGCGTCCGCATTGCCGCCGTAGTAGTCCGGCAGGCAGAGCAGCTTTTTCAGCATCCGGTGGACGGCTTTCCCGTCCGAGAACTGCCGCCCGTCAATCGTCAGAACGTGCGTCAATTGGCGCTCACCGTGCCCTTTTCGCCGTCCACAGTCACGACCGCGCCGGATTTGAGGATATTCGTGGCGTTCTTCGCGCCGATGATGACTGGAATGTCCAGCGACATGCCCGCAATCGCGCCGTGTCCCTCCGGGTTGTCGTCCTCCAGCACAATCGCGGAGGATTTGCGCAGCATGGAGAACATCTCTCGCGTCGTCTGATGGCAGACAATCACGTCGCCGGTGTTGAAGTCTTTCGCGTCCTTTTCCAGATTGCGGATGACACACAGCGGTGCAACCACCTTGCCGCCATGCAGCCCCAGTCCGCGCGACAGCAAATGCCCGACAACATGCACCTTCATCAGGTTTGTCGTGCCGGAAATGCCCAGCGGAACGCCCGCCGTCAGCACAACCAGTTCGCCATCATGCACCAGCCCGTTCTGCACGGCAGCATCCACCGCGTGTTCAAACAGGTCGTCGGTGTTGCTCTCCTCGGCAATCATCAGCGGCACCGTGCCCCACGAAAGCGCAAGCTGGCGCCAGACGTGCTTTTCCGTCGTGCAGCCGACAATGACGCACGCGGGGCGGTAGCGGCTGAGGATTCGCGCCGTCGAGCCGGACTTGGTGACGGTGATAATTGCGCTGGCGTTGAGGTCGTGCGCGGAAGTGACCGTCGCGTGACTGATAGCATTCGTGACGTCAGTCGAGGCGGACGTGTCGCGGGAGAAGCGGCGGATGTAGTCCATATCGGCTTCCGCGCGCAGGGCGATACGCACCATCGTCTCCACTGCCTCCACCGGGTACTGCCCCGCAGCGGTCTCGCCGGAGAGCATGATGGCGCTCGTGCCGTCGTAAATCGCGTTGGCAACGTCGGTCGCTTCGGCGCGGGTTGGACGCGGGTTCTTAATCATCGAATCCAGCATCTGTGTCGCGGTGATAACAGGCTTGCCCGCCGCAATGCCGCGCTGAATCAGCTTCTTCTGCAGGCTCGGCACGTCCTCCAGCGGCACTTCCACGCCCAAATCGCCGCGCGCCACCATCACGCCGTCCACCACGCGGAGAATCTCGTCAATGTTCTCCACGCCCTCCATGTTCTCGATTTTGGCGATAATGTTGATGGTATGGCAGTTATTCTCCTGCAGGATGTGACGAATCTGCATAATATCGTCCGCGCAGCGCGTGAACGAAGCCGCAATGAAATCATAACCATTCTTGATGGCAAAGAGAATATCCTGATGGTCTTTTTCGCTGATGAAAGGCATCGACAGGTGCGCATTCGGGATGTTGACGCCCTTGTTGTTGCTCACCACGCCGCCGTTGAGCACACGGCAGACGATATCCGCCCCATCGATGCGTTCCACCTGCATCCCAATCAGACCGTCGTCAATCAGAATGCTGCTGCCGACAGCAATGTCCTGCGGCAATTCCTTGTAGGTGATGGACACGCGCTCTTCGTCGCCCTCCACCTCGTCAGTCGTGAGGGTGAACAGCTGGCCGTTTTGCAGCGTGACGCGCCCATTTTTGAACGAACGCACGCGAATTTCCGGGCCCTTGGTATCCAGCATCGTGGCGACCGGCAGCCCCAGTTCATCGCGGATGCGGCAGACTTCATCGTAATAATGCTGATGCGTTTCATAAGTGCCGTGCGAAAAATTGAAGCGCGCGACATTCATGCCCGCTTTCATCAGCGGCGCAATCAGGTGCTTCTCAAACAGGTTCGGGCCCATCGTGCAGACGATTTTCGTCTTGCGAATCGGCGCATTCATGAAAACATTCCCCCATTTTCATAGAATCCTTTCCTATTATATCATACAGATACTCTGCTGTGAATCCCCCGCGATAAAAATTGTGAAAAATCGAACGCAAAAACGGACGAAAGCCGCTGCTTCCGTCCGCTGATGTTTATTCTTCTATCTCGCCAACGCCGTCGCATTCCAGCTTTGCGCCATCCTGCCCGGTAATGGTCACATCTTTCAGCACGATTTTCGCCACGTTGATGGCCGTCAGCCCCTTGCGCGCAAGATACGGCACGCCCTGCGCCATTGCGGGCTGCATGGGTTTGGCATTCTTGTCGCAGGAGATGTGCACGTCCTCCATCACAACCGCTTCAATCGGCCGCTCCGGCAGACCAAGGAAGTAGCCCGCGCAGGTCACGTCCGTCGCCGTTACATGACGGAACGCAACCGTCCCGATGCGCGGCGTACGCTCGTCCACCGGCTGCTTCTCGCGGCTCTGGACGTACTCGCTCTTGCCGTCCGGGTCGCAGAAGTACATGCAGTTGACCACATACGGCGTGCCGACGTGCTCCATGCGCACATTTTCAAACACAATGTCGTCAATCACGCCCTGCTGCCCGCGCCCGCGCCGGGTCTTGACGCGCAGGCCGCGGTCGGTGTTGCGCATCAGGCAGTCATGCAGGCGCACATGCGCGATGCCGCCCGCCATTTCGCTGCCGCAGGTCATGCCGCCATGCCCGTTTTCCATCAGGCAGTGGCTGATTTCGATGTGCTGGCAGGGCGTTTTGTAGCGCTGCCCCATGTACAGCTTGCCAGATTTGAGTGCAATGCAATCATCCCCCAAGGAGAAATGCGCGCCCGCGAGCAGGATGCCATCGCAGCTTTCCGGGTCGAAGCCGTCGGTATTCGGGCTGTTCGCCGGGGCGTTGACGCGGATGTTCAGGAAGCGCAAATCCTTAGAGAAATACGGCTGCAAGTTCCACGACGGCGAATTTTGGAACGTCACGCCCTGCACGGTCACGTTCTTGCAGTGGTTGAGGAAGAGCATCCGCGGCCGCCACGCCCCGCGCCGCACCTTGCAGTTCTGCCACCAGTCGCTCTTGTCGCCCTGCCCGTCCAGCACGCCCTCGCCGTACAGCACAACGTCCTCGACGTCCATCCCGCTGATAAACGCGGCGTACATGTCCAGCGGGTTGCCCTCCCACGAGCCGAGATTCAAATCGTCCGTTTCGTCGGTGGACAGAATCATCCCCGGCAGAATCGGGAATTTGCTGCGATCGGTTTCCAGCAGCAGCGTCGCGCCGCGCCGAAGCTCGATGCGCACATGGCTTTTCAGCATCAGCGGCAGCACATGATAACGCCCCGCCGGAATCAGCACGCGCCCATCCGCCGGGCAATGCAGAATCGCCGCCTGAATCGCCGCCGTATCGTCATGCACGCCGTCGCCGACCGCGCCGAACTGCCGGACATTGAGCGTGTAGCTTTCCCGCGCTGTGCGGAACGCGCATTGCCCGACTTCCTCCGCTCCCAAGCGGACGGACAGCACATACTCTGTCTCCGGCTGCAAATCATACAGCGAAGTCACAGCCGTGTCCGCCGCACCCGCCGCCTGTCCGTTCAAAAACAGCTGATAGACCGCCTTCGTGTGGTACAGACCGCCGTCCGCAATCTGCACCGTGGCACTGCGCGCCTGCACAAACAGCTTGCTGATTTCCATTTTTCCGCTCCTTACGCCTGCTTCGCCCGCAGGTATTCGCTGTACGCCATGATGAACGGCCCGACGCCCTTGCTGTCGTCGGACTTTTTCGGCTCGGACAGATAGTACGCCACCGAGCCGTCACGCTGCGGATTCTTGTCCGGACCAAGCCCTGCCACCCAGCAGATATCAGTCAGGCGGACAACGCCGTCCTCCTCCGCGCGCAGCTTGTTTGCTGCCAGCTTCTCGAACACATCCAGCGCAATCGGCAGATACTTCTCCGCGTCCAGCACACCAATGCGCACGCCCTTGAGCAGGCTGTACGCAATCATCGCGGAACCGGAAGTTTCGGTGTAGTTCCCCTCTGCCTCCGGATGATCAATCACCTGATAGAACAGCCCATCCTCTGCGCGGTATGGCAGCACACCCCGGATGCTCTCGCGGAAGATGTCCACCAGCGCGCGGTAATGCTCATAGAGCTGCTCCGAGCACAGCGCAATGCAGTCCACCAGCGCCATCAAGTACCAGCCTGTCGAGCGCAGCCAGAAGTTCTTTGAGCAGCCGGTTTCCTTGTCCGCCCAGAACTGCACGCGCGCTTCGTCGTAGGCATGGTAGTTCAGCCCCTTCTCCGGGTTGTAGAGGTACTTGCGCACGTTCTGAAACTGCCGGGTAATATCCGCCACATGCGCCATGCCGTCGAACTTCGCCTCGTATGCCATGTAGAACGGCTGCGCCATGTACAGCCCATCCAGCCAAATCTGGTTCGGATACAGCTGCTTATGCCAGAAATTGCCGCACTGGCAGCGCGGATGCTCCCGAAGCCGCTGCATGTGGAACTCAATCGCCTTGCGATAGCGCTCCTCGCCCGTCTCCTCCAAGGCGAAGAACAGCGCCTTGCCGCTGTTGATGGAATCAATGTTGTACTGCCGCATCTCATAATTCGGAATGCTGCCGTCCGCCGCGACATACGCCGAGACGTAATCCAGCACGAAATCGCGATACAGCACGTCCCCCGTCGCATGGTAGAGGTCGATGCACCCCTTCAGCACGCAGCCATCCTCATAGTTCCAATACTTCTTGTAGGGTGTGTAATTTGCCAGAAAGCGTTGAAAATACTGCTGAATATCCATTGTCATGCACCTTTCCGCGGGTATTTCCGCTTCATTATATAAGGAATTTTGATAGGTGTCAACCAATTCCAAACGACACTTGGAAATTTTTTTGTGATAGCGCTTTCATTTTGGCAGGAAATGCGCTATAATGGGATTATTCTCCCGATGAAGGAGGTTCCTCGCCATGAAACTCAGCAAAGGCAACCGCGATTTGATTCTGCACGGCTCATTGCTCAAGGCAGTGTTCGCCATTGCGATTCCCGTCGTCGTCAACAGCTTCCTGCAAACGATGTACAACTTGACCGACACCTACTGGCTGGGGCAGCTCAGTGTCGATTACCTCGCCGCCATCAACCTCGTCAGCCCGGTGCAGAATACGGTCATCAACTTCGGCAGCGGCGTCACCGTCGCGGGCGCGGTGATGATCAGCCAGTACATCGGCGCGGGCAAACCAGAAATGGCGCGGAAAATCGCCAACCAGATTTTCACTGTCGCGATGCTCTTCTCGCTCCTGTGCGCGTCGGTGAGGGCGGTCGCGACGCCGGGTATCGTCGGATGGATGGGCGCCGCGCCGGATTATTTCGACCATGCGGTAACGTACATGCGTCTCGTCGTCCTTGACATGCCGTTTTTGTTCATGGTCAACATTTACCAGTCCATTCGGCAGGCGCAGGGCGACACCGTCCGCCCAATGCTGCTGAATCTGCTGGGCATTGCCGTCAACATGGTGCTTGACCCGCTGCTGATGGTCGTCCTGCACTGGAACGCCGCCGGTGCCGCGCTGGCGACCGTGTTCGCGAAGATGGTGCCCGCGTGCATCGCGTTCTTCCTGCTCTGCACCCGCCGCGACGAAGCAATTTGTTTCGATCGTCGCTTCCTCCGCCCGGATGCGGCCTGCCTGCGCGACATCGTGCGTATCGGGCTTCCGACTGCCTTGGGGTCAAGCTTCATGCAGTTCGGCTTCATCCTCATGTCGCGCAACGTCAATGTGTATGGCAAGATGGCCATGGCGGCGTACGGCATCGGCAACAAGGTCAACGGGCTGATTTCGCTTCCTTCCACCGGCATCGGCAGTGCCGTCAGCACCATTGTCGCGCAGAACATGGGAGCGCAGCAGGTTGACCGTGCCGAACGCGGGTACAAATTGAGCACGGGAATGGCGCTTCTGTTTCTGCTTCTCGGTGGATTTGTCCTTTCCCGACCGTCGGTCGCTTCTGCCATCGTCAGCATCTTCACGGACGAAGCGGAGGTCATCCCGATGGCGGCAGACTACCTGTCCATCATGGCGTTCTGGTGCTGGACAAACAGCATCCACGATGCGACCCGCGGTCTGTTTCAAGGGAGTGGACACACATTTCTGCCCGTTGCAGTGGATATGACACGCCTATGGGTGCTGCGTTTCGTGACCCTTGCATTCTGTGAGCAGGTGCTGCATCTGGGTGTGCGGAGCGTGTGGTACTCAGTCGTGGTGTCGAACGGGATTGCATCGGCGATTCTGTTGGTGCTGTATTTCACCGGAATTTGGCGGAAATCGACCATCAAGATTCACGATTAAAAGCGTCTGCGGGCGCTTTTTTTCTTGGTCTTCTACCGATTTCCGACCAGAATCCGGTTTTTGCCGACCGAAAGTCGGTTTTTTTTCACAGCGTTTCGATGGCTTCCACGCGCACTGCACCGAACTCCGCCCAGCCGTCGCGGTCGTCGCCACCATTCATCGGCATACAGAACAGCGCCAGCCGCGCCCCGACCCATGTGTGGCGCGCGGGTTCAAATGGCTGACCAATCGGGTGAAACTCGCCGTCCTGCGCGTACTCGAACGACGCGACCGCCGTGCTGCTCGATGTCGGCAGCAGTGTCACGCGAAAAGTCACGGGCGCGTCCTGAATCGGCACGGTTTCCGTCGCTGACTCCGTGTGCTCCTTGCCCTCGCTCGTCACGAACACCAGCGATACGCCTCTTTCCGTCCGCCGAACCGCCGCGTAAGCGTACTGTCCGCCGACGAAGCCCACGCCCGCCTGTTCGCCCGCCTGCAAATGCGCCGCATCAAGCGTCGTCGTTGCGAAGAACGCCGGGCACGCAATTTTCTGCGTCAGCGTCTGCGGGCACTGCCAGAGCCGATTGCCGCCATCGGGCAGTTTCCGCGCATCCAGCCGCAGCTTGCCGCCGCCGACCTCGTAGAAATCCGGCTGCCAGTTGCCCATGAACTGCCATTGCAGCCCCAGTGCGCCGCTGAAATCATCATCCCCGATTTCGCCCGACGGCTCACATTCCGGCGCTTTCGGCTTCCGGTACGTTTCAACCGCAATGCCGCAGTCCGCCGCGTTCGCAATCGGCGCTGCTTGCGCGCATTCCTCGCCCACCGCGATTGCGTCTGGCGGCACAGGCGTTTCATCCGGGATGCCGATGTACGGCCAGCCGTCCGCCTGCCACGTCATCGGCTGCAAGTGCGTCACGCGCCCGTACAGCCCACGGCTCTGGAAGTGCAGGAACCAATGCTCCCCCTCCGGCGTCTCGACCCACGCGCCCTGATGCGGGCCGTTCGTCTCGCTGCTGCCCTGTTTGAGTACGACTTGGGTCTCATATGGGCCGGAAATGCTCCGGCTGCGCAGGCACACCTGCCACCCCGTCGCGACGCCGCCCGCGGGCGCAAAGATGTAGTACCAGCCGCCGCGCTTGTGCACCTTCGGCCCTTCAATCGTCGGATGCTTCTTCGTGCCGTCGTAGAGCAAGTGGTCGTCGCCGAGCGCCGTTCTGCCATCGGGCGAAATCGGGAAAATCCCCAGCCAGCTCTTGAACCCGATTCGGCTCTTGGCGTACCCGTGGATGATGTAAGTGCGCCCGTCGTCATCCCAGAAGGGACAGGGGTCAATCAGCCCCTTGCCCGGCTTCACCAGCACCGGGGTGTCCCAATCCCCCAGCGGATTTCCCGTGCTGACCATGTAGATGCCCTCGTCCGGCATCCCGTAGTAGATATAAAACCGCCCGTTCTGGAAGCGGATGGCGGGTGCCCAGATACCTTGCGCATGCTGCGGCGCGGCATACCGCGCTTCGGGGATGTTCTTGACGGCATAGTTGCGTAACTTCCAGTTCACCAAATCGCGGCTGGTGAGAATCGGCAGCCCCGGCACATAGTTGAACGTCGATGCGGTCAGATAGTATGTGCCATTGACGCAAATCGCGTCCGGGTCGGAATAATCGCAGTACAGCACCGGATTGCGGTACGTCCCGTCACCGTTGTCGGCGCACCAGAGAATCTCGCTCATGCCTCTACATCCTCCGCAGCGGACGTTGCAATCTGCCCGAACTGCGCCGTTTCCTTCTCCCACTGGGCGTATTCGTCACACAGCAGCGCCGCATACGCCCCGCCCAAATCGTGCAGGCCCTTGGCAATCAGCCCACCGAACGCCAATGCGCCCGCCGGCTGCAAATGCGTGTTGTCGTGCTGCCCCAGCGGGAAATGCGGGTAAATCCCGGCGGGCAGGTTCATGTAGTACGCCGTCTGCGCCGCTTCGCCCTGTTCATCCACCAGCTTTTCGGACATGGCGGTCAGGTCAATCAGCGCCACATGCAGCTTCTCCGCCGTGCGGCGCATACTCTCCGCCCAGCGGTCGTGGTGGAACTGCGCGCCGGGGGCGTTGCGGTCGTAGCGCGTCAGGGGCGTGATGAACACGGGGGTTGCGCCCTTATTCCGCGCAACGTTGACGAACCGCTCCAAGTTCGCCGGAAAATCCGTCTCCGGATCAGTGTAGCGCGCCGGGTCAGATGCTTTCTCGTCGTTGTGACCGAACTGCACGAAGAGGAAATCCCCCGCGTGAATGCGGTCGTAGATGGTCGCCAAGCGCCCTTCGTCAATGAACTGCTTCGTCGAGCGCCCGTTCTCGGCGTAATTCTCAATCTGCACCTGATAGCGCTTGACATAGCGATCGAACACTTGCCCGATGCCCGTCTGCGGGTACGTCGCGATGGAATTCTGCTTGACGGTCGAGTCGCCCGCCCAGAATATTGTGGTCATATCATTCACCCTTTTCAGCAAAAATGGCCGCAGCAGGACAAAACTGCCCCGTGCGGCTAAGAAGTCGTCTATTACTCCTTCACGGCGCCAATGTTGATGCCCTTGACGAAGTATTTCTGGAGGAAGGGGTAGAGAATCATGAACGGCAGAATCGCCACGATAACCGCCGCGTTGGTGACGGTGTTCTCCGCTGCGCCGCCGTTGGCAGCGGGCAGGTCAGACCCCATGATGATGGAACGCAGCTTCATCTGGAAGTTGTACAGGCTCTGGTCGGTGGTGATGTAGAGCTTGTAGTTGGTGTAATCGTTCCAGTAGGAGACGGCGAACATCAGACCGATGGACGCCAGCGCCGCCTTGGACAGCGGCAGGACGATTTTGTAGAAAATCTGAATCGGCGAGCAGCCGTCCAGCGTCGCGGACTCGAACAGGGATGTCGGGATGCCCTCGAAGAAGTTGCGCATCAGCACCAAATTATAGACGTTGATGGCGGGCATCAGGATGACGACCCACAGCGTGTTCGTCAGGTGCAGGCTCTTCATGACGAGGTAGGTCGGAATCATACCGCCTTGGAAAATCATCGTGAAGAGCATGATGCCGGCGAAGAAGTTGCGGCCGGGCATGTCCCACTGAATCAGCACATACGCGCCGACAGTGGAGAGGAACAGACCGAGGAACGTACCCGCGACGGTCGTGACGACGGAAATCATCAGCGGGCGCAGCAGCGTCGGGTTCGAGAATACGGACTGATAGCCCGCAAGGCCGAAGTTTTCCGGCCAGAGCTTCATGCCGTAGCCGGTGGTCAGGTCAAGCGAGTCAACCAGCACCTTCCACAGCGGAACGAGGATAAACAGGCAGAAAAGAAGGAAGAAGAGGCCGTTGACAAACGGGAATACGGAAAAGTTTTTCTTTCCCTTCTTGACAGGGGGAAGTTTTGCTTCCTTTGCGGTTGCTTGCATGATGGCGTTCCTCCTTCCTTACACAATGCCGCGGCCGCGGATTTTCTTGCTGACCTGGTTGCAAATCAGCACCAGCGCCATGCCCACAAGAGAACGGAACAGACCGATTGCGGTGGTATAACCGAAGTTGACGTTGCCGCCGCTGTTGAAGGTCTGGTAATAGACGTAAGTTTGAAGCACCTGCGAGGTCTTGTAGACGGCGGCATTCTGCAGCACGAACACACTCTCGAAGAGGTTCATGATTTTTGCCAGATTCAAGACCAGCACCGTCACAATGGTGTTTGCCAGCGCGGGAAGGGTGATGTAGCGCATCTTCTTCCAGCGGCCGGCGCCGTCAATCGAGGCGGCTTCGTAGATGCCGGGATCAATGCCGGTCAGGGTCGCCATGAAAATAATCGTTCCCCAGCCGGTGTCATGCCAAATGTTGATGATGTAGTAGCTGAAACGCCACCAGTCATTGTCACCCAAGAAGTAGATTTCCTTGTCAATCAGCCCCATTTGGATGAGCACCTGATTGACAAGACCTGCGGACGTGGGCGCGAACAGCATCCCGAAGACGCCGGCGGTAACGACCCACGACATGAAATGCGGCAGGTAGATGATGGTCTGCGAGAGCTTCTTCATCTTCGTGGAAACCATTTCGTTGAGCAGCAGCGAAATGATGACCGCCATGAAGGTGTTCAGAAGCAGCTTGATAATGGAAATTTCCAGCGTGTTGGTGAAGGACGACCAGAACTGCGGACGGCTGAACAGCTTCTGGAAGTTTGCCAGCCCGGTGAACTCAAGCGGGTTCGCGATTTTGCTGGGTTGATACCGGAAGAAGGCAAGCGAAATGCCAAACATCGGCAGGTAATGGAAAACGATGAGTGCCACAAAAACCGGTAGGAACATCACATAGAACCATTTGTAGTTCCACAGCCGCGTTTTCAGCGGTGCCTTGCGATGCTTTATCTGCGCTGGCGCTTGCATCAGGTAGTCCCCCTCCATGAAAAAAATGTGCTGATTGGCTTAGCCCGTCTCGGGGACGGTCAGCGGATGCCAACCGTCCCCGGCGGAATGCGTTGTGATTACTTGTTCAGCAGCGCGTTCAGGCTATCAACGATTTCCTGAGACTGCGCAGCGTAACCTTCGGATTCAAACTGCTCCATCGCCTGCTCATAGGTCAGCTTGCCCATGATGACGTTGGCAATCAGTTCGTTCTTCTTCTGGGTCAGTTCCGCGCCGTATTCACCCATTTCTTCGGTGGTCGGCACGATAGCGGCCAGCTTGGAGTTGGCGTTGAACAGTTCGGATGCCGCACGGGCTTCTTCCTTGACGGACTTGGGATCCGGGTAGCCTTCCGCGAAGGAAGCAAGGCTCAGCATCGGGTCGATGTGGTTCTTGGTGTACAGGGTGCCAGCCTTTTCGAGGTTTTCGAGGAAGTGGAACGTGCCCTCTTCATAGGTCTTGTCCAGCACGGTTTCCGCCGCACGAGACCAGTGGGTGCCTTCCGCGCCATACGTCCACAGCATCTGCATATCGCCGCCGTCGAGCATGGTGTCGATGAAATAGGCGAACACGCCTTCCGGATTCTCGCAGGTAGAGGTGATGCACCAGACCGGCGGAATGCGGTCGAAGTACGCGCCGACTTCCGCAATCGGGGGCAGCGCAATCAGTTCAGAGTCATGGCCATTCGCTTCAAGGTTGGTCTTGAGGTTGGTTGCCCAAGTGCCCGCCCAGTAGGTGAACACGCCGAACTGCTCGTCGTAGAACTTATTGCGGCAGTCCTTGGTGGAGTTGGTCAGGGTGGTGGGGTCAATCCAGCCCTTGTCGTAGCCTTCCTTCAGGCGTGCCAGCGCAGCTTCCATTTCCGGCTGGGTGAAACCATCAACATACACGCCATCCTTGAGGATGAAAGACGGGTACGCATCCTGATAGAATTCCGGCAGGTAGTTGGTGTAGGGCGCTTCGTTGCCGATGAAGCCGGCAGCAGAGGTGCCGTAAGTGGTCTTGCCATCCACGCCCAGCTTAGAGAAGGCGTCGAGCATGGCAGCGTATTCTTCCCAATTGGTAGGCGCCTTGGTAATGCCAGCCTTGTCCATCCACGCCTTCTTGACGTAGGTGACGCAGCCGTTGCCGCGGGCAGGAGAGAAGCCGTAGAGGCGACCGTTAATCTTCAAGCCTTCGATAACGCTGTCGCCGGTGAAGCGGCCGGAGTTCTTCGTGTTGGAATTCTCCCACGCTTCGGTCATATCCCACAGCGCGCCGTTCGCCGCGAAGTCGGAATAATAGGTAGAAGACATGATGAGCACGTCCGGCCACTGGTCGGGGTCAGCCATCGTCTGCTGCATGACGTCGTAGTAAGCGGAGTGGTCAGGCTGGTTGATGACGAGATCGATGCCCGTCAGTTTTTCCCAGCGCGCTTCAAAAGCGTCGCGGTGTTGAGCTGCGATAGATAGATCCGGGTCTTTCCGTCCTCCCGGCAGACGACGAACGATTTGGGGAGATCGTCCGCCACGTTCACGACCTTGCCCGCCTTCTCCGCGGTGCGGAGAGCTTCCCGCGTGATGTGCGAGGAGCCGCCGTCATCGGAACGATCGCGCTCGTAGCCAGCAGCGCCAGAGAGGTCGCCATTGCGAGGAACTTCTTCATCTTGGAACCCTTCCTTTCTTTTTGCATCGGCTTGCCCCGGCGTTGTCCGCCGTCGCCTTTGCGTTGATTGCATCATAGCATGAAAGCGCTTTCCGCGCAAGGCACAATTCTTTCCGTCGGGGTACATTTCTGGTGATACAAGGGGTCAAAAATTGTACCCTTCCCCCGCAACCCCTTGAAAAATCCGAGTTTTCTGGTATAATAACAATGGAAAGTATCTTTGCGCTTTCTGCTGAAAAACTGGTTGCCTCCCGAATTTTTGAGAGACGAGGGTGAATTTCTTGACCCGAAAGAAACCGTGGCAGACCCTTCGCGCGCGCCTTGGACGCGCCTCCGGGATTGCCCTTTCCTATACGATGTTCCTGTTTGTCTGCTTGGCGCTGCTTGTTATCATCGGTTTCACCTATGACAGCCGCGTCCGCGACAGCTACTGGCAGCAGCAGCGCAGCCACCTCACGCGCGTGTCCAGCGGCATGGAAAGCCAGCTGCAATTGATGAGCGACTATTCCCTGCAATTGCGCACGGACACAACGCTCCTGCGCCTGTCGAATATGCACGACGAGACGGATGCAAACTACGTTCTCGCCGCCTACCGCATGATGCAGAGCCTGACCATCCGGCAGTACGGGCTGATCAGCCTGCCCGTCATCCGCTCGACATTGTACTTGAAGGAATCCAACCATATCCTGACGTCAAGTGAGTCCGTTCCAGCGGAGTTATACTACCGCCGCACACGCTCTTTCCGCGCCAGCGAGTACGAAAATTGGCTTGCGGCAATGGAAAGTGCGACCGTCAAACCGACGTTTGTTGATTACGGGCAGTTTTCCGGGCGAAACGGTGAGTTGGCGGTCTTGATGGATATCAGCGGCGCACAGCTGCCGTCGATGCCCGTCGTCGTGGCGTTTGAGCTGGACGGCAGTGCGCTCCGGGAATATCTGCTGCCTGAAAATATCGCGGATGCCGCCGTGTATGTGCTTTCTGCCGATGGTACGCCGCTTTTCAGCGTCGGCAATGCGGTTGCGCTGTCTCCCCTCACCTTCGATGCGAATCAAACGGCGTTTCAAGGCGATTACCGGATTCTTCGCCGCTTGAGCCCTTCCGGGCGGCAGTATCTGCTGCAGCTGCCAAACAGTCTGGCAAATCAGGCGACGGGGCAGTTTCTGCGCATCTATCTGCTGATTTTTCTCGCCGCGCTCGTGGTCGGCGCGCTGGTCATCATCCAGCTGATTCGCCGCGCCATGAAGCCGATTCGCCAGCTGACGACGCAGCTTGACGAGGCGGAGGATGCGAACGCGCAGCTGCAGCGCGAAATCGACGCACAGCGCCCAGTCATCAATGCATCATACCTGCGCAAGCTGTTGTCGGGGCATGTCGCGTCGCAGGATGAGTTCCAATATATGATGGATTCGCTCGGGCTGACGGGCGACGTCCACCATTATGTGCTGTTCTGCGTCGCGAATCGGCAAGATTCTGAGGTTGCCGACCCGAATGCGGAGTACGACACCATCACGGAAGCGCTGGAGCGGCACTTGTCCGGCGCATATCCGCTGTATTACTACGCGACGTTGTTTGGCAGTTTTGTCGTGCTGGTCACATATGCCAATAGCGACGCAGATTCCTTCTCAACACTCCAGCAGCATGTGGTTCAGCTGCACGACGAATTGGCGGATGCCGGGTTGTGGTTCTACGCGGGCGTGGGCAGCCGCTGCACGCAGCCGTCTCGGCTGTGGGAAAGCTACGAGCAGGCGCGCGCCGCCTCCCGTTACACCGCCAAGCACCATATCTTCCTTCCCTACGATTTCATCCGCAAAGACACGCAGAGCTGGTACTACCCCATCGAGATTTCGGCGAAGCTGCTGCACTTTATCACCACCGGCAACAAGGATCAGACGACGGACATGTTCGCGCTCATCCACCGCGAGAACGTCGAGGAGCGCAGCCTGCCCCTGCCGCTGCTGAACATGCTGCTTTCCGACCTGAAGAACACGCTGTTCAAAGCGCGCTTTCAGGTGCTTCCGCCGCAGTCGGAGGAGATGGCGGCAAAATTGAAGAAGCTGGATGAGCGCCTGTACAGCCCGACGCCGACGTTTGCGCAATTGGAGGATGACGCGCTGTGCCTGTGCGAGTTCTTCGTGAAGGTATCGTCGCCATCCACGCCGATTCCCGATGTTGAGCGCTATTTGCAGGAGAATTACACCGACCCCAGCCTGTGCCTGAGCAAAGTCGGCGACCGCTTCAACATCAGCGACACCTACTTGAGCCATATGTTCAAGGAGAAAACCGGGCAGAATTTCAGCGTCTATCTGGAGCGCCTGCGCATGAACGAGGCGGCGCGGCGGCTGACCAGCGGCGACTGCAACCTGACCGCCCTCTACGCCGACCTCGGCTACACCAACCCGACCAGCTTCCGCCGCGCGTTCAAGAAGTATTACGGCATGACGCCGAGCGAAATGCGCGATCAGCCGAAGAAGCAGGAGGAAAAATCGGAATAAGAAAAAGGAGCATCTTGCGCGGATGCTCCCTTTTCTTATAGAATCTTCTCCATCCCGATTTTCTGCACGCGCAGCCCGATTTTCTCGTAGAACTTGCGCGCGTTCACGTTGTCCGCCCACACGTTCAGCGTCACGTTGTAATACCCCTGCTGACGCGCAAAGTCCAGCACATATTCGTACAGTCGCGTGCCGATATGCCCGCCGCGCGCCCGCTCATCCACGCACAGGTCGTCGATGTAGAGCGTTTTGATGTCCGTCATGTTGTTGTCGTTCACGAACTGCTTGTGGATGCAGAACGCGTAGCCCACAACCGCGCCGCCGCGCTCCGCAACGAACACGGGCGTTTTGTCATCCGCCAGAATCGCCTTCAATTGCGCGTCGGTGTACTTCTTCGCGCCCGCCTTGAACAAATCCGGACGTGCCTCGTGATGCACCTGATGCACCTGAAACAGCAGCCTGTCCAGCGCCGGAATATCGGCATCCACCGCCCGGCGAATCATCAATTCTTCCACATTATTCTTCCCTTGCAATTATTGATTACTCAAACGGATAGCGGATTTGCCACGCTGCCCGCAGTGTGTCCATCTGCCGCATGATTTCCAGCGTCTCCGCGTGCGGCATTTCGGCGGGTTCGAGCTGTCCGGCGGCAATATCGCGCAGACACGCCTCCACCTCATACTCGTAGCCCGTAATTTGCGCCGGCACAGGGCGAACCTCCCGCGGTGTTTCCCGCTGATTCTTGTCATACAGCGCGATTTCATGCGGATTGTTGACGTTATCGACCGTCAGGAAGCCCTTCGTGCCATAGACGATGCCGCGCCGGTCAGAATTGAAGGCAACGGATGCCATCAACTGCGCCATTTTGCCATCGCGGTAGAAATAAGTGATGCTCTCCGTACGGTCAACGCCCGTACCGAGCTTCTGCACGCTGCTTTCAACGCGCACAATGTCGTTGCCGAACACCATCGACGCGAAATTCAGCGGATACACGCCCACGTCCAGCAGTGCGCCGCCCGCCAATTCCGGCTGGCTAATACGCTCCTTGTGCTCCACATCATACGCCAGATTGGCGGACAAGAACCGCGGCTCACCGATTTCGCCGGACGCGATGATGTCCGCAATCATCCCCCGCGCGGGCATATAGCGCGTCCAGATGGCTTCCGCGACGTACACCCCCGCCGTTTCCGCTTCCCGCAGAACGTCTTCCGCCTGCTTCGCGTTCGCCGTAAACGATTTTTCACACAGCACCGGCTTTCCCGCCGCGACACACTGGCGAATCTGCTCCGCGTGATGACTGTGTGGCGTGGCGATATAAACCAACTCCACCAAGGGGTCGTTTAGCATCGCCGCATAGCTGCCGTACGCGCGCGGGATGCCATACGCCTTGGCGAACGCATCCGCCTTCTCCTGCGACCTCGATGCGACCGCGTACAGCGTGACAGGACGTCCCTGCGCCGCCATCCCGCAAATTGTGCGCGCCATCGACCCGGCGATATTGCCCGCCCCCAGAATCCCGATGTTCATGTTGTTTCCTCCCCTATGGTTTGGTTCCATTGTAGCATCTTCAGCGGACAGCGTCAACACACGCGGCAAAAGAATACAGCGGAAGTACGCCATTACAGTACGCAAAAAGGCACAGCCTTATGCTGTGCCTCTGTGATGAGCCCGGCGGGATTCGAACCCACGACCTTTTGATTCGTAGTCAAACACTCTATCCAGCTGAGCTACGGGCCCACACGCTGTGCCGAAAGCGCTTTGTTTGGAAGCGTTTCCGTTCCTGACAGCTATATTATAATAGCACTTTTTTTCGGCTTTGTCAACCCCATTTTTGCAATTTTTCACGAATTATTCGTTCCGTTTTCCCTTTTCGGCGGAATTGCCTTCGGATAAACGCCTAAGAGCCGCAGTTCGCAGGTGTACGGGCGGGCTGCTTCCATGGCGCGCGACAGGTGCTCCGCATCCATGCGGCCCTCAAAATCCGCGGAAAAGAAATACTGGAACGGCGTTTCCGGCATGGGGCGGCTCTCAATGCGCGACATGTTCAGCCCGCTTTCCGCGAACGACGCCAGCACCCGCACCAGTGCGCCGACCTCGTTCTTGACCGTAAAGACGACGGTCGCCTTGCTCGGTGTTGCCAGCGGTGTTTCAGTACGCGAGAGAATCAGGAAGCGCGTCGTGTTGGCGCTGCTGGTCTGTATGTTTTTCGCCAGCACAATCAGCCCGAAGCTGCGCGCTGCCTCCTCGCTCGCAATCGCCGCATATGACGGGTCGCCCTGTGCCGCCACGTCCCGCGCGGAAATCGCCGTGTTTTCCGATGGCGTAATCTGCACGCCCTTCATGCCCTGCAGGAACACGTCGCACTGTGCAATCGCCTGTGGATGGCTCGCAATCCGCCGAATCCCTGCCAGCGTCGCCCCCGGCACACCCAACAGGTTGTGGCGCACCGCCTTCATCGTCTCCCCGACAATATGCAGCGGCAGCTTTTCCAGCAGCGAATACGTCGGCAGCACTGCGCCCGCAAAGGAATTCTCCACCGGCAGCAGCGCATAATCCGCCAGCCCCTCGATGACCGCCTTCGCTGCCTCCGGGAAGGTCGGGAAACCGGCACACTGCCCGTTCGGGAACGCTTCCTGTGCCGCCGCGCCGGAGAAACTTCCGCTCGTTCCTGGAAACGCAATCACTTCGACCCGTCCAGACACGCTGCTCGCTCCTTCCACAGTTCCATTATGCCAATTGCTGCCATTGCCTCCACCACCGGCACGGCGCGCGGCAAAATGCATGGGTCATGCCGCCCGTGAATCTCCAAGTCCGCGTTTTCGCCCGTGCGCAGGGACACCGTCCGCTGTTTCTGGCCGATGGAGGGGGTTGGACGCACGGCGCAGCGGAAAATCACCGGCATTCCATTCGTGATGCCGCCGTTGATGCCGCCGGAATGGTTGCTTTCCGTCGTAACTTCGCCGTTTTCCATGCGGAACGGGTCGTTCGCTTGACTCCCCCGCATGGATGCAAAGCCGAAGCCCTCACCAAATTCAACGCCCTTGACTGCCGGAATCGCGAACAGCAAGTGGCTCAGCACACTCTCGACGCTATCGAAGAACGGCGCGCCCAGCCCTGCCGGAAGCCCCGTCACCATGCACTCCAGCACGCCGCCGACGGAATCCTGCTTATCCCGTGCCGCCAGCACTGCTTCTTCCATCTGTTGATTCAGCCCCGCCGTCAGCACGGGCAGATGCATCCCCTTGAGGTACGCATAGTCCGCCGCCGCATCTGCCGCCAGGAACGACGCGTCCCGCACGTCGCCCAATTGCTGGATGTGGCAGGCGATTTTTACGCCCCGATGCACCAGATACTGGCTGCACAGTGCGCCTGCCAGCACAATCCCCGCCGTCAGCCGACCGGAGAAGCTGCCGCCGCCGCGCCAATCCTCAAAGCCGAAGTAGCGCACATGCCCGGTGTAATCCGCATGACCCGGACGCACCAAATCCACGCCATCGCCATAGTCCTTCGAGCGCTGATTCGTGTTGCGGATGATGGCGCAAATCGGCTGACCCGTCGTCCGCCCGTTCAGCACACCTGACAAGAACTCCGGCGCATCCGGCTCCTTGCGTGCGGTCGTCATCAGGCTCTGCCCCGGCGCACGGCGCGCCATTTCCGCAAGAAGCTGCTCCATGTCAATCGTCATACCTGCCGGAAAGCCATCGAGCGTCACACCGAGCGCTTCGCCGTGACTCTGGCCAAAAATCGACAGCTTCAAATACTGCCCGAAAGCGCTGCTCATTCGCACTTTCCTCCCAGCATCTGATAAACTTTCAGGTACTCCGGCCACGATTTGTCAATCGCTTCAATGCCGTCCATCTCAATGGGCTGCTCGCACTTCGTCGCCGCAATGGATGCGAGCATGACCATGCGGTGGTCGCCGTAGTTCGGCAGCGTCACGCCGCCGCGCAGCTGCTTCACGCCGTGCAGCACAATGTCGTCCCCGTCCGCCTTCGCGTCGCCGCCCAGCAGGTTTAGGATTTCCACCGTCGCCGCCAGCCGGTCGCACTCCTTCAGGCGCAGCCGCCCGCAGTGCGTCAGGCGCGACTCCCCTTCCGCAAGCTGCGCCGTCAGCGCCAGAATCGGCGCAATGTCCGGGCAGTCGTGCATGTCCAGCGTCGCGCCGTGCAGCTTGCCCGCCTTCACGCGGATGTGGTTGTCACTCTCCTCCACCGTTGCGCCCAACGCCATCAGGTGGCGGAGAATCGCGCGGTCGCCCTGCGTCGTCACGGGCGACAGATGCGTGACGGTGATATCATGCCCCAGCGCACCCGCGCAGCACAGCACCGCCGCCTGCGAATAATCGCCGTTCAAGTGGCACGAGTGGCTTTTGTACTGCTGATGACCGGGAATCCGCCAGCTGAACGCGTTGCTTTCCTGCACCTCGATGCCGCTGGCGGCAATAGCCTCGATGGTCATGCGGATGTAGCTCTCACTTTCCACCGGCTGCTGCACCGTCAGCGTCGAATTGCCCGGCAGCAGCGGCAGCGCAAACAGCAGCCCCGACACAAACTGGCTGGACACGTCGCCCGGCAGCACATAGTCGCCCGGCTCCATTTTGCCGCGCACGGTCAGTTCCGCCGCGCCGTCCGCGCCCACGCCCATATACCAGCGCACCCCGCGCGGCACAAACAGGTCGCGGTACACGTCCATCGGGCGTGAACCGAGCCGCCCATGCATCCGGAACACCGTGCCGCCCGCCACCGTCAGCGCAATCGGCACAAAAAAGCGCAGGGTCGATCCGCTTTCGCCGCAGTCCATCACGGGCATTTTCGCAATTTTCCCCTGCATTCCGCTGATGGTCAGGGTGTCGCCGTCGCGGTTGAAGGTGCTTCCAAGCGCACCGAGACAGCGCATCGTCGCCGCCATGTCCGCAGAATCCATAAAGCCGGTCAGCATCGTTTCACCTTGGGTCAGCCCTGCGCAAATCATGCGCCGATGCGCTTCGGATTTGGACGCTGGCGCGCTGACCGTGCCGATAAGATGCGCTGGGAAAAACGTTTTCTTCATTATAATAATAACTCCTTGTACTATTTCCAAATGAGAATGCGCCAAGATGCAAGCACATGGCGCAGGTGAATGCAGGAAATAGCATTCGTGTATTCCTTAATTATCATAGCACAAAGGCGGCAAAAAGTCATGTTTTCATGCGGTACTTTTATTCAAAGTACACAAAAAAAACACGGTCAGCATAGAACTGACCGTGCGGATGGTCAATACGACTTGTCTTACTTGTCGTAATTCACGACGAGAGAGAAGTCGGGCGCCTTCAGGGACGCGCCGCCGATGAGGCCGCCGTCGATATCGGGCTGGGCCAGCAGCTCCGCCGCGTTGCCGGGCTTCATGGAGCCGCCGTACTGGATGGTGATGGAGCGGGCGATGCGGGCCCCGTACAGATGCCGCACGGTGGTGCGGATGGAGGTGCAGACCTCGGCGGCCTGCTCGGCGGTGGCGGTCTTGCCGGTGCCGATGGCCCAGATGGGCTCATAGGCGATGACGCACTTGCGCAGCTTCTCGGCGGGGACGCCGGCCAGGGCGGACTTCACCTGCAGGGCGATGAGCTCCATGGTGATGCCCAGCTCGCGCTGCTCCAGCGTTTCGCCAACGCATATTATGGGCGTTATGTCCGCCGCAAGCGCCGCGCGGGCGCGCTTATTCACGGCTTCGTCCGTTTCTCCGAAGTATTGCCTGCGCTCGCTGTGGCCAACTATAACGTATTCGACGCCAAGCTCTTTGAGCATGGCTGTGCTTACTTCGCCGGTGTATGCGCCGCTCTTTTCCCAATGCACGTTCTGCGCGCCAAGGCGAATTTCGCTCCCGCAAAGCGCGTCCTTTGCCGCGGCAAGGCAGCACGCGGGCGGGCAGACCACCACGTCGCACGCTTCGTTTGCAATCAGCGGCTTAAGTTCGCCTATCAGCTTCGCCGTTTCGCTCGGCGTCATGTTCATTTTCCAGTTTCCGGCTATTATCGGCTTTCTCATAAAATTGAGCCTACCTTTCAATAAACTTATTTGTCGTTCAGCGCGGCTACGCCGGGCAGAACTTTACCTTCCAGGAATTCAAGGCTTGCGCCGCCACCGGTGGAAATATGGGTCATCTTGTCCGCATAGCCAAGCTTCTTCACGGCGCTTGCGCTGTCCCCGCCGCCTATTATGGTGGTGCCGCCGCACTCTGCGCAGGCCTTTGCCACGGCTTCGGTACCCTTGGCAAATTCGGGGAATTCAAACACACCCATTGGCCCGTTCCAAATAACGGTCTTTGCGTTCTTTATTTCAGCGGCGAACAGCTCGCGCGTTTTTTCGCCAATGTCAAGCCCCTGCCAGCCGACGGGAATTGCATTCGCGGCAACGGTCATGTGCTCCGCATCGGCGGCAAATGCTTTTGCAACCACCGTATCAACGGGCAGCAGCAGCTTAACGCCCTTTTGCTTTGCATTTTCCATAAGCTGCTTGGCTAAGTCTATGCTTTCCGCATCCAGCAGGGAATCGCCTATTTCGTAGCCCATGGCCTTGAAGAAGGTGTATGCCATGCCGCCGCCTATAAGCAGCGTGTCGCACTTGTTGAGCAGGTTGGTTATAACGCCTATCTTGTCCGCAACCTTTGCGCCGCCCAGTATCGCCACAAACGGCCTTTCGGGGTTTTCAAGCGCGCCGCCCATTATGCTAAGTTCCTTGCCGATAAGGAAGCCTGCCACCGCCGGCAGATACGCCGCAACGCCCGCGGTTGAAGCATGGGCACGGTGCACGGTGCCGAAAGCATCGCTTACATAAATTTCCGCAAGGGAGGCCAGCTTCTTGGCAAATTCGGGGTCGTTCTTCTCCTCCTCCTTATGGAAGCGGAGGTTTTCAAGCAGCAGTATCTCGCCATCCTTTAGCGCGGCAGCCTTCTGCTGCGCCTCTTCGCCTATGCAGTCGGACGCAAAATATATGTTCACGCCCGGCAGCAGCTCCTTTAGCCGCTTTGCCACCGGCGCAAGGGAAAACTCCTTCTTCACTTCGCCCTTGGGGCGGCCGAGATGCGAGCAGAGTATTATCCGCGCGCCCTGCTCAAGCAGATAGTTTATCGTAGGCAGGCTGGCGGTTATGCGCTTATCGTCGCTCACGTTTCCGTTTGCATCAAGCGGAACATTGTAGTCCACGCGCACAAGCACGCGCTTGGAGCGCACGTCAACGTCTTTTACCGTCTTTTTCATAAGTAAGTCCTCCTTGTTTGTTGTGATCTAAATTTAAGGCCGAGGCCTATGCTTCCGCCTATATTTTAGCATATTATTACCATAATGCAAATTCGTTAAATGTGCTTTTGCATTTTGTTCATGCTGTGTTATAATTTTAGATATGAAAAAGTTTCTTTTGCAGACCATTGCGGCCCTTGCCGCGCTTATGGCAATATTTATTCTTTCCGCCTGCGGGGCGAAGGACGAAACGCCTGCCCTTGCGGATGCGGCTGCCACTGCCGCGCCGGAAGGCACGGCTGCGCCCGATGCGGAAGCTACGCCAGCAGCATACGGCACTAATGCATCCGCCCTCGTTACGGCCACGGCGGCATATTCATATGCGGATGGCGATAAGACAAGGCTTTACGCCGCGGTGGAATACCAAAACGACGGGGATTGCCCGATAGCTGTTTCAAACGTGAAGCTTACCATCGCGGCCGCGGGCGCAAGCGAAACGGCGGAATTTGTGCCGGAGCTGAGCGATTATATTGTGCTGCTGCCGGGGGAGACGGGGTATATCGCCCGCTGGCTTGGCGAAACGACAATACCCGCAGGGGAGACGATAACGCTTGACGCTTCGCTTACCGCCGAAAAGCGGGACGAGCGCGGCGCGCGCATAACGGTGGACAATTTGTACATTGCGGACAATTATCCTTCCGTAACAACGCTTTCGGGCAGGCTGACCTGCCAAGAGGGGCGCGCATGCGCGGCAAACATGATATTCGCCGGATTTTATGACAAAAGCGGCAGGTTCATGGGCGCATGGTATTTTTCAAAAAACGCCCTGTTCGAAGGCGGGGACAGCAAGAATTTTGTTGTTGACATGAACGATTTCCCCATAGCCAAGCTTTCCGAAAAGGCCGCGGACGTGCGCGGCATAGGCTTCGGATTCGATTTTTAAGCACAAAAGCATATATATCGGCCCTTTCGCAGATAATAAGCATAAAAACGGAAGGGCTTTTTTGATATATGAAAACGAAAAAACTGTTGCTTATCGCGCTGAGCGTGCTGGCGTGCGCGGCGCTGTGCGCGGTGCTGTACTTTGCGTTCGTATCCCCGCCGGGGGAAAACCGGCTTGCGGGCGCGCGGTTCGTAAAGGCGGGTGTATATGAGCTGCGCCGCTGATACGCGCCCCTGCTTCACCCGCCTGCCGCAGGAGCTGATATCCCCCGGCGGCACCGGCCTACCGAACGACAGGGAAAAACGGGCGGGGGAAGGACGGAAAAACGGGGATGCCGATGCTTTTGATACTGCCGGAAATATGATATAATATCAATGTGAAGGGAGCAAAAGTATGCAGAACGATTACAAATATGTTGCCCAGGTAGCATCGACAATGGCCATGGAGGGAATGAAACTGAGCGAAAGCGAGCTGAAGCGGGTGCAGGACTGCGCAAGCGGACGCCAGTCGACCTCAAATGCCATAAAGGAACTTGTTGATCAATATACGGTGAAATAGGGGAAGCAATATGCGCGATTATGAATATGAACATGATTCAACATATTGCTACCCCGAATCTAAAGTACTTAAAAATAAGCTGAATATAAAAGATGCTTCAAAACTTATTGAAGCGGAGCGGAATATAACGGCAATAAGAATATTGGAACTAAAACTTGAGCCTCCCAACGGAGAGCTAAACGCTGGGTATTATAAAGCACTGCATTACCACATATTCCAAGATATATACGAATGGGCAGGGATAACAAGAACGGTGAACATTTCAAAAGGTTCAAGCTTCTGCTCATTTCAATACATAGATTTACAACTCGATGAGTTGTTCCAAAAACTTAATATGAATATCCCGGCTATGATGCAGCAAGATTCGATTTATTTGGAATTAGCTTACTATCTTTCGGAATTGAACGCTATACATCCTTTTAGAGAAGGCAACGGAAGAACACAAAGAGCGTTTATAGAGATACTTGCTGCGAGATTGGGCTGGGAAGTGGATTTTTCATCCGTTTCGGCTGAAGAAATGATAACGGCAAGCATAAATTCGTTCTATGGCGATTACGATTCAATAAATCAAATGATGCGGCGCATAACCCATCGGGCATAATCCTTCCCCATAATGCCAATACTCTTTATATGAGTTCGGCGTTACGGCAGAAGGAGGCTAAAAATGAAGAACGAACGTATACCCTCGGCGAAGGAGAAGGATTATCAGCGGCGCGTTAACGAGCGGATGCCCAAAAGCAAAACGCTTTCCCAATGCATCCGCGCTTTTGTGTCCGGCGGAATAATATGCTGCATAGGTCAGCTTATACACGATTTTGCAAAGCTTACGCTAAATTACAGCGAATCCAACGTTGCAGCATTTACGGCGATAGTGCTGGTGTTTATAGGGGCAACGCTTACGGGCGTTGGCATATACGATAAAATAGGCGCGTGGGCGGGCGCGGGCAGCGTGGTGCCCATAACCGGCTTTGCCAATTCAATAGTGTCCCCCGCGATGGAGTTCAAACGGGAAGGCTATGTGCTTGGCCTTGGCGCCAAGCTTTTTTCGATAGCGGGGCCGGTGCTTGTTTACGGAATAAGCGCAAGCGTTATAGTGGGCATAATAACCTGCCTTATAACGGGCCGGTTTTAGCGGAGAGATAGGCGTATGCGTACAAAATGCAAAGGTAAATCAACCGTTTTCTTTGCCGACCCGCCGCGCATCATTTCAGCCGGAACGATAGTTGGCGACGTGGAAGCGAAAGGCCCGCTCGGCAGCTATTTCGACATTGCCCTTGAGGACGACACCTGGGGCGAGGGTACATGGGAAAAGGCCGAAAGAAAAATGTTTGAACATGCGGTGCGTACAGCCGTTGAAAAGGGCGGCTTTACGCCAATGCAGGTGGACATATTGCTGGGCGGAGATCTGCTGAACCAGATAATATCCGCAAACTTTGCGGCAAGGGAGCTTGAAATACCGTTCCTTGGGCTTTACGGCGCGTGTTCCACAATGGCCGAAGGAATGCTGATAGGTTCCATGCTTATAGACGGCGGCTTTGCGGACAGAGTAGCCTGTGCCGCAAGGAGCCATTTTTCCACGGCGGAGCGGCAGTACAGATTGCCGCTGGAGATGGGCTCGCAGGCCGTGCCCACAAGCCAGCGCACCGTAACCGGCGCGGGCTGCGCGCTTTTGAGCGGCGGCGGCTGCGCGGA
>ENA-OOWZ01000299-OOWZ01000299.1-human-gut-metagenome-genome-assembly--contig:-NODE-299-length-27403-cov-1.884854_pt1 | contig 27403 bp, 50 predicted proteins | sample MGYA00241580_ERZ501329 | MGnify/ENA primary metagenome ERZ501329 (study PRJEB25962, sample SAMEA2042923) | human gut metagenome | biome: human gut; feature: human-associated habitat; material: faeces... | reverse complement strand
TCTCTTTTACCCCAGCGAACACCGCCATCAGTAGAATGGTAGTCAGCAACAGATGCGATTTCGCCGACATTCTTGTATGCATATGCCTGATCATATTCGGGATTAGCCAGAACCTCAACAGTTGTTCGAAGCTTTGTGTTTGTGGCCTGTGCCACACCAACACCATAACGCTGATATCCCTCAGCTTCAAGCATTCGAATGGCTGTGTCAAGTGTATCTCGACTAACGCCAAGCTCAGATTCAACTTGGGCGCCAACGTCAAGCATCTTCTTATTTTTCAGTTCTTCTTTCAGAATCTCAGCAGTTTTAGCAGGCGCCTCAGTTCTTTTGATGGATTCTGGGTTCAGCCAGCTACGAACAGAGCTTTCGTTTACACCAAGTTCTCTTGCAATCTCGCTTGTGTTTTTGCCATGTTCCATCATAGATCGCACAGTTGCAACACGATCCATCTTACGCTCATTAGAAGCGATACGAACGAGCAAACGCAACTCTTTTACAGAGTCAACCAGCATAGCATCGCAGATTTCTTTCTCATTCATTCCGCTCTTTTTAAGCTCATCGACACGAGAAATCCAGTCGCCACTGCGCTGATAAGGATTGTCACCACTGCCCCAAGGATATCTGCCGGAACGGCGCTTGATACCATAATGCATTAACTGGTCCTGATCCGTAGCGCATCCATAATAGCCACGAATCTCATCTGCTAAGCTCATGCGCTCATTCCTCCTCTAATTGAATTTTAGATAACTCAGTGTCAAACTGGACAATCTTGTTACAGATGTCCTTGATATCTGCAGCTTCTGGATTATGACAAAGAACCTGATCTTTTTGATAGATCCGAAGTTCAGATCCGTCAAGTGATGTTGGTCTAATCTTATACTCAAGACAGAATAGTGCTGCATAAATCATAAGTTGATCCATACTTACCGGATTCTCGCCAGTCTTAAGATCATGTATCCTTAGAAAATTCTTTCGATAGCTAATTGTGTCAGCATGGCCAAAACAATTTGGCGAGTAAAATAAAAGCACCTCGGGATCCATGCAGTACCCAATTGCATCATTCACGTACATATTAAGTGTTCTAGGCTGTTTAGGCAATCTTTGCCTCAGCTTTATGCACTTAGCAGCGAATTCATGCAACTCGGTACCGCGTTGTTTTGCCTGCTCATTGAAATATCTTTGCCTCAAAGTTTCAGTATCATAGCGAAGCCATGTATGCTTACTCGGACTTAGGAATGCATGCTTATCTTCGAATTTTGAATGATCGTTCCATTTCATCGAGGACTGCCTCCTTATTCTCGGGATAGATGAAACGCCCAAAGCCTAAATTATCGGCCATTTGAATATAAAGATCTTGATTAGGATGATGTATTTCATGACTGCTTTTCTTGCATTCAAGCATAGCCCAGCATCTGTTCCATAGAACAGTAAGATCGGGGATGCCTTGCAAATAATTAGCATCATTCTTCAATACGATTGCGCCAGGAAATCGTTTCTTGATTTCTTTTACAAGATCTGCTTGGAACTTGTTCTCCTTTCCTGCCATTTTATTCACCTCATCTTTTTATGAAAGAAAAGAGAGATTGATGGGAATCGAACCCATAACCTTCTACCTTGCGGTAGGTGCTCTCCCATTTAAGCTACAATCTCTCAAAGGAACTTCTAATAAAAGTCGCCCATTATTTTCTATTCCTCTCCATAAAAGAGCATGATATTTTCGCGAATTTTAAAAATGCTTATTTTGACCTTAAGCCCAAATCCAAAACCCAAGAATCAATGCAACTATGAATCCTATTGAATACGCATATGCAACAGGCTCAATCTCAGTATCTTTATTGCAAGCAAGCGCAACAATTCCAGTGCCAATGATCCAAGCACAAATAATAATAAAAACTTTAATCATTCTTGTCCTCCGAAGTATCATCCAAATAAATCCATTCTATATCTAACTTCTCAGTAATCTTATCGAGTTTCTTAGATTTTGAAATTAGCAATCTGGAGACAGCATCCGTAAGCTCTCCAATAATTGCCAACACAAAAAATGTAATCACATAAGGCATCCCAGAAGGATCTTTTGTAGCAATACAACTAATCAAAAATAGAAGCGCAACAACGCAGTTAACAAAACACATCTTGATCTCCAAAATTGTACATTTTTGGCCCGCATTTTCCATCATCTTTTTCGACCTATTTTGACCTTATTTTTTCACTCAAAAATAGGCTATGGGACAAAAGACCAAAAATTTTTCAATTATTTTTATATATTATTTCAATTTCTGAGATAAATTAAATTAAAAAGTGGTCTTTTGGCCCAAAAAACCCTGAAACCCTTGTGCCGCAACGGTTTGAGCATGGGACAAAAATTTTTCACTGACCACTTTTTTGGCCCATTGGACCACTTTTTGGCCCAAAAATGCCGAATTTTCCGAGCCGTGTTATTTTCGCGAATGAATTTTAGGACAAATTTTTGGCCCATTTGAGATTTTTGTCCCATAAAGTGTCCCATAAATTTGCACTTTTTTAAACACCCCGAAAAGCCTCAAAATTCTCAAAAATATTAAGGTTTTCCAAGAATAATCCAGCACACCAAAAAGCTCCAAAAAATGATCAAAAGTGAATAAATTATGGAGAAAATTTTCTTGATCTTTTTACCCATGAAATCCCTCATTCTAATCCGAATTTAGCAATTATGAATAATGCCAAATTGATCATAATTACAAATGAGAAGACATGACCCCAGTCAAATTCGCCATTTTTGGTAATATCTGCAGCAACATCTGCTATTAAATAGCAACTCCAAATAACAGCAGCCGAGACATAAAATGTTGCAAAAAGTATTTCAAAAGTACTCACAGAACATCCCTCCACACTACTAAAATCGTGTCATCATACCATTCTTTTGTGCCATTTGAGTCCATTGTGAGTAGGTAAACTCCATCCGTACTCAGTCTCTCAGAGCCCACAATTTGCTCCAAAATCTCGTGATTTACATCATAAACCATGCCATTTGATCCGCGAAAAGCGCTCCAATCACCCTCCGAAATCAGCTCGCCAGGCATGTAATATGTTCTCTCATCAGCCCAGGCGACCCCTTCATCGAGCTCGAAATCACATGCTTTTGCATGAATGCTTCCCAATCCGGAGAGCCCCAAAAGGCCAATTCCGACCAGAAAAAGGGCCGCTAAAGCTCCAGAAATTACTCTTGAAACCGTCTTTTTTGTCCGTTTTTTCATCATTTTCACCTCTAAAAATGGCCATTTTGACCATAAATTTTCGATTTTTAGGTAATTTTAAAAGGAAGAGAGCCCGTTTCCGAGCCCTCAATCCCCACATTTTAACCGTTTTCCTTACTTAGGACCATCATTCCACAGATATTTTCCGTGTTTTTAGGATCTGCAAAGTACTTCACAGCCTCTGCAAAGCTATTCATATTACCATTGAGACGATCCCGGTTGGAGAATTGCTCAAGATGATAGTTACCATCGCCGCGTTCAAGCCCTCTTAAGATCTGACCCATTTTAATCTCAGTCTCAAATTGCTTGCAGCAGGTCTTGATGCCATCTTTTTTGCCACCAATTCTTCCCCAAAGATACATCCCAACGCCGTAGACGAATACGCTTCCGCCAAAAGCTAGTGCAGCCTTGTTCTCCTTCACGAATTCAATGCCTTTTTCCTTCATTTCTTTGATCTTCATAAGAAAACCTCCTTAAAATTTGTGGGTTTATCCCATTATAGACTAAGATTTTCTCACGAATTAAGCAGGACTAAGCGCCTGACCGATATCAACTCGACTAGCACCACTAAAAAGATCTACAATTTTGATGGTCTCTTTCGTAATGCTCGTAAAAAATTCAAGCATCTCCTCCACAGTACTCATAGACTTGATTGCTTTCAAGAAAAGATATGGCGAGAGAACCTTATCTTCATCTTTGATTGTTGCGTATAAACATGTGAATGCTTCCCAAAGAGGGCTACATCCGCCTGCTTCGATATAGTGATCGTACTTAAAATCTTCAGACTTTAGCCGATAAATAAAGATATACATATCAAAACACCCTCTATTTCGTATTTTAAGGCCTCTAGGAGGCATTTTGACCCCCTAGAGGTATACTTATACTATCATCCGTCAATCGGCTTCTGATGATCCCATGGATTGAAGCTCTGGAGTACATTCATAGAATCCGGAATCGCCTGCTCAGCTACATTGGCGCTCTCAGTCTTAGCCGCATTACAAGCGATCTTATAACGTTCCTGCTGAGCCTCCCAAGCTCCACACATGCAATTCCAAATGAATGCGCGGTTATGAGGCTCATCTGTCATCCGTCTGCACCACTTCATGAAATGCCGCATAGCTGAATCGAAGTAGATCTTGGGATCAATGCCTTTCCGCCAATTGTTTTCAGAATACTTTCGAGCACCATCCTCATAATGTTTGGCAACTTCAAGCATTGCGTTGGCCCATTCGTCATTCAAAAGCGTGGTGACTGCCCCCTTGTCATCAAAGCTAAACGACTGATGATTGAAACCATTTTGACCATTCATGGGATCTGGAGTCATCTGCTGGAACATAATGAAGGTCGCCGCCATTTTGACGAAGGTATTCTCGATATCCTGAAGACGATCAATGGGATTTGGATGGTTTCCGCACACAGCTTCCATGTCATTGAGCTCTTTGTCCATCCATTCTGCATATTCTACAATTGGGCCAATACACTGGTAAGCGCTAACTGCTTGATACTTACCATTACAAACCTCATAGCCATGATGCCTGGTATAGAAGAGGTCGCCCATTGTCTCTCGAATACTTAGAGCAACCCCCCAGGGAACAAGATCCATCCGTCCCTTCCCTTCCTGCATATCTCGCACAGCGCCCGTCTCAAACTCTCTGCGATTGCCACTATCTTTCAACTCTGCCATTTTTATTTGTCTCCCCAATATAATTATTCAGATATTCATTGCTTGCCTCTGCAAATGCATTAGTCCGAGAAATAGGTTGTTGCCTGATATATCGATGACAGACCAGTTCGGGCATCTCGAAGTAGCCCTGGATCGCGCTGTCACCAAAGACCTCGTCAATGCCCTTAGAAATCATAAGATATCTTTCCTCAATCTTACAGATCCCTTGGCATGCGCATGTGTCGCATTTAGCCATTTTGACCTTACCTTTCTTTGCTCCATTGATGTAATTTTTGATTATACAGAACTAGATTCATGGCTACATCTACTGCCCAAGGGGTCTCTAAAGGCAGATTATAGCCTGTTGAGTGATCGAAATCCTTAAATTCTTCTGCTAAAAAGCTATTTTGACCCTCTTTAGGATGCTCTCTTACCAGATTTTCAAGCTCTAAAGCCCATTCTGCCCATTTTTCATCGGTTATAAGACTTTCATCTAGACGATAATAGATGATTGAATGCACCAAGAGCTTTTTTCTGAGATATTCGATCCTCGAAACAATATTTTGATCCATTATTTTGCTGCCTTAAACTCGGTCGGAACCCTAGAATGCAAGTTAGAAGGGTTCTGCAAGCAGTCGTTGCAGGGATCCTCGCCCTCATCTAGCTTATAAAATTTGCATTTAGGGCAGAATTCATCAAAGCGAACTTCCTTTTGAGGATACTCCATATCGATCCACCTCCAAATTATTGATTCCACAGGATTGCCAGTTGCCATTTTTGCAGATGACATGACTTCCTTTCGGCAAATCCTGATCGCCAAACGCAGCCCAAACCAGATCCTTTAACCGAATTGTTTTTCTTCTACGTACGTAATAATTTCTCTGGTCTGCAACAGAGACACAAGAAATATGCTCGTTTTTATAAACACTTTCGAACGGATGGACCAATGTAGGAAGACCACTATAGTCTAAAACATAAAGATCTCCAGTAGAAACCAGACGATAACGAGCACCTCTCCAAAGAAATTCCACAGTTCGATATGACACGTACTTATGAAATGAAATATCGTGTGCTTCTGCAAAGAATCGATCAATGCTTGCGGTTGACTTTCTAATAGTTCCCATTTTGACCGCAACCTCCATATTTTATTTGGTTAAAAAGGTATCGAGCTAGGATCTTGCATTGCTGACGATGCTCACATTCTACCCGAATTTGATCGGAATCGGACCGCTTGATTGTCTTTGCCTCAAAATTTCGACAATTTTGGCAATATTCTTCCAATTCTAGCTTAATTGGCACATACTTCACCACCCATTGCATTACTAATGGACTTCTTACCGTCCAAAATCGCCATTAGAAGGTCAAGATCCTCCTGAGCGAACGCCGTTGTGAGAGTAGAATCAAGAGTGCCATCTGCGCGGCGAACATTCTTAACAATCGCAGCAGCGCGAATACCATCCGGATTGGTGCGAACCGTTATCGTGTAAACAATTTTTTCTTCCATTTTGATCGAATCTCCTTATAAATCTTTGAAATTTTCAATCCAGTACTTCATGTCATCTGTATTGGCGAACCCAGATAACTGTACAGCACGTTCAATTCCCGCATCAATGTTCATCATCATATGGTCAATGACAATCTTCGGAAGAACTCCACGATTTGCCATAGTATTAATAATGTCAATTTGTTTGTTAAGCCCAGCCAAGATCTCAAATGCTTCAACGGATTCTCTGAGACCTACTGGTTTGCGGATGACCACACGTTTGATATTGGAATAATCAGCCATTATGCAATCACACCTTTCTTAGGTGCATGCACAGACACCCAGTATGGACAATTGACGCAATCGATACTCACGAATGCGTCATCTTCATCATTATCCATTTTGACCTTGCCTGTGCACACCCCAAAGACTGCCAAGTCCTTCCATGCCATTTCATCATAGCAATTTGAGTACTCCAACTGTGATTTTTTCATGCTTAAAAACCGCCTTTCATGTATTTTGATCGAATTGAATCTGCATTTTTCGCATATAAGCGCCTTCATTGAATTTCTTTTTGTTGCTTAATGCGCGGGATATAGCTGCGTCAATTCCAGATCGGGATTTAAGATGGAAGTAATACAAGTCCACGAACCGCGTGTTAAGTCGATCGATGCGTCCGCAAGCCTGCTGAAGTTGCTTATAGCTATATGTCTGGGAGAAAAAGACAATGGTATCGGTTGTGATGCAGTTCCAGCCCTCGGCTCCGGCATTATACTGTACCAAGTAAACCCATTCCGGTCCGTCCGGGACTTCCTGATGAGCATGTCCATTCCATTCTCCTATCTCGCATCCATCCACATTTTCGAATAAGTTCAAAAGGATCTCGCGTTCGTAATCATAGTTATAGAATATAATGAGTTTTGGGTGATCTTCAAAGATCTCCATCAATTTGACCTGGCGATCCGTATCCTCATTTACGATTCTACGCATGCCAAAACATAATTCCGCCGCATTTTTGACCGGTTCATTTGTCCAAATATTGAAACGTTCCTTAATAAAGGCCCTATATTCCAAATGGGAATAATTGCACCAAACATCCTCATGATGTTGAACCGTGCTACGTTCGAAATCCATCTCAACCAGGATACGATCCCTTAATCGTTCCAATCTTCTCGTGTTGAAATATCGATCAATTTTTGGAAACTTTGCAAAACGACTCCAGATTACGTGCTGGTTGCAGAAATCAGTTTTGTTTTTATAGAATCCGTTAGCAATGAATACGGGACAATAGTCCATCCAGGTGTCGCCCGGCGTGGCCGACAAGATGAGCCATATATTAGATTTTTGGGGGTCTGTGATGGAGAGAAATGACTTGACCCATTTTCCATATCCTGTGACCCGGTCCTCATCGAAAATGAAGAAAGAATTTCGTATATTGACGTATTTTTGTATATTATTCCAACTGTCGATGGCGACCGTATGGGTATAAATTGCTGTATTCTGATCCGTTGTGATAAGATAGGGGACCATATCGCCATTCCATTCATTTCGGTCTCTTTTTGCGGCCGTGGTGATAATATAAAGGTCCATAGGTCTTTCCCGCATTTTCGAATCTTTTCGCCGTAAGTCACCGCCATTAAGTTGAAAGAAATACCCGAGAGCAGTGCGTGATTTACCGCTTCCAGTGCCTCCATTGAGGATGCACCCGCTTCGCATTCTTTGCAAAGCATCCAGCTGAAAATCGTAGAGGAAGGGGGATCGAGTCTGAGCAAATCCGGGTCGAAGACTATCTGCCATAAGGCCATTTAAAACCTCCCTTTCAAAAGAGAAAGAGCCCGATCATTTTGACCGAGCCCTATTTCTCATTTGTAAATGAATTGCAACAACAATATAAACGACAATGCCAATGCTGTCAAGATAACCGTCGTACTATTATCATCCATTTTCATTTTATCACCTCCATAAAGGAATACGATTTTATCGCGAGTGGAGTTCGGGATGCTCCAAAGGATCAGGAGGAAGCTCTTTATATTCCTTAGCGGCTTTTTCGGCAGCTTCATCAAGGATCTCTTCGAATGTTTTCTTCGAACGGAACGGTTGACCCAGCCCATTGCCACGAATAACTTTTTTGGAATCAATAAGCCGATTAATGACGTTTGCTCCACCATACATTTTCTTAGCAACCGCTGCAACAAAACCAGCATATTCACTGTATTCATCGTTCTCATTGCATTTTACAACAGTTTTTGTGCCATCAGTCCAGTAAACAATCGTCGCAGCATCGTGATAGATGATCTCTTTAACGCCATATTTCATCATATTGTTCCTCCTTGAAATTCCATTATAGTCGACTTTGGTCTCACATCTCATGCCATCGATACCTGCAAACCATTCTCGATTTACAAAATTCCGTGTATGCTCGTTTGCTATATATTTTCCAAGTTCACTAAGTGTCATATTTTTCCCTGCATTCTCACGATCTTTTCTGGCGAAAATAATCTGATCAAAACGTTTGCGAAATACTGTTTTGTCAACAGATGCTACTTGATCTACATTTAGGCAGTGCTCAGTACCCATACTATCTTGATCAGTTGGCGAATATACTCGAACGATAATTCTAGTCCCAGCAGGACTACTTAAAATTCTTTGAATATATCCGGGACAATTAAAGTCTTTGCGCTCTCTATCAGAGACGATAATATATTCAGTTCTCTCCATTTATTTTTTCCTTTCAAAAGCTTTTTTCTTTCTGCCAATCCACTCATCTTGGGTAATTAATGACCAGCGACCATTCTCTTCTTTATAGTAAAGATTAAGTGGCCGAGCATCTCCGGTAGGAAGTTTTACAGAGACTAAGTTCATCGTGTCGAAATCGCCATTTGCAGAATCCATGAGAAACTCTGTAACATAGACGATGTATTTTTCTTTAGTTGGCGTATAAGGAAATTCAATGGGAAACATTCCATCAATAATCCTGCTAATGAAATTACTATAGAAATAAGTAGAGTCAGGACCTAGTAGATTTTTGCAAAGAATTCGATCATTATCTGAGAATCGGACAGCTCCAGTCTTTTTGTTTACCATTTTGAATACACTCGGCATACGTTTGTGCTGGAAGACGGCCTCATTTTCATGATTATATGTGTATTTCCACATAATCTCTTTATCTTCAACTGGCGTCAGAGGAATCTCATTCATCAGCTTCTCCAAAATTCCACGAGTAATCGCGAAACTTGTTCCGCTATGGCCGTCCTTCATGAGTTTTTCATAAGCTCTCAATGCTGAGTCGTAGCAAGCAATCATATACTGTGCTTCATCGTTTTTATTCCGTTTTAATTCCGCCTTCGCCAATTGAACTTCCTGCCGTGCCCAATCGTACATACTCATTTTGATTCACCTCATTTTTAAAATATAAAAGAGGAGGCCTTGATTTTACTCAAAACCTCCAATTTTGCTTAGAAACTAAAGCATTCCGTGTGCCAGTCTCCACGACTATCAGCGACATAAAGGAACCGCCAGCCGCCAAGATTCGTCTCCCATATACTGTAGCATTGGGCAGTAGACATTCCTCTTTCCTCAATGAGTTTCAACTGTCTATCTCGCATTTCTTTCTTGATAGAGTCATATTCTTGACTCGTTACAAGTTGATGCGGATACCAAATTGACCCCGTTCCTACGTCAGGGAATCCCGCAATCTGTTCTACTGCATTGAGAATCATCTCGCCAGTAAAGGTTGTTCCATTTACAGTGATAGTGTTCATAGCCACTCTCCTTTCATGTTTCCATAAAGGAAGACAATTTATTCGCGAAGCCGCTATTTATGTATCGAAGGGCGGCTAATCCTCCGTTTGGTGCCCCATCGGGGATTTGAACCCAGAACCGATCGGTTATGAGCCGACTGCTCTAACCAGCTGAGCTAATGGGGCATATCAAATGGGCTGCTTTTAAGACATTTAACCTTAAGAGATGGCTTGCTACAAAAATATTGAGATTGCTCGAATCCCTTTCAATTCAAAAATATGATTTGAAATATTTTTACCATCTATAAGGCACCCATTTTGACCTAATTACATGTCGGCGTACTTAGCAGCAAACCGGCTCTGCTGAATCGTCACATACAGCTCCTGCAAATATGCCTTGATACGAGTGGTACCGTTGTCATCCCACAGACGAGGACGTACAACGATATCGGAAGTGATAATATCGGCGCCGTCGAGAATATCGAGGTCCTCTTCATCGAGCTTCGTCTTGTGACCATCGCAGATCATATAGATTTCGGGCTTCTTCCAGAAGTTGAAGTTGATAGACACATCCAGAACGTGCTTGGGAGCGTCGCCTTCATTCTGAGGACGCAGAATCCGAACATTCCAGCCATCTTCGCTCAGATGCTGGGCCATATCGGGGTCATCAACGACTACGGAGAAGGTTCGGAAACCTTCCTGGCGCTGATACTTGGTGGGACGACCAGAGAAGTTCTTGAAGATGATCTCGGCATTCTCGAAATAGATGTTCTCAGGGTTCAGCATAGTTTTGTTCTCCTTTAAATGAATATATTTTAGCGCAGTTAGCGTACTGCAAAAAGTTTATCGGCATGATCATCCTCCCAGGGTTGACCTGCCATTTGCCAGGGACTAGCTTGCGGAATATAAGGATCATCAGAAATAAACCATTCCGCATCACCATATTTTGCGATTTCCTCAATGGCCGCATCAACTTGAGATGTATAGAATCTCATGTCGACATTTGCTTCCATCGCGGTTCCACGAATTGCTTCAGATTCCATCCAGCGATATCCATCAGCACCGCCGGCAGAATCGTATTTGATGTTGCCAAATTTATCTGTATTCTGACGGAGTAAGATGCCTCCACCAGAACCAGGTGCAACAGGCGTAAACTGACCAATTCGACCAATAAACTGCAGGCTATGACCAGCGGCGATATCCTTATCCAGCTTTTCAAGAATTGCCAAATGCTCCTCTTCAGGTTGCAGGTTCTGCTCAAGAAACAGCTTGATATTCTTTTCGAAGAACTTTTTACGCTGCTTCTCAAGATCAGATACATCTGGCATTGACTCATTAAAATCTAAGAACAGTGCAGAATTGGATACCTGAAATGTTTCACAGAAGTCATCAAAGACAATCTCGTCGTGCGAGAAGAGCGTTTTAAAGACATAGGGAACGGCAAACTGCAAACCAGTAGCGGTCCACCAAATATCTTTTCCGGTCTTTTTGTCTTTCTTCGGGGTCTTGAATCGAGCAACATAGACAGCATTGTTGACCAAGCAGAACTTATCGAACTCAGCCTCGGTCTCAAATTTGTAACCATATTCCATACCGAATTTGATTACGAAATTGCGAATACGATCATCTGCATCGGGGATTTTGATCGAATCTGTCTTGATATGAGCAACCGTGTAGCCAAGATTCTCAACTTGCTGTTTCAAGAGTGTCATGAAGAGAGCACCACGTTTTGCAACAATATTGTCGATATTTCGAGGATCTCTGAAGAGGTTTTCAAATTTGGCACTTGTCAGACCATAAATACTGTTGATAACAATCTTCAGGGCCTGAGCCAAGGAATCAGCAAGCTCTTCTGTCAAATATGGCTTCAGAGCACCCTCCAGATAAGTTCCGGCTAGCTCGAAATCATGGTGCTTGATTGCAACACGTGCGTCAACGAGCTCTTCCAATCGTTTGGTATACTCTGGACCGAATACGCATTCGAAGATCATGCTGTGGGGATGCATGGAGGCAATATCGCCATCCCAAAGACCGCCATACATACCGGGGCATCCGTAAACACGTCCACCTTCGCCAATCTCGGCTCCCAAATATGTCGAGATTCCTCGTTCAAATTTATAGCCTTTGAAGAATGGCAGAATGGAATATGTTTCAGGATAGTCTTTTTCCGGATCAAATATCTCATAGATCGGAAGGCCTTCCTCATCGAATACATGGAACTGATAATCTGGACCAAACAGTTCTCGATACTCTTTGTATTTTGACGGCGGAACAGGCTGGCTCAGATCACGATAGTTGAAATGCGACTGAGGAGATTTGTTTTTGCCAAATATAATACGACCAGACAATGTGTTTGTCGTATCATTGACAGTTGCACGCATTCCGTGAAGCTTATGCACAAGCTCGACCTGAATTTGACGTGCCGCAAAGTCGCCCCTATTCTTTTCAAATACCGCTTCAGTTGCCAGAACATCATTGTCGCAATACTTTGCAACTTCTTCCCAGAGTTCTTCCGGAACTGGCTGATCCCAGGGAAGGCTCATTTCCTGATGGTGAATGCCCAACTCGATTTCCCACTTTTTAAGACTCTGTTTTTTCGAACAGAAGTCGTAGACATCGGTATAGGAAATATCATAGGCAGATCCGAACATGGCATTCGATCGCTTCTTAGCAATAATGTTCTGGCTCAATTCAAAGATCTGTTCATTCGTATAGCCAAGCATCCTTGCATAAAGAATATGGTTATCATAACGACGGCAGTTGAATCCAACCAGCTTCATATTCATAAGCGCCTTTACTTCAAGCGGCGAGGGATTGATCATTCGCGTGATTGTTTTGCCAGGACCTTGTTGTTTCCAGTTAATTAGAAGTAGGTTCGGATAAACCTCGCAGTCGAAGAAGACAAGCGGGTCATCATCATTTGTACTTTCATTGGACATCTCAACAGGTTCTGCTGATTTGAAGTGCATTTTGCTCACTAGTTTAATACAGTATTTTGACTGATTTGTACTAGAGGCCGCTAATCCAAGCACTGCGTTGCTTAGATCAGATACATCGTACTTCATACCAGACTCGTAAGCATCTTCAAGAATCTTGTAGATAAAGTCAATACTGGATCTTGTATCTGCATGGATTTCTTTGTTGATGTTACGCATTACCATGATTCGAAGTCCTTTTTCGCTCTTGATCTTATCAAGATTGACCACAGTCTTTTCTCCTTTCAATGGTAATCCACTACTAATCGTAGCAATCGGCAAATCATTGCATTTTGACAGCATACGCCGTAGCGAGGACCCACCATTGAATACTTTCACCTCAATGTATTCATCATATACACGACTCAAGCGCAAGGGATCGCCAGAATATAAATAGTGGAGATGAATACCTTGACCGGACTTACTGAGTTCTGCATATGTCGGAGGCCACTTGCTAGCGGCTTCGTAATTCTTTTGGAAGTCCTTTTTCCCATCTTTTTTCAGATCGAAGTCGATTACAATATGCTGAACAGGGACTTTCACATAATGCAATTTTGTTGGATCAAGATCTTTAAGTTGAGTTTTAACAGACTTCCAAGCAAGTGCAGGTGTTTCATTTGTTGTAGCATATTGAGCAGGACAAAGTGCACAATCTTCATCGAATACCGAAGTTGTATGATCAGAGAAATCCAACCATTTTGACCCTTCAGTTTTCTTAGGAGGTACCTCTTCTGTAGACCCTTCCTCGCCATTGAGCATGCCAACCTTAATATCTTTCAAATATCCACGAACTCGTATGCCATCCTCGGTATAATATCGTTCGTAATACTCGTGAAAATATAAACAGATTTCCTCTTTGAACTTGTTACGAGGGAGAGGCTTATAGACATTTGCCTCTTCGCAATATCCCTTATACATATCCCAAGCATCCTTCATACAGATGCCATCTTTTCCATCCATAGCCGCATACAGTTCCTGCATGAAATTATAGAAAGAGTTTGTGACAGTCATCATTGCTTTTGGAATATAGGAATCATAGTATTCGGGATCTGCCAAATATACCTCCCGGCAATGCCAAGCAATTGCACCAAGTTCAAAGCCAACCTGCTTAGTAAGTTTGTTATACTCTCTGAGAGGAACTTTTTCTCCACTCGGAGAAACGTCAATTAGTCTTCTAAGAATACCAGATCGTGCATCCGTGATTTCAACTGGCTTATTCGAGCCTAAGAATAAGAACGAACGGAATCTGGTTTCATATAAAGATTTATGCTTTTCATTGACGACCATTGTCTCATGAGAAACCAAACTATTCAATCTGGTATTATCCTCAATACGGCTCAGATCACCATCATGCTGAATGGCCACCAATGGATTCGATTTAAATGATTCCAATGCAAACTGATTACTTGCACTTGCAAGAGCCTTTGCATCGAATACACTATAATAGCCATCAAAAAGTTGCTGGATAATGTTCAGTAAAGTAGATTTACCAGACCCAGGTGGGCCATACAATACCAGGAATTTTTGAATCCGCTTGCTGTCGCCAGTTACTATCGAACCAATAGCCCACTCGATCTTATGACGTTCCTCAGGTGTATACAATGTTCCGATCAAATGATCCCAAGCATTGCACTCGCCTTGTTCAAGAGGATATGGGAGACGCTTACTAACATAATCTGTTTTTTTGACCTCAACATTCGAGAATGTTAAGGACTCATCCAGAACATGGTAGTTGTCCCGGCATTGACGCTGACAATATGCATGCCAACGATCGATCATACCATTTTCTGCATCCCACATATAAAATGCTCGTGCACGCGACTGAAGATCGGGAGGCATTTTGTTGAAATATGCTTCGACCTCCTGGTCAATCAGCCGCAATGCATCGAATTCGTCCGTAGACCACAAACCCAATTCTTGAATCCAGATGGCATAAAAATCGCCGCCTCGAATCATTAGATCTGCAGACCGCTTGACGATGAATTTAGGAAATACTTCGATGCCCCCAGCCCGATTGGTTCGAGTGGCAACCATCATGAAGTCGAGCATGAGGACTATCTCCCTTCTTTGATTATACTGTTAAGATATTCGCACATTTGATACCAGATTTCAATGTTTCGGAAATCTTTTTTAGTTCCAGGAACATAAAAGAGACTGCCATTTCCATCAGGAGAATATTCTCGATCCATAAAACGATCAAGAACCATGTCGACATAATCGGCATTATAGTTAGAGTCAGTCATACCGCTAAGGCCAAGCGAGACGATCATATACCAAAACCACTGGTTCGTACGGTCGCCGAACTCACTACTAGCCATAGTCTCTTCTTCCATTCGAAGTGCAAGTGCAATCATAACCTCGAGAACACTGCACTCGTACTGGTCCAAAAGAGTTAAAGTATGCTGAGAATGTCCGGCATAGTCTCCGAATCGATCTCGAAGCGACAGCCCATCTTCTAAACGATTCCCATCCATAGCAATATAACTATAGCGGAAAGGCGTCTGAAAAAGATGCGCAGTTAGTCTCTTCCATTGAATGGTCTTCGAAACGGAAGCATTGACTCCGCAGATCATCTGGTACAAATATCGATAGTATTCCCACCAGAGCTGATCAGCCGTCAATAGGACCATCCTCCTCTTCGCCATCAACGTACGGTAGAACCTTGATCATCTCGTCATAATTGGTGAGACATGCGTCAATTTCATAGTCGATTTTATCGACATCATCGCGCATATAGACAGTGTCTTTCTCCCAATCATCGAAATGATTCTCAAAGTCGCCAACGGTTTCGGGGTACACATCAGGATCGATTACGATTCTGGGGTTATTGTCGTAAGCAAGGACTCGGTTCTTCTCATACCATACGAGCATGATCTTCTGATACCCGTTATCTGCATCGAACTGTTCAGGAGGGATAGAATATGGTTCGCATTCATCCTTATCCCCCATTTTGACCAGGGTTTCAGCTTCCAATTCCCCATCTTCGTTTTCCGTAATCTCTGTATCGACGCGGAACGGAACATCACGACATTTGGTGTAGTCCTTATAGCGATCCTGAGTAAAATGCTCAGAGCTCATGCAGGATTTCTCATGAACTACTTCCTGCATATCTTCCTCTTGTTTGGAATCGTCCATTTTGACCTCAACTTTCTTCTGGGGATTATTGGAATAATAATCCCGAAGCTGGTCTGTTACTGTCGCAAGGGTCTCCGATTGCTTTTTGACCATATAGAAATAGGTGGCGCCAGCCCCGAGACCAGCTCCAACTATTGTGCCAATAGCAAAATATAAACTTTTTTTCATTTCTTTTCACCTCTTATACAAATGGATCAGGAATTAGGTGATTGTACTCAACTCCATCACCATTAGGTTTAGTGGTGAAGTGATTGTGTCGGCCATCTCCATAAAAATATCGAAATATATGTGGAAGAACACGATATTCTTCTGTTCCAGTTGCCCAATCCTCAATTACCAGTTTTGCAAGATCATACAACTCGTCAGTGACAGGATTATCAGACTTGTAACCAACAAACTGTCGCTTGGCTTTGATACAAGTCGAAATATCGCCATAACCAGCATCGACTCGGTTAAGAACTGCCCACATAGCTTCAGCACTTTGATAGGTTGCAGATCGATCACCAAAATCTGTATGGAGTACAGGAAGATTCATACTCTCACCATAGCACATCTTGGCCATGTTTACAATATCTTCTTCCGAATACCATTTTTTCTTAATTTTTGGTTCCTCGATGACAATCTCAGTTTCCTTACTGGGCTCTATTTTGACCTCTTCTTCTTTATCGGAAGCGATCACATAGACATTGACAACCGGAGGTTCCTGAGGTTTTTCAGTAAGCTGAGTATACCAAAGCATGACTGCCATGCCAGTTAAGAAGCACAATATGCATGTTAAAACAGCATCAATTACGCGAATTTTCATGAGTAAGATTTCCTTTCAGGTTTTCTTTGGAAAATATGGGCATTTCTTCCAGTCCCCATCGAGCGCGAACTTGCAGTTTTCTGCAAGACAGCTTGTATTCTTGTATTTTGGATGATTACATTTTGGAAAATTCGGATATAGTTTTTCTTGAACCCCGAAAAAATCTGCCATAAAGGGCCCAATGGTCATAATTTTGCAGTTCTCGAAATAATGCTCAATTTCTTTCGGAGTTTCTGCAGGATCAGTCCAAAGACTTATTTCTGTAGGTGTAACACCGCTATTTCTGCAGTAATAATAGATCCGATCCTCGCCTTTTTTACGAAGAAGTCTGCAATCAAGACTCATAATTAGCCTCCGTTATACTGATCCCAAATACCGCCCTCAGTTACGAGGGATAGAATATCGCCCTGGACGTTAAAATCCAGAATAATAGAAGGTTCGGTGCCCTCAAGGAATTCTGCAGCCTTCTGAGTATGAGCTGTAAATATGCCGAAGTCAATGCCTTCATAATTGGCATTTTGATAAACCCAGCCAACAACGCTGCCAGCTTTAGTCGGACGAAAGCCCAGGCGTTCGTACACCTCATTCAGGAAGATATAGCCACGAGTTCGAATTCTCTCATTGAAATAGTTCTGCTCCATCAAGAGAAATGCACGGTTATGATCTGCAGAAGGCGTCCACTGAGTAGAACCAACCTCATCGAAAATACGAGCATACTGACTCAGTTTATCACCATCATAAGTCAGAACCTCTTCCTTGGTCTCCTTCACTTCTCCAGTTTCGGGGTCGACAACCTGATTCGCAACGATTTGCTTTTCAAGGCCATTTTTCAGCATGAAGTCAACATCTTTTCCATACTTATTAACAACACGCTTCCGATAGTTCATGAAGTCGGTGCTCAGCGCGGAATACGCAGCGGCCAGAGCCACATTCCGTTTCTTCAAAATATGATGCCCAGCCAGAATGCAGGTAATGGAAAGAATGCCCAGACCAACAGGAAGTGCATAAGTTTTTACCATGCCAACAGCGACCTGCATGCCAATGGTCTTACGATCTTCCTGCTCATTTTCCTCAGTATACTCGACTTCATTGTTTGCAGCGAATTCCTTCACATCCTCGATATTCTGCAGGCTCTTTCGTGCTTCAGCGACGATATCATTTGCTTTAATCGTCTGCTTGCATGCAATGATAGCCGCAACGATCCCAGTACCGATGCCTGCCGCAACAAGAATCTCAGGGGAATGCTTCTTGATGCCAAGCTTGGTCTTTACAAGGATCTGGCCAGCTTTAGTTGCCAGTTCAGTCTTTTTCATGATCTTTCTCCTTTATTTAAATATAAATGTTAGTCAATGGGCATCGGATGCGGCAGATGAATTACCCAGCCACCTCGAGACGCCGTGATATATGCGTTTCTAAGGTCACTCCAGCCAAATTTTTCGTTGCTAGGATCGATAATATTCGTACGGCCAATAATGTCATAGAAGCCATTAACCGTCAGAATATCATAGCCGGCAATTACATTCTGCATTTCATCAAGAACCCTCTGGGCGTCAACTCGAGACTCGAACCAGACATTCTCGATTTCCATTCCGGAGTTCTTTCCAGAATAGACGTACTGATTGCCATTGCCATTTGATTTTCCACTCGAGATTCCGTTGTAGTTGATATAGCTTTTCCCGAAGGAATTGTTGTTTTTTCGGTCAGCATATGCATCACCCTTTACGAGATAGTTGATAGCGCCGGTAACACCTTCAACAACGGCTCGCTGAATCAGTGGCGTTACAATCTCGTCAAAGATGAAGCCTTTCATGGTCTGACCAGATGCTGGCTTAATGCCGACAAACACCTTAGACCAAAAACTTTGCGGAACAGGCTTGGTTTTTCCGCTGACAACGCATTTCAGATCAGGTTTCTCTTTTTTCTGAGCTTGTTTGTTTCGCTCTTTCAAAGTATTACTCGGATACTGTTCCATTTTGACCCTCCATCTTGATTTGTGCAATACCGGACAGCCCGAGTCCGATACCAAAACTTAGAAATACAATTCCGGTATAAATTCGATTTTGAGGATTTCCAATTAATCCCTCTTGAATCGCTTTGTTCGCTTCTCGCATAAGCTTAATCATTGTGAACATAAAAGCTCCTTAAAGAATAAAGGGAGAGACCTTGATAGATCTCATCCCTTGTAGACTCCCTAACTCTTCATAGTTAGATCTGACGATGGTTTACTCCTCGGCTTCGTCCGTATCCATAGTCTGAGCTTCTGCAGCTTCTTTGGCCGCCTTCTTAGCAGCACGCTTTGTTTTGATTTTCTTGATCAGCGCAATTCCGCCCAGGATCAAACCTGTCGCAACAGCACCACCAACCATACCAGAACCAAAGCCGCTACTGCTTTCGCAAGTGCAGCCGCAGTCTTCTGCGGTCTCCTCAGGAACCATAGCCTCTTCGGGCTCAGTAACCTCAGTGTTCTCCATAACCATATTCTCGTCCATTTTTATTTCCTCCTATAAATATAGTTTTTGGGTATTTCTACTCCATAATACAAAATGAATTTTTCGCGAAAGAGAAGAGGCCATTAAGACCTCTCACTTTTTAGCTTCTGTTGATCAAGATATTTGCACATATCTCGAACACTGAAGAATCCTCCAAGTTTTGCTGCTTTGGTAATGCTCTTGCCCACCTCGCCAAACCAATATAACTTATCCTCATCTTTTAAAGTATTTTCAGCTATAATAGCTTGAGCTTTAGCAACCTTGAGCCATGCAGCCATTCCAGCATCACTTCTCATAAACTTCGGTTTTCGAATAATGATCATATAGATCAACTCCTTTCCATAAAGGAGTCAGAAAATGTCGCGAAGCCCCGAATTACCAGGGCTCCATGTCATAATATTTCGGTGCAAACTTAAAGTCCATCACCAGAACAGGCCGCTTTTTGAAATCCAACTGAGAGCTAAAGCTCAACTCGATCATTTCATTGTGATTGCCAATCTCCCAAGCAAAGAAATCTCCATTCTTCGTCTGTGGCAGATTGATTCGATCGTAGAAGTCGTTGAGTGAAACTGTCTCACCGTCCAAAACAGTTCGACTCAGATCTATAGCCGCTCTACGCAGAACCTCAATGTCAGAATAGAAATATCGGCCGTTCCAGGCGTCCATACACAATGTATCGCCCTGGCCAGTGCTGATAATCTCCCCATCGACCGGCGGGTTGTTGTTAACACGATCCTTGTCGATTGCTTCCCGGACTTCTTTTTCTTTCTTTTCGCCAACAGTCTCGATCACTTTCTCAGAATACTCCTTGAGACGAGATTCAGAAAGTGCATAGGCTGCTGCGAGTGCCGCATTCTGCTTTTTATCGACATTATGTGCGAATATAATCATACCCGCAGAAACACCGGCCAAAGCAATAGGCGGCAGATAATATTTCCAGGTTACCTGAATATAATCCTTGATTGTCAAAGCAGGGTTCTTCTCATTATCCTGCAAATATTCATCGTGCTTCTTGCATTTACGTTCCTCCAAGAGCATACTTGCCTTGGGCGTTACACGAACTGCAGTTACACCAGCGATCACAAAACCTGCGATACCTCCGCCGACCATCAGACTTGTTCTATGTTCAGATGCGAAGGCCATGCCCATATTTGCGAATTCTTTCAGCTTGGTTAGCTTCATTTTGATCTTTTCTCCTTTTTAAAAAATGGAAGAGCGTGTTAACGCTCCTCCTTGTTGTTGCGAATCTCATTTTGATTCGTTACGAAATCGAGACCCGCTTTTGCGATTGTTCCAACTGCAATAAGTGCAGCCGCCGCAATCTTTGCGATCTTCATTCCGTCCAGTTTCTCACTCATTTTGATTCACCTCCATAAAGGAATACGATTTTGTCGCGATTGCTATGAAAATATAAAAGGAGAAGACCACAATCAAATCTGACTGCAGTCCTCTACCACGGTTTCGTTAGACTCGATAATAAACTTACCGAACTCATGCATGAAACCACTGATCAGGCTAACCATGGTAAAGCCACCAATAGCAGCAACCATAATTTCCATAGCAATGTGTAACATAATTCATTCTCCTTTATATTTTCATTATTTTTATTGTCTTTCCTTTCCATAATAGAGGATGAAAATGTCGCGAAATGAAGAGGTCATGAAGACCTCTTACTAATGATGAACCATACTAATACGCCAATCGATAATCCGATAATCCAGCATAGATCTCGAACATATGGATTGCTAACAAACATTTTCATCACCTCCATAAAAGGATACGATTTTTTCACGAAAATATAAAGAAGAAAGGGCCCGAAAGCCCTTTAGTTCTTCTTTTTCTTTTTCAAGAAATGCTTTACAATCAAACTGATGATGAATATCGCAACGATTACATCGCCAAATGTTAGCAGGAATGCCGTGCCCCCAATAAGGAACACGATCACCGCTATAATTGCCAAAATAATCAATGTGATAATCAATGCCGCCAATGTGATCATATTATCACTCCTTTCCATAAAGGAAGCAGAAATATCCGCGAAAGGAGAGAGATCTTGATAGATCTCATCTCCCACAGATTAGTCCTCTTCTTTTTTCCAGAACATCAGCTTATGCTTAATTTTCCAGAACTTTTCGCAAACCCAATCCTTGACATCATATGTCATAGCAACGTACCATCCGGCAATCTCAACAATTGAGATCAATGCGCAGATGCCGCAAAGCTTCCCATATGCCTTCCAAGTAATAGGCTTATCTCCGAATTCCTTCAGCTTCTTAAACATATTCAAATCCTTCTAAAATATGAATTTGGATTTCTCTCCATAAACTAAGAGGATTTTTTCGCGATCAGCTTATAATTTGACCGATACCGTAATCTTGGTAATCTGCAGTCGGGAGAAAGGGCATGTCTATGTAGTAGCACTCCAATCCATCGTCAGTGGTCTGTAGTCTGTGCTCGAATTCGATCCAACCATAGCCATAGAAGGCAACACCTGCGTCCTGCGACCAGCCAATATCATCGCCTCCAACAATCGGGTAGATTCCAAGGGCGTCAAGGAGCGTGTTGAAACTAGCGTACCCTGCAAGTGCGAATTCCCGATTAACTTGATACTCTGCATCGATGACCTCCTTCATCGTACGATTGAAGTACTTGTTGTAGTAGGGAAGATAGAATAGAAGTTGCTCATCGGTATCCCTCGGAAGCTCTCTCTCTGCCTTCATCTCAGCTTCATACTCCTCCTGGATCTTGCAATAGGTTTCCTGGTCAACATTGTTACGGACGACTTCCTTATATCGTTCGTAAGCCTGTCCAAGAGCCATATAAGCGCTCAATAGCTGGGATTGAGTACGTTTATCGAGGATATGAGCACACCACATGCATCCAATGGAGGCGCTGGAGACGATAGCAACCGGCCAATAGATACTCGCATAGGCCTTGACCTTTTCTATTGGCTCCATTGCCTCCAAATTACCCTCATTTTGAAGGATTTGCTCAGCTTTTGTTGCTTTTCGAGTTAAATAAATGCTTGCACCAACACCAATGGTCGATGCAATTGTAAGGATTTCTGGAAGATGCTTCTTCAAAAATCTGCCGCTTTTTTTTGCAAAATATTTGGTATTCATAAATGCCTCCTCAAATATAAAGGCTAAGAGGCCTTGATAGACCTCCTAGTCAGACTTGTCTTACTTTCCGATCTTGATCTTTCCAATGAGATTTCTCGCCGTCGGATGTGACCATGCTCCGGTATCCTCGAATTGAATACAGTCCCGAATCAACCGAGTATTTACGATTAGTGGTGCAACAATTCCGATAATAGTCACGCCTAGGGTTGCGATTTGGATAAAGCTATCACCCGTAGCTTCCTTCAAATCTTTCCGTAACGCGATAAGTTGATCGAGTTCATTGATGCACTCATTTCGCTCATTCTCTGTCTCAGCCTGCCTCAATTCTTTGGTCTTTTTCTGGATCATGCGATCCAACATAAATGCACTCATCATTTTGACCTCCAATAAAGTATTAGACTTCCGTCCATAATACAACATGTTTTTCTCACGACAAAAAGAAGAGGCCCAGTCATTTTGACCGAACCTCATCTTTGTTTAGATCTTAATTTCCAGACCCTGCTTTTCCAGGATATCCAGGAAGATCAGTGCCTTTTCAACGTCTCTCGTCTTGATCGACTGTGCGCAAAGTCTCGCCAAACCTGGTCTATTATCAATTACGAAGAATCTTCGAATCGACCGATAATGCATCAACATATCAGTTGCTTCGTATCTTAACGTAAGTGCCGACAGATCAGTTTGGTCAATCTCGCGATAGCGGATCACTCTGAATCCGTCTTCGGGACCACCGATTCCATACAGATATAACTGCTTCATAACATACCTCCTAAAATATAGATCTTTCCATAAAGGAGGCAGATTTTTTCACGAATTTCGGAACTGGTCATTCAACTTATGAATATCAATCCCAAATTTCTCTTTTAGTTTGTGCGTGCAAAGCCACAATTCATCTTCTCGATCAGTAAGCTCATAGCGTTCACACATAGCATGAAGGTCCTTGCTAAAATTATTGTAGAATTCCATCAAACGCTTCTCGCCAAAACCAAAGATTAAATGCAGATTCCAGAGAATCATAGCGTCGATTTCATCTGTATTATTTCGGTCATACTCTTTAATGGATTTTTGAATCTCCATATTAAGAGCTGTTTGTTCTTCTCTGGTTAAATCTGCGCCAAGTACAATTTTTCCAGCTTTTTTTACCTTCATAAATATCCGTCCTCTGTTAGCTCCTGGATGACTTCCAAATAAGTATCGCCAGTGCAATACTCTTCGCCATTAATATAAGCGACCCAATGCCCATGCTCTTGCGTAATGTCGATATGAATATCGATTCCAAATTTCTTTTTTTGAGTTTTATTTTTCATCAGATATCTCCTGGTCTGCATTTAATCCGTCATTTGCAGCCGCAAGTAATTTAGCGGCGGCTCTTGTTTGGACCTCAACAATATAATTGTACTCATCCTTGGTGAGTGTGTCTGGATCATTTAAAGCCTCGCTGAGCATATTCTGAGCATCCATAATCTTCTGGTTGAATTTTACATATTTGTCTGCAAATTTCAACTGTGTTTCAACATCTGCCTGCATATAGGCCTTCATAAATTCACAATAGGAATCCACATACTCCTCATATGCATTGAGCGTTTCATATAGTTTTGGATCGATATTTGGCTCGATATCCTCAACTACCTTGGAAAACTCTTCCAAAGGCTCATTTTGACCCGGGTTCTCAGTAGATTTGGAGTTGCACCCAGTCAGAAAGAAACATGCGATCGCGAATACAATGAAAATATGTTTAATCTTCATTTTGATTCATCTCCTGTAATTAGATTGGAATATGGCAGAGATTTGATCCAATCGCAGAACGTAATACGCCATTCGTCCTGCTTATGATGCTGTCTCTGATGGTAAATATTTGCAAGAACCCAATAGTTCAGAAATACTGTTCGCTTCTGATTATAGGAACTAGGAAGAAGCTGAATCATCTGCCACCAGTATTTTTTGTCTTTTGTATCATTATAAAGATTACGGCATCTGTTGAGCATTTTGATTGTAAGATTCAAAATATCATCAGGACCAAGAAGATAATTAGTAATCCTGTCCGTATGAGTTTCGAATCCGATTACCGGAGCCATATTTTGAATATCCGGCTCATATTTCCAAATATCATCCAAATGCTCATGACTAAAATCATCGAGCGTAAATTCCTTATCTGCAATTTTATGCATGGTAGAGCAGGAGTTTGCTACTGTGCCAACCTTATACGTGTCGAATTCCTTCCACCAATATAAAGGTCCTGTGATATCGCATGTGACTGCGATCATACGAAGAAATTTAGCATGTTCGGGGCCGGCATTTCGAAGCTGCATAGCAAGCTTCAGATCATTCGGTCCGATGACTGGATATGGTGCACAATATTCCTGATTATATACGGTAACACCAGAAGCAATTTCCTCAGCCTTGAGGACCGTTGACTTCATGACGGTATCGCTTCTCTCCCAAGAATTCTTAGGATTTCTCATGCCACGAAGCGCTGCTTCCCAACCATAAATTTCAGTTTTTTCAATTTTCAGCATTTTTTTTCTCCTTTTCATAGTAGGCAAATATTCCCTTACGAATCACAGCAGATTTTGTCAACTTCATTTGTTTACTAATCTCTGTAAGCATCTGGTGCTCTTCTGCGGTTAATCGAATTTTGAATACAACATCTCGCTTATTATCTTTAGGAGGTCTTCCCCTTTTTACATGGTTTTCAATTTTCAGCATTTTTAGATTCCTCCATCCATTTCTTTCCGCGTTCGATTTTTTCCATGTCAGTTAATGCATGTGAACATTTATATCGCTCGAGCCCGCAAAAACAGCACATAGCCCCATGTATTAATGCAAAACACCGATTGCTCAATGCGCGGCAATCTTCCTTTAAGGAATTCGTATCATCCATATAGTTTCTTCTGAGATTTTCTATCATCTGACGCAGACGTGTATTTTCTTCCTTTAAGCTTGCATTTTCCTTTGTTGCATCAGATGCCATAGCTTCTCGCAGTTCGTTAAGATTCATAATTGCCTCCTTTATAGTAGCATTCTTTCCATTTTGACCGCATGACTTTTACAATTCGACAAATGTTGGATCGCGTCATCCCTAATTGATTGCTTGCATATGCTTGAGTCTTTCCGTCCATTAAATATTTAAGCACTGTAATTTCTCGTTCATCAAGGCATCGAACAAATTCTTGAATATACATTGAAGTATAATCATCCTCGTAAGCAAGAATATCCTCAATTGTGAGAGGGTCATCTCGCCTATCACTATTTGCAAGAACCGTATGAAGCGAAATATCTTTTGCATATTTATTCTGCCTTCGTAAGTCCATGAGAATTTCATTAAATATGCACCTTGTTGCGTATGTTGAGAACGTGTTCCCCATAGATTCGTCAAATGAATCAACCGCTTTGATTAGCCCAATATATCCATTTTGAATAACATCTTGATTGGCTGTATATTGTGGAAAATGTTTATGGACAATGTAATGAACCAAATTCATATTGTTTATGATTTTTTGTTCTCGATCTGTCATGGCGTTTTAACCTCTTGTTTCTCCGCATAAATATGACTTACATTCATTAAGATATATTTAACGGATTCGTCATCCATAAATTCGGAGTTCTGCTTATTGATCACCAAACTTGTATACTTTTCGCCATCAGTATCATGAGCAACATTAAGCGTCCCTACAAATTTTAAAGTTTTTGTTGTTGCGTTCACGCCGATGATATATCCAGCAACCGTACAAAGAATCATGGTTGCGCCGACCAACAAAATCTCAAGAATCAATTTCATTCGCCTCCATCCATTTTTCAAGTTTTCCATAGCATTCCGGGCAAAGATCTATATTAGAATTTGGCGCATCAAAAAAACTAGTACGCATATAATAGACATGCTCGCGGTTGCCATACTTTTCTTCCATGTCTTTTAGTTCAAAGAATTTGCCGCATCGATCACATTTTAATGCTTTAGACATATTATTTCCTCCATATTTAGTATTCTTGCTCAAGGTTTGGAAAATTATTCATAATGTCTTGTCGAAGACTATTCATGACTTCCCATATTTTCATGTAGAATTGGACAGTGGTCGAAACTGGAATGATTTGATAGCTGCTTTTTCCGCATTTTGAAATCTGAATCTTAAGATCCGCACCACCATTAAGTGAGCAAAACTTAACGGACCAGCCAGCCAGAATACAATATGATAACTCTCGTACGACCCAACCTCTTGCGACTTCCATATTTTTATCATTTATTTCTTTTTCATCATCCTCCATGTAAAGATCTATAGCACTCTTGAGATTTTTGATTGGGACAGGTTCTGGAAAAGTTTGTGTATGAAGTTTGCAACAATCCGAACTAAGTTTATCCCAAAATGAGATGCCGAGTAGTTGTTCTTTTTCAGCATGCAGAATCAATTTTTCAGTTACAAAAATAGTATCCATAATTACCTCCTGAAAGAGGAGAGACCATGATAGATCTCTCCGATGTTTTAGAATTCTTCCGTCTCTTCCTTGTCTTCGACCGGATGCTTCTCCAGATATTTTCCTGCTACGACATTCATAGCAATCATGCCGAGCAGAACTCCGAGTGACCATCCAAAGCCTCGCTTCATAGAATCAAACATAGTAGAATTCCCCCTTTCCATAAACTACCTTGAAAATATCGCGAAAAGCTAAGAGACCGTTATTACAGCCTCTTGCTTTGCAGAGTTAACTTTTCATCACCGCAATGTGAGCATCAGGATACGTTTCCTTGAAATCTTTCAGAAGTTCCAC
>ENA-OOWZ01000296-OOWZ01000296.1-human-gut-metagenome-genome-assembly--contig:-NODE-296-length-27603-cov-9.330224_pt1 | contig 27603 bp, 26 predicted proteins | sample MGYA00241580_ERZ501329 | MGnify/ENA primary metagenome ERZ501329 (study PRJEB25962, sample SAMEA2042923) | human gut metagenome | biome: human gut; feature: human-associated habitat; material: faeces... | reverse complement strand
ATTTTCCGAAGCAGCAACATATCCGCTTTTTCTCAAAGCGGTAACTATGGGCTTATACAGTAAAAATGTAATGGACGCATTTAACCCACCTTTCAATAAGTTAAATGGAAGAAAGGCAGGAAGTAACAATTCTACAACTGCTTCTCTTGGATACCCCATATAAAGCGGCGTTACCAAATAGTTCCACAACAGCATAACGATAACCGTTATTAGCCATCCCGATGCCAGACCAATCACTGCACCAGATAAAGTGTGCTTTTTTTTGTAAATGACAGATGCCGTACACGCAAAAGATAGTGTTTGTACGATATTCATAATACAACCTAATATTCCGGTATCGCTTACTGTAATCATTTCAAGGGTTGCTACAATAACAGATACAATGCAGGAAGTCATCGGCCCCCAAATAAAACCACCTAAAGTTACAATAACATCTGATGGGTCATACTTTAAGAATAGAATAATAGGAATCCTGCCAACAACCATAGTGACATAAGTAATCGCACATAGCATACCAATAACTGTGATTCTTTTTGTTTTACTGTTCATAATTGCTTCCCTCCGTGGCAAAAAATTAACACCCAAAAGAAAATGTCTTTCAGGTGTTAGCATTATCATTAGGTCACAGAAAAGAAAGTAACACTCTCAAAATCTGCGGAATCTAACCATATCTTCTTTCATCCAGACTATACTGTTGGTTTTGGAATTACACCAAATCGTGCGTTTTACGCTCGCGGACTTTACCGCCAATCGGGAATTTCACCCTGCCCCGAAGACACTTTTATTCAGTTGTTCGTTTTGAATTATAACATTTCCTGCTTTTTGTAGCAATGGGCTGAAGAAAGTTCGGAAACATTTCGGAAACTTGCATTTTACGGAATGGGACTGACTATCAATTCAGTTATCATGTTACTTTATCGCACATGAGCATTATATCTTGGGATGTAACAGAAGCAGATGAGCATCTGCATGACCGCTGGCTTCAGGGGTTTTGCATCCAGGTACCGGATAAGGAAATTCGAAAACAGCTGGAACAGATCATAAAACAACAGTATCAGGAAAAAGGGATGGAAGATCCCACAGAGACAGACATCGTGTAGGTGCCTGTCTTTTTTTCGCAGAAAATTTGAAAAAGACTTCGAAGGGAGGTGATAGGAAACGTGAGTATCAGTATCCATGAATTACTGGCAGTCGCCAGGGAATCGGAAGGTGTGAAGGCAGTGAAGGGGGATGACATCCTGTGTGAGAAACGTTTTGCACCGGACACTCGATATATGGTGGAGTTTTTGGTGTTAGAGCAAAAGGAAGGGTTCGAGGAAAAGGGAGAGTATCATCGCTATTTTTTGACCAAGGAAGCCTATCGTGAACTGGTTGACCTGCAAAATCAGGGAGTCCTGCGCTTTCAAAAGCAGGCGCTTGTTTTAGAGGGGATGCTGCATTATCTTCCAGCCCAGGCATTTGTCCGGGACCGGGAGTAGGAAGCTTAACAGGCTGGAAAAGAAAAAGTTTTTGCAATACCTTTTGGAAATGGTAAATCATTATTAAATGATGATGTTATTGAAGAACAATTTGGTATTAAAATTCTGCTAAATAGTGTTTCAAAAGATGGCTTTAGACAGTTGAGTATAGCAAATTATGGAGGAGATCATAGAACTAAAAATGAACAAACTCCTAAAAAAACTGATATAAGTGAATTTGGGTTTGACATATATAGTGATTTTTTAAGGAAAGCCACAGCGAAAAGTGAGGAAGAATTATTTAATAAAAATACTATTACAGGTGGAGATCTTTTCAGTGTTTCAGTCCCAGTCACAATAAATGATGTAAATATTTTCTTGTTATCTTGTTATGAAAGGTATAAGAGTAATAAATATAAGGAAAATTTTAGTTGGTTAGACAATATAAAAGAAGTAAAAGAAAAAAAGACTAAAGAATTGCTAAATTTGGAATTAGTAAGAAATATTAATGAAAAGAATTTTGATAAAGTATGGACTGCGGTTCCAGAAATAATTGAATGGAAAAATATATCTGATTTTAGATATAAAACATCAACCATCGGATTTGATGACATAGAAATAAAACAAGTTATAGAATTGTTTAAAGATGGTATTATTCCTAATGTAGATTCATTAAAAAATAGAAAAGTATATGCAATGTCAGTTGATGGGGATGAACCTTTATATGAATGGAGTATATATAACTGCTTAATAGCAGAAATAGAATATAATGGTAATGCTTACTGTTTAAACTTTGGTAAATGGTATAAAGTTGATAAAGATTTTGTCGGCTCTATTAATAATTATTATAAATCTATAGAAATATCCGGCATAGAATTTCCAATTAATACTAATGAAAGAGAAGATGAATATAATAAAAAATTATGTACAAGTTTAAATAATTCAATATTAATGGACAAAGAGACAGTTAGGGTTACTGGTATGGGTAGAAGTTCTATTGAAGTTTGTGATGTTTTAACTAGTGATAATAATTTAATACATGTTAAGAAAAATGGTGGTTCAAGCTATTTAAGTCATTTATTTAATCAGGCTGCAGTATCTGGTGAAATGCTACTTGATGTAAATTTTAGAGCTGAAGCAAATAAAAAAATAGGTAAAATTATATTTAAGGATGATTTTATACCTAGCATTTATACTGTTGTACTTGCAATTATTACTAAGTCTAATGATGAGAGACCTAAAATACCATTCTTTAGTAAAGTATCAATTCAATATGCTATTGATGGTTTAAGAAGAAAAGGGTATAAAGTAAAAATTAAAAATATACATATTAAAGAAGAATAATATTTATCGAATATTGTCGAACAATTACATATTGAAAATGAAATAATTAGTGTTATAATTAAACTAGTCATACGGGAATGTGACTATTACATATAAACATATATAAATATAAAATAGTAAATATTAGAAGAAATTAGAAAGCTTTATTATACATAAAAGAATAATGTATGATAATTAATCAGTGAAGAACTGAATACATATTAATCCAACAAAAAAGATTGGAAATATTCCCTTATTTTTGTTGTGGACTAATGTGTTCAGTTCTTTTTATGTGTTCCTAAAAAGACTGGTAAAGAAAGGAGGATAATATGGAACTGCTAAACTTGATAATCTTGTATTGGGGAAATAATGGAAAAAGAGCCATTTATAAGTTTAGTATTACCAGAATCAGTATTAGGAGATAATAGATTAACTTACTTTGAGAGAATATTATTAATAGACATTGTGTCACTATGTAAGAAAAATGGCTATTGTTGGCCTACTAATAGGTATTTCATGAAAAAATTTGATTGTACCAAACCAACTGTATCAAAAAGTATAAGTAGTTTATCAAAAAATGGATATATTGATATAGAAATTAATAATAGTGAAACAAATACTTCAAAGAGGATAATAAAATTATCCGAGGTATTAAAGAAAAGAATAACAAGTATTCAAAGAAATACTAATACTAGTATTCAAAATAATTTTAATCATTATAATAAATATAATAAAAATAAAAAAGATATATTAGATAAAATTTATTATGTTGATGAATTTGGTATTGAATATTGGCATGGTGAACCTATTGAATCAAAAGAAGCAACTAAAGAAGAACAAGAAGAGATGGAGAAAATGCTAGAAAGTTTTAAATAAATGGAGGAAGATATAAATTGATAAAGACACTCATAAACTTAAATGAGGTGGCTTATGTTTAATATAATAGAAACTTTCAAAGATGATTCTCCTAATTTTAATGAACTGGTAATTAAATTTATTAAAAGTAAGGTAAATAGTGACTGATACAATGTGCCAAATTAAATTTGTATGGTATAATTTAATTGGCTTTAGTTGTTATACAACAAGGAAAGGAGAGTAAGCTTGTATAACACTTTAAATGTGATGCCAGATTACTACAAAGCAGGAATTTATATAAGATTATCAGAAGCTGATGAAGGTAAATCTTACGAATCTGAAAGTGAGAGCGTCCTTAATCAAAGAAATATACTAATGAATTTTATCAAAGAAAAAGGATTTATTTTTGTAGATGAATATGTAGATGATGGATATTCTGGTACTACTTTTGATAGACCGGGATTTCAAAGATTAATTGAAGATATTAAAGCCAAAAGAATTAATCTTGTAGTAGTAAAGGACTTATCAAGATTAGGTAGAGATCATATTTTAACAGGATATTATGTTGAAACTTTCTTTCCAGAAAATGGAATAAGATTTATTTCTATGTTGGAAGGATACGATAACGCAATTAATCAAGCAAGTAATGATTCAGCAACATGGTTATTTGCTTGTAATGATTATTATAGTAAACAAAACTCTATTAAAATTCGTAATGTTTTAAATGATAAAAGGAGAAATGGTAAATTTATTGGAAGTGCTCCAAGTTATGGATATTTAAGAGATCCTGATGATAAAGGACATTTAATACCAGATCCAGAACATGCGTGGGTAGTAAAGAAGATATTTGAAATGGCTTATAATGGAATAGGACTTTCTGAAATAACAACTTATTTGAATGATAATAATATTAAAACACCGAGTAGTTTAAAAAGAAAAAATCCTAATTCAAAAGCCAAATATAATCCTATGTGGACTATTTCTTCTGTTAAAAAAATTCTAAAAAATCAGATGTATGTAGGTGATATGGTACAAAGTGTACAGACTAAAGTATCATATAAATCTAAAAAGAAAAAAACATTGCCTAAAAGTAATTGGGATATAGTTAAAAATACTCATGAACCTTTAATCGATAGATTTATGTTTGAAAGCGTTCAAAATAATGTCAGAAGGACAAGTGTTTCTAATATTACTAAAAGAGAAAAAAGATTATTCGAAAATTTATTATATTGCAAAGAATGTAGTAATACGTTAACAATTTCATATAGAAAGAATCATAACTATTGGACTATCAATTGTAATAGATATTCAAGAGATCCTAAAAGAAGAATGTGCGAACCACATTTCAGCCCATATGATAAATTAGAAGAAGCATTACTTGAAGTCATTAAAAATACTTGTAAAAAGTATTTAAAAAACTTAGATATATCAAAGATAACTAAAAGTATTAACAAAAAAGGAAATGATGATGTTAATAATCAAATAAACGAATTAAGAAAACAAGAAAAGAGTTTAATTAGTAAATTAGATATGCTATATCAAGACAAATTTAATGGAATAGTATCAGAAGAAATGTATTTGAGAATTTCAAGAGAAACAGAGAAATCTTTAGTTAGAACAAGAGAAAAAATTCAAAGTCTACAAGATACAAAAAATGATAAAAAAGTTAATAAGTCAGAACTAAAAGATTATGAAGAAAAAATTAGAGAATTAATTGATATTGATAATCCTTCAAGAGAATTAATACAGACTTTAATTGATAAAATTATCATAGATAAAGATAGAAATATAGAAATTATCTATAAATTTAGTATGTTGAATAATTAAAACTTTGTCGCAAATTGCGACAAGGTGTACATTGAAATTGATAAACTACTTATACGAAAAAATTATTGGGGGTGATGTTATGAAAAATAAAGAGAAATTATTTGATTTTCTACAAAAAAATTATGGCTGGATGGTTGCTACAATAACTGGATTAACTGTTGCAACCTCATTTATATTAAGATTCATAAAATATATGTATTCAACTTTCTATTTTAATTATTATGGTCTTTCATATGGACTATTTAACGGAGATGAATTAAATGTTTTATATAATTTTACTTTTTCTATTTTAACGTTATTGTGTTTTGGTTCGTTAATGTTTTGTTATATACAATTATTCAATTCCAAAAAGATGAAAGTTAAAATTAAAACTATCTTGTTTAACATATCTTTAATAATAATATCTAATATAATTATTGTATTTTCAACTAATATCAAATACTCTCTATGGCAATTTATTTCAAACGTCATTTTGCTAATTATAGTTGAAATAATAATATCATTTATTTTCTTTAAAATGGATAAAAAGGAAAGAAATAAAAAATATGAAATAAATGATTTATCAAACACTTTAAAAATAGTACCATTCTATTTATTATTGTTAATATTTTTTTTCTTAATGAGTTATGGCTCAGAAGTGATAATGAATAAGACATATAGAATAATTAATAATGACAAAGTAATAGTATATACAGCAGATGATTATTATTTAACATTAAATTGTGAAATTAAAAATAATGAATTAATAATTTATAAGGGTAAACAATCAAAAATAAATAACGAAAATATAGAAAGTGAATTAATCAATTTTGATGAAGTAAGATTAAAATGAATTTAGCAAGGAGGTAATCGATGAATCAAGATAAAATGCATTTAGTAAATAAAATATTTAATAATGAAACAATTAGAACAGTTTGGGATAAAGAACAAGAAAAATATTTTATAAGTGTTGTAGATATTGTGAGAGTTGTTTCAGAAAGTGATAATCCAAGAAACTATTGGAAAGTTTTAAAACATAGATTAAAACAAGAAGGAAATGAGTCGGTTACAAATTGTAACCAACTGAAATTAAAATCTTCTGATGGTAAGTATTATAATACTGATGTAGTTGATATTGAGGGAATGTTTAGAATAATTGAATCAATTCCTAGTAAGAATGCAGAACCAATTAAACAATGGTTAGCAAAATTAGGTAGTGAAAGAATAGATGAAACATTTGACCCATCATTAGCAGCCCAAAGAGCGATAGACTTATATAGAGCCAAAGGATTTGATGAAAAATGGATTGCTAAAAGAATAAAAGGTATTCAGGATAGGAAACAACTTACAGATTTATGGAAAGATGGAGGAATAACCAAATCTAGTGAATATGGGATTTTAATGAATGAAATATATAAAGGTTGGTCTGGAATGACTGCAAAACAATATAAATCATTTAAAGGACTTAGGAAAGAATCATTAAGAGATAATATGACAGATGTTGAAGTGGCACTTGCAGATTTAGGTGAAATAGCAACAAGAGAAATTGTTAAAAAGAAAAATCCTAAGGGATTAAATGAAAATATTGAAGTTGCAAGGCGTGGTGGTAAAATTGCAGGTAATGCGAGAAAAGATTTAGAACACGAAATAGGCGAAAGTGTAGTTACTAGTAACAATTCATTAAACTATGAATATGTTGATGAAAAAGAAATTGAAATTAGATAGGTGTTAAAATGAATTATCAAATATTAAAAATAAAATTAAACCAAATTATAAAATGTATTGAAAAATATACTAGTGAACCTTCTATAAGTGTTTTGATTACTGAAGGAAAAAAAGCACTTGAAAATGATGATGAAGAAACTTTAAAATATGTTATTACTGAATTAAATTCTTGGTATCACAATAACATTCAAAAAATTTGTAATAATGAATTTGTTTCAAATAAAGAGGTTCATGTAAAAAATGTTAGTGTATTACAAGACTTATTGAATTTTATGGAGCAGGGAGATATTGATATTCCTAAAAAAGCAAAAATTGAAAAAATAAAGACACCTGAAGAACCATTGGATAACTTAATGAAGATAATTGATAGATTTCATTTAGTTGTAAAACAATTAAGAAATAGATACAATTCTAGAGAAACTTTAGATGTAGTGGATGAATATGATGTTCAAGACCTTTTTCATTCATTATTATATATATTCTTTAACGATGTAAGAGCTGAAGAATGGACCCCATCTTATGCTGGAAAATGTGCCAGACAGGATTTTTTGTTAAAAAAAGAAAAAATAGTTATAGAAATAAAGAAGACAAGAAAAGGACTTTCTGCCAAGGAATTAGGAGATCAACTTATAATAGATATAAATAGATATAAGACACATCCAGATTGTGATACTTTAGTTTGCTTTGTTTATGATCCTGAAGAAAGAGTATTAAATCCAGTTGGAATTGAAAGTGATTTAACTTCAAAAGAAAAAGAATTAAATGTAATAGTTAAAATAATTCAAAAATAAACTACACTTTGACCATCGCGAGGTGGCACAGGCGCTGAAGCAGTATATGCACTCAGAAACAATGATGCTTTATCTAAACTTATCTTAGAAGAGATTGCCAAAACAGGTCAACCAATAAGAAAATGGTATCAAAGAAGATTACCATCTGATCCCTCAAAAGATTATTATTTTATACACAGATTAACTGGTAAAACAGAACCTGTACTTATTGAGTATGGATTTGTAGATAATATAAAAGATGCTAATTTCATAAAGAATAATTGGCAAAATTTGGCAGAAGCAACAGTTAGAGCAGTGGCTAGTTACGTAGGAGCACCATATGATCAAGTCAGTGAAAGTTCAATATACGTAGTAAAAAGAGGCGACAGTTTATACTCAATAGCCAAAAAATTTGGAATAGACGTAAATAATTTAAAATCAGCAAATAATTTACAAAATAATTTAATAAGTATAGGTCAAAAACTAATTATACCTGGTTTTGTTGAATCAACAGGAACTAACATAAATTATGTAGTTCAAAAAGGAGATAGTTTATATTCAATAGCATCTAAATATAACACAACAGTTGATTCAATTAAAAGATTAAACAATCTAAGTTCTAATGTTTTAAATGTAGGTCAAACTTTAAAAATACCAGTAAAAAAAGAATTCGAAGCAGAAGTCGACATAGCAGCACCTACCAATACTTATGTAGTGGAGTATGGTGATACGTTAGATTCTATAGCGAAAAAGAATAATATACCCGTTCAACAACTAATAGATTTAAATAAACTAACTGATTATGAATTGTATGTAGGTCAAATTTTAAAATTACCAACGCTTGCTGGTGAAGAAATAATTGGAGAAAATGATTATGTAGTAAAAAGAGGCGACAATCTATATTCAATTGCAAGAAAATATAATACGACAGTATCTGAAATAAAGAAAATAAACAATCTTACTTCTAATAATTTAGAAATAGGTCAAGTATTAAAAATGCCTACTTCATTAGTTGAAGTTGAGGTAGTAACAGAACCAAATACATATATAGTAAAAAAAGGAGATAGTTTATATTCAATTGCATTATCAAACAATACAACAGTAGATGAAATCAAAAGATTAAACAATTTAACAAGTAATACACTAAATATAGGAGATAAACTTAAACTTCCATCTACAACAAGTGACATCACTACATATACTGTAAAAAGAGGAGATAGTTTATATTCGATAGCAAGAGAGTATAACACAACCATAAATGAAATCAAAAAATTGAATAATTTGACGAATAATTTGTTAAGTATAGGTCAAATAATAAAAATACCTGTATAATAAAAAAATCTATATTTTGATGTTATAACTTAAATTTCACATCATTTATAGATTTTTTAATGTAAATTCTTGCAAATGCCAGAAACTGGTTCATAGAAACAATGACTTTTATACTTACCTGTTAGTTTTTGTTCATACCAAGTTGATCTACAAACAGTACCAGTTTTAGGAGCATAAAACCATAAAGCATTAGTGGCAGGGAAAAAAGTTTCACCTCTTATAGTTCTCTCTGCTAACTGTTTTTCTTTTGTGGTTGGATTACTAAAAAATAGCGGACTATCTTTTCCAGAAAAGCCACCTGGTGTTTGATATATCATGTCAGGAATACTTCTTATATTTTTAAAATCCAAACAATCTGCAATAATTCTATTAATACCAACATTACCAACCATAAGCATACCAAGATTTCCCTCACCAGTCGCCTCAGCCCTCATTAATCTTGCAAGAAGTTCCAATTCTTTTGTATTATATTTAATAAGCATATAAATCACCTATAAAATTATATATAAATATTTGACAAATTATGATAAACACTGTAAAATAATTAATGTGACCTAGGGGTATAGTTAAATGGTATAATAATGGTCTCCAAAACCACTGTTGGGAGTTCGATTCTCTCTACCCCTGCCATGAGTAAAATAACCCTTAGTATAGTAAGGGTTTTTTATTATATTTGATATTAAACGCATAACTATTAAAAGAAAAATAGTTTTATAAAGCATGTTTAATATATAGTTGCTATGAAATACTATAAAAGGAGGTAAATATGAATAATAAAGTTGTGATAATTGGATGTGGTAATGTAGGTATGAATTATGCATATGCTCTTTTAAATCAAAGAACTTATGTTAATGAACTTGTGTTAATAGATTTAAATAAAGATAAAATAGAAGGAGAAGTAATGGATTTAAACCACTGCCTAGCTTTTGCACCTTCTAAAATAAATATTAAAGTAGGTAGTTATAACGATTGTAAAGACGCAAAAATAGTATGCATAGCAGCAGGAGCAAATCAATTGCCAGGTGAAACAAGAATGGACTTAATTAACAAAAATAGTGTAATTTTCAAAGATATTGTTAGTGACGTGGTGTCATCTGGATTTGATGGCATATTTCTAGTTGCAACTAATCCACTTGATGTAATGACATATTTAACGTTCAAATATTCAAATGCTAAACCGAATAAAGTAATCGGCTCAGGAACAAGTTTAGATACATCAAGATTAAGATTTTTAGTTGGTGAAAAACTTGGTATAAATCCAAAAAATGTGCATGGATATGTGATTGGTGAACATGGAGATTCTGAATTTGTACCTTGGAGTTCAGTCACAATTGGTTCACAAAGCATAAGTGATTTTTTAAGTAAAGAAGAAATGAATAATATTGCCATTGAAGTAAAAGAAGCTGCATATAAAATAATAGAGAAAAAAGGCGCTACTTACTATGGTATAGGTATGTGCTTAGTAAGAATAACAAATGCAATATTAGGTGGAGAAAACACCATAATAACAGTTTCTAATTACGATAAAGAAAATGATGTGTTTATTGGTCTTCCAGCAATACTTAATAATGAAGGTGTAAAAGAAAAAATATATGTTACTTTAAATAAAGAAGAAGAAAAAAAATTAACTCATTCAATACAAGTAATAAAAGATGCAATAAATAATATAAAATGATTATTATACATAAAATTTATTGGTGATAAAATGGATAAAAGCGAATTTGAAAAATTTATGAGTCAAGATTTCAACTCATTTTCAAGTTGGCTTTTTTCTCTTAATTCATACGAATTTACATTTATTGCATCTTTGGCTGGTTTTGCAATTGCTCCTTCACTCACACTAAATGAACAAAATTCATTAGGAAATTTCTTTGAGCTTTTAGGTCAAGTAATACTAACTATAAATGCACAAGGTTCAACACTAAAACAAAATAAGGCACAGAAATCAAGTATAAAACATGGAAGAGAACTAGAAACACTAGAACAAGAAATACTAAAACTAAAAGATGAAGTTATTAAACTTAGAAAAGATGCATTAAATAATGAAAAAAACTAGCCAAGCTAGTTTATATAATATAAGAAAGAATATTTATAATAAAACATAATGTTAAACCGATTATTGTCGGAAGAATAATAGATAAAATCATCCACTTAATACTACCAGATTCCTTTTTAATTGTTAAACAAGTTGTTCCACAAGGAAAGTGAAATAAACAAAATATCATAGTTGAAAGTGCTGTTATTATAGTCCAGCCGTTATCTATTAAAAGAAGTTTTAAAGAACTTATATCTAAACTTGTTAACATAGATTCTTGCATATATGTCATTATTGCTATAGGAATAACTATCTCATTTGCAGGAAACCCTAGAATAAATGAAAGCATTATAACCCCATCTAATCCAAAAATATTTGCAAAAGGATTTAAAAAATCAGATATGTTTTTAAGCATGCTTATTCCATTAATTGATATGTTTGATAAGAGCCATATAACAAGCCCCATAGGCGCTGCAACAACAATTGCTCTTCCAAGAACATATAAAGTTCTGTCAAATATTGATCTAACTATTACTTTTCCTATTTGTGGTTTTCTATATGGAGGAAGTTCTAATATAAAAGATGATGGCATTCCTTTTAATATAGTTTTTGATAATAATTTAGATACTAATAAAGTAGCAATAATGCCTAGCATAATTAATAATACAAGTAATAATGAAGAAGTTATAGTACTAGTAGTAAAGAATATTGCTATAAGAGTAATTAAAGTAGGAAATCTTCCATTACATGGTACAAAATTATTTGTTAATATTGCAATTAATCTTTCTCTTTTAGAATCTATTATTCTGCTTCCTACAACACCACAAGCATTACAACCAAATCCCATACACATTGTAAGTGATTGCTTACCATTAGATGAACACTTATTAAATAAATTATCCATATTGAATGCAATTCTTGGTAAATATCCAGAATCCTCAAGTAATGTAAATAGTGGAAAAAATATAGCCATAGGAGGTAACATAACAGATATTACCCAAGCAAGAGTTCTATATATTCCGTACACTACTGGATCTTTTATCCAAATAGGAATATTTAAATAAGAGAGCACATTATACAAAATACTTTCAAATTTAAATAAAACATTAGATAATAACTCAGATGGATAGTTAGCCCCTACAATAGTTAACCAGAAAATAAAACCAAATAGTAACAACATTATAGGAATACCAGTTAACTTAGAAGTTAATATTTTATCTATTTTCCTATCCCTTTTATTATAATTCACATTATTTATTGTCACAGATTTAATATATATTCGTTCTGATTCTAATACTAATTTTTTAATAATTTCCTTTTTAATATCAATAAACTTACTCTTCTCGTTTTCAATTATTGCTAACAAAGTTTTATCTTCATATATATCGTAATTTAAATTTTCTTTTAAAGATTCATAAATTTTATCATCACTAAGTAACTTAATACTTAACCATCTTGTATTAATATTTTCAAAAATTTTATCTAAATAACTTTTAATTACACTTATAGAATTTTCAATTTCATCATTGTATTTTATTCTATTAGGTAAAATAGTATTATATATACTATATTTATATATACACTTAACTAACTTATCAAGACCATTATTAGATCTAGCACTAGTTTTAATAACGGGTATATTTAATTCTTTTTCAAGAGCTTCTATATCTATACAAATATTTTTCTTTTCTGCCTCATCAATTAAATTAACACACAGTACTACATTGTTAGTTAATTCTGTTATTTGAAGTACAAGATTGAGATTTCTCTCAAGAGAAGTTGCATCTACAACAACAACTGTCACCATTGGCTTTGAATAACAAATGAAATCTCTAGCAATTTCTTCTTCTTTCGAATCAGAAGATAGCGAATAAGTACCAGGCAAATCAACCAAAATAAAATCCTCATCATTATAATTAAACTTTCCAATCGCCTTAGCAACTGTTTTACCTGTCCAGTTACCAGTATGCTGATTTAGCCCAGTTAATGCATTAAATATTGTGCTTTTGCCAACATTGGGATTTCCCATAAGTGCAATAATAATGTCACTTTCATTGTCCTTATAAACTTCCCTTTCTTTAAGATTAAATCCCATAGATTTTTTAGTCAATCCCATTTTCCACCTCATAAACTAATATTTTTTTTGCATCCTCGTTTCTAAGAGCAAGAGTAGTGCCTCTTATATAATATGCAGTAGGGTTTTTAAATGGGCTTTTATACAATACTTCTATCCTTGTGTTAGGAATTATTCCTAAATCAAAAATTCTTGATCTTTTGTTGCCTTCGAATAATATATCGTAAACTATACATACCCCGCCAACATCAATATTATCTAATGTAACAATATTTTTCATTTTTCACCTCTATTTTTTGATGTCATGATATCTGTAATAATATATGTAAACTTTATTAAAGTGCTAATACTAATTAATTCATATTGAATTGACTAAAACATATAAATAAACTATAATAAATATATTGAAACTTGTGGAGTGTGAAAAGTATGGCTAAGTCAAATACAAAGAAAAAGTCAAAGAAAAAAACAACTTCTTATAATAAAAAAAGGAAAAAAACAACTGTATCAAATAACAAAAAGAAAAACAGTAAAACTGTAAATAATAAGTCAAAAACAGTAAAAAATAATAAGAACAATAAAAAAATTAAAAATATTAATGAAAGTAATAAGAAATTTACACAAGTTGACAGTAAAATCAATAATTCTAAAAAAATAATAGAAAAAGAAACTAATGATATAAATACCGCTGAGCCACAAGTTATTAAAGAATCAACAGAAAATATAACAGAATTAAAAAATCAAACTTTACCAAAAAATACCGAAAAAAAACAAGAAATAATAAAAGATATAAAAGATAATAACAAGTTAAAAGATTTAATTGCAAAAATAAAGAATAAAGTAAAGAAAATATCAAAACAAAATAATAAATCATTGGATGATGAGATCTCTGATGAAAAAATCACAATAAATAAAAAAATGCTAACGATTGTAACAATGATTTTGATAGTTATAACGATTATATATATTCCTTTGATGCTTATTTTAAGGGATAAAAAGGATACAACATCATTCAAGAAAATTAGCATTGATAAATATATAGAACTTTATGATAAAAAAGAAATGAATTATGTATTTGTAACAACAAATAAATGCACTTATTGTGATTTACTTAGAACAAAACTATCAAAATTACAAAATGAGTACAAAATAGAAATATTAGAATTAAATGTAGGAAATTTGAGCGAAAAAGATAAAGAAAAACTAAATAATAGTAATTCTGTTTTCAATTCAAATTGGCAAGCTCCAATGTTATTATCAATATCTAGTGGTAAAGAGGTTAATGGAATTAGTGGATATAAAGAGTATTCGGCATTAAAAAAATTTATTGACAATTCAAACAGTTCATCAGAAATAAATTCATTTGTTAAAATTAATTTAAATAAATATTTATCTTTAATTAAATCAAATGAAAAAATAGTTATTTATATAGGAAGAACTGGAAATAATGCTTGCGATAACTATTCAAAAGTATTAGATGAAGTTGCAAAAGATAAAAATATAAAACCATACTATCTAAATACAGATTTAATAAATACTGAAGAAGAATGGGAAAAGTTTGATAATTCAAATAAAATATTTAATGAAGAATGGTTTACTCCAACTACGTTAATTGTAGAAAAAGGTAATATCATAGATTATAAAATGGAAAGTATGGATAAAGGAACACTTATAAGCTTTTTAAGTGAAAATGGAATATAGAGGTGATAAATATGTATAATGAAGTATTAAAATTTAAAAAAAAATACCCTTCAACTATAGCATTTAGATTAAAAGAACATTGTAAAGTCTTAGAAAAACATTTAAACCCAGGAGAAAAAGTAATTTATATTTTTGCGGGTCAAAAAAATGCTCATTCAATAGCAATACCAAATACTTTTGTAATTGCGCTTACTAGCGAAAGATTAGTATTTGCAAGAAAACGTTTGTTTTTTGGATATTTTTTCTACGCAATAACACCAGACATGTTTAATGATTTAAAAGTTAATTCAGGTATATTATGGGGTAAAATAATGATAGATACAGTAAAAGAATTTGCTGTTATTTCAAACCTATCAAAAGATTCATTAAGTGAAATAGAAACTAAAATTACACAATATATGATGAACGAAAAAAAGAAATATAGCTTGAACAATAAAGATTAACATATATCTTTTTTTTTATACAAAAATATAGTATAATTTCAATATAAAATATGGAGGGTAATTATGATTATTAGAAAACCATATGCTTTTTTAATCAAACATTTTAAATTAATACATTTTGTTATGCTAGTATTATCAATATATATTGTAAATAGAGCCAACATAATATTTAATTTTTTTAATGAATATGTTACCACTAGACAAGTTTCTAGTGCAGAATATATATCATCAAACTACTTACCACTATTTCTATTTATAAGTAGTATTTTAATAATAACACTCTCTATAATAATATTTATTTTATTAAAACAGAAAGATAAACCCAAATTATTATATATAATAATTATTATATACTATATTCTTTTCATAATCTTTTTGATTATAGCAGGAATGGTTATATCAACAATTTATATAGAAGGTTTATCTCCACAATTATCTAGAATTTACAGAGATATAAGTTTAATTGCACTAATAATACAAATTATATTTATAGTACTAATTGCAATTAGAGCAGTTGGATTTGATATAAAAAAATTCCACTTTGGAGAGGATTTACAAGAACTACAAATAGAAGTGACAGATAATGAAGAAATTGAAATAACATCAGGAATTGATTTTGATAAAATAAGTAGAAATCTACAAATAAAAAAAGAAGATTTTAAATCATTTTACATAGAAAATAAAGCAATGATAATTATAATATTATTTTTAATGATAATTGTAATACCAGGTAGTTTCATAATTAGAAATATAGTAAATAATAAGCATTTTCAACAAGGAGAAATTATAAAACTAAATAATTTTGATATGTCTATAAAATCTTCATATACTACAAAATACAATTATAATGGTAATTTAAAATTAAAAGAGAATAAAAGTTACTTGATTATTGAATTTTATTTAAAAAACAACAAACAAAAAAAGAGTTCAATTAATTTAAATAGTTTAACACTAGAATCAAATAATCACATATACTCACCAAACACCTCAAATTATAATTCATTCATAGATATAGGAATTGGATATGATTCACAAGCACTTCTTTTTAATGAAGAAAAAAAATATATTGCAGTATTTATAGTAGATGATGAAGATATAACTAATAATATGAATATTAGGTATACAGATGATCCTACTTCAAAGATATTAAACTATAAAAGAATAGATATAATGCCTATGAATTTAGATAATGATATAAAAAAAGAAAATATAAAAATAGGTGAAATAATAAATCTTAATAAAACATTATTATTAAATACTACATTAGAAATAAAAGAATATGACATAAAAGACTATTATACTTGCACAATAGACGAAAAGGAAAAAACAATAGTAAACACTAATGGATTAGTTTTAAAATTAACCTATGAATTTATAAAAGATAAAAATATTTCATTTATAACTGACTTTAATGAATTCCTAAATAAATACGCTACAATTTCATATGTATATAAAGAAATAACTCACAATGAAAAAATAGAAAATATTACACCTACAAATTATAATTTAAATGATGTTTATTTAGCAGTAAATGAAGAAATTAAAGATGCAACAAATATATATATAGAATTTTCTATAAGAAATATATCATATAAAATAATATTAAAATAACGATACTTTTTAGTAACGTTATTTCTTTTTTTGCATTAATTATAATAAATTATTGAAATAATAATAAATATTATGCTATAATCATAATGTCGATGGGCCTATAGCCAAGTGGTAAGGCATGGGACTGCAACTCCCCGAGCGTTGGTTCAAATCCGACTAGGCCCTCCAATATAATAATTAACCCTTAATTAAGGGTTTTATTTTTTTAAAAAAAGAACATATGTTCTCTAGAGAAACAATGGGGAGGGAGTATAATGGACAAAGTAATAAAACAACAACATGTCCAACAAATACATTAGATGAAACTGTAAAATCATTAATAGATAATCATACATGGAATACAGGTGCAATAGAATATGAAACTACAACAGATACGATTAAGTTTTATAAAGCAGAAAGAGGAAGATTGAATGGAAAGATATGTTCTAGTGGAAGTCCTTGCAATGATACAATAATAAGGACAACTACTTGGACTGGATACATTGGACTACCATATGCGACAGATTGGGCATACGCAAGTGGCGAGAACATTTGTGAAACAAATATGCAAGCACAAGATAGTTCAAATGCATATGTATGTAAAAATAATAACTGGATATATCAGAAAAGCGATATAAGAATAATATCATCTATTCCTAATTTACATACGGCTCTTTATGTTTGGGTAGTAAGTGAAATTGGAAGTATACAAAACGCTAATGCATCTGAAACACATTCTATTTTTCCTACCCTATATCTAAAATCTAATGTCCTTATAGATAGTGGCAATGGAACAAGTAGTAATCCATATACATTAAAACTAAATAACTAAATCAATAATAAAAACTAATATAAGCGTCAACAAAACAATTATTGAAGTATAAAATTATGGGTGCGTTATTATTTTAAAAATATTTCTATGAAAGAAAGAATATAAAATTATGTTTGACAGTAAACTATTAGAATGAGAATAAGCCAAATTTATAACAAAAAGTTTATTAAAATAGTTTTAATAAATAATTATATATAAAAACCTTATAACTAATTTATAAGGTTTTATATTATTAACTAAATATGCTTTTATTTCTAGAAGTTTTAACATATCTTTTTTTGTAATTCACAGATGTTGTATATTTTGAACCATCTTTTTTAACAGCAGCATTAAGTTTGTTTAAAAAGCTTACTTCCACACTTACACAACGTTGTTTATTTCTTAAATCAATTGCTATACCTCTATTGATTCTCTTATCATTTTCTATTTCTTCTTTTAATTTATTTATTGCTGCTTTTTTATTATTTATATCATCTTCAATTAATTTATGTTCTGTTCTTAAACTTTCTATTGTTTCCATTGTAACTTTAATATTATTAGTAGTATCACCTTGTAATTTTGCATATAATTTAGGTGTTAATCTAGTACTTTTTGTTCCTGACATAAGATATTCCTCCATTTCTTTATGCAAACTTATTATACATATTTGCAAAAAAATGTCAAATTTTCTTGAATTCATGATAAAATAGAAGTATAATGTTAAATTGTATTTAAAAGGCAGGTGGCTATTGTGAATAGAAAAAAGATACAACTTATAGTATTTTGGATATTTACGGTAATTTTCTTTGAATGCATATATAAAATGACAATATTCAAAAATATAATAGATGGAGATTTTATACAAATGTTATTTTTTTGTATCCCATCATCATTACTTATATACTTATTTACAACACTTTTTAGTGAAAAGTTAAATAGAAGAATTTCTACTATAATATTATTACTAATGTTTTTCATATTCTTTGCTCAAATGGTTTATTTTAAAGTATACAATGGTGTATTTTCAATTTATTCCATGACTAATGGAGGTCAAGTTTTAGAATTTTGGAGAACTATTATATCTACAATATTTGGAAGTTTATATAATTTCCTATGTTTATTTGTACCTTTAATTATATATTTTTTATTAAAAAACAGAGAGTTTGATTTTTCAAAAAATTCGTTGTATTCAAAATGCATAGGTGTTCTTGCATTTATCTTTGCAATTTGTGTCGGATTTTATTATATAAATAAAGATAAAAAAGCAATATATTCATCTTATAATTTATTTTTTAATACTCATGCTCCAATATTATCTGCAAAAAAATTTGGTTTATTAACGACAATGGGATTAGATTTAAATCGAATTATATTTGGTTTAGCAGACAAAAAAGTTGAAATAATAATAGATAACACTGAGCCAGACTCAAGCGTTACTAAAGAATTTTATAATATACTTGATATTAATTTTGATGATTTAATTTCTAATGAAGATGATGAAACTATAGCTTCTATGCATAAGTATTTTGAATCTTTGAAAGGAACTAAGAAAAATGAATATACTGGTTTATTTAAAGGAAAAAATGTTGTATTTTTCTTAGCAGAATCACTAGATCCGATTGCAATAAGTGAAGAACTTACACCAACTTTGTATAAACTTGCTTCTAGTGGATTTGATTTTAAAAACTATTATGCACCTTTATATCCTGCAAGTACAGCAGATGGAGAATTTAGAACAGAGTGGTCTTTAATTTCAAGCAGAGGGGATACTCTTACACTTTATGCAGAAAAAGATGTTTACAGTCCTTACTTATTTATAAATAGTTTTAGCGGTTATAACCAATATATTTTCCATAACTATAATGGAGATTATTATAATAGAAAAAAATACTTTGATGCATTAGGATACAAAAATTTTAAGGCATGTGAATATGGATTAAACTTACCATGCAATTCATTTCATGAAAGTGACTATGATATGGTTGACATAACAACTGAAGATTTTATAAATTCAACTAATCCATTTTTTGCATATTATATTACATTAAGTGGACATATGAGTTATATAAAAGCCAATAATAAAATTGTTCAAAAAAATTGGGATTTAGTAAAAGATTTGCCTTATTCAGATAGAATAAAAGGATATATAGCAAGTAATATAGAACTTGATAAGGCAGTAGAACTACTAATTAAAAGATTAGAAGAAGCAAATAAATTAGATGATACAGTTATTATAATAACACCTGATCATTATCCATATGGATTATCGAATGATCAAATTAATGAGGTATCGACTATAAATAGAGATGATGACTTCGAATTATATAGATCAGATTTGATAATATGGAATAACAAAATGGATAAAAAAGTAATAGTTAATAAGGTTGGTTCAAATCCTGACGTACTTCCTACAATGCTAAATTTGTTTGGTATAGAATATGATTCAAGGTTTATAATGGGTCAGGATTTACTATCAGATAGTGAGGGCTTAGTAGTATTTGCCAATAGAAGCTTTATTACAGATACTGTTAAATACGATTCGGTAACAGATGAAATAATAGTAAAAGATGGAAGTCCTATAAATACAAAATATATAAATAAAATTAATAATTTAGTTGATAATCAATTCAAAATATCAAACTTAATTCTTGAAAATAACTACTATGAAAAGGTTTTTAAAGGAAAAATAGACTAGTATCTGTCTATTTTTTTTGTTATAATACAAGATGTGGAAGTGAGAATATGAAATTAAAAAACAATTATTTTTTTACAGTTAGAGAAGATATAAAAGATGAAGAAGCAAAAAGTGGTAATCTATTAGTAAGAAGCGGAATGATTAAAAAAAGTTCAGCAGGTGTTTATATGTATTTGCCACTTGGATACAAAGTAATTAAAAATATAGAACAAATTATAAGAGAAGAAATGAATAAAACAGGTGCACTTGAATTATGTATGCCAGTTTTGATTCCAAAGGAGGTGTATGCAACTTCTGGGAGAGTTGATAATTTTGGCAGTGATGTATTTTCTTTAAAAGATAGATTTAATAGAGATTATATTTTAGGACCTACTCACGAAGAAATGTTTACAATTGCGAGTTTATCAAATATTAAATCATACAAAGATATGCCATATTCTCTTTACCAATTTCAAACTAAATTTAGAGATGAACCAAGACCTAGGTATGGACTTATAAGAGTAAGAGAATTTGTAATGAAAGATGCATATTCATTTGATAAAAATTTAGAGGGTTTGGATATATCATATAAAAAAATGTTTGATGCATATAAAAATGCATTTGATAGAATGTACTTGAAATACAGAATAGTAAAAGCTGATACAGGAGTTATGGGTGGCTTGCTATCAGAAGAATTCCAAGCTGAAACTGATATTGGAGAAGATACACTCGTATTGTGTGATAAATGTGATTTTGCATCTAATATAGAAGTTACTAAACATATTGCAAATAATTGTTCTGATGAGATAGAAAAAGACATAGAATTAGTTAATACTGAAAATAAAGAAACAATAGAAGATGTATGCAATTATTTAAATATAAATGTAGAAAAATCAGTCAAAGCATTATTAATGAATGTAGATAATGAGTTAGTTGTTTTCTTTATAAGAGGGGACAAAGAATTAAACGAAGTTAAAGCTAAGAAATTATTGAATGCAAAAGAAATATCATTTGCGAATGATGAATTAATAAAAACTTCAAATGCAATACCTGGATATACAGGACCAATTAAATTAAATGCAAAAATAGTAATAGATGATGAAATACTTAATATGAAAAATTTCTGTTGTGGAGCAAATAAGATGGGATATCATTATATAAATGCAAATATAAAAGATATCAATTATGATATTGTATCAGATATAATAAATGTAAAAGAAAATGATATATGCCCAAATTGCGGTGGAAAGTTATATTTCAAAAAAGGCATAGAAATAGGCAATACATTTAAGCTAGGTACAAAATATTCAGAAGCACTAAATTTGAATTATACAGATGAATTAAACCAATTAAAGCCAGTTGTAATGGGTTCTTATGGAATTGGATTAGGTAGATGTATGGCAGCTATAGTAGAGCAAAATAATGATGATAAAGGAATAATATGGCCAATTGAAGTAGCACCTTTTAAATGTGCTATAATAATTGCTAATACAAAAGATACATTGCAAGTAGAATTGGCAAATAAGATATACGACAACTTAATTGATAAAGGTATAGAACCATTACTTGATGATAGAGATGAAAGAATGGGAGTAAAATTAAATGATATCGATTTAATAGGAATACCAATTCGAATTGTTGTAGGAAGAAAAGCGGTAGAAAACATTATAGAATTAAAAAGAAGGGATAGCGAAGAAGTTTTTGAGATAAATATTGAAAATATTATTGAATATATTAAATAAATATGCTATTATAGTAGCATATTTATGCAGGTGTAGTACAACGGCTAGTACGTGGCCTTGCCAAGGCTGAGACGTGGGTTCGATTCCCATCACTTGCTCCAAATTGATAGGAAACTCGGAAAATTTACTTCTGAGAGTAATAAATGCTAACTAGAAATAGTTAGTTTTTTTTGTTATGTAAAGGAACCTTATTTATGTTAAATATAAAAACAAAAGAATTAAAAATAAGTGATGGTGCATTTCTATTTGAATATTTAACATTAACAATTTCATCACTCATTATTTTAAATTCACTTGGAATCTTTATTTTAAATCCATCAAACATTTCATATTGCGTTTCAATGTTATTACCCTTATTAGTAGTAATGACTAATGCGTTTTCAATTTCACTTAAATTTTCCGTTTTTGTAATATTTGGTATTGTTATAATTGCCTAAATAATTAAAACTACTATGCTAATTATCAAGCATACATTTAAAATTTTTGTATTGTCTTTGTATTCTGGTATTTTCTCTTCCTTTAAATAATATTGATGTATATTTTTAATATCTAAATCGTTCTTTATATCAAGCACTATAATAGGAAGTGCTACATTAATAATTAAAAGTGTACTAATGATTGTTATATTAAATGGAATTATATTATTTATTGTCAGTATAATATTCGGTATAACTATAATTGCTAATAACAATATAAGGATCATTTCATAAACATAGTAGTTCTTAAATGCCTTATATTCTACCTTGGCACCATCTTTTAACTAATTTCTAATTGGGAACAATAAGACTAATAAAATTATGGCTACTGAAATTATGATTGCTTTCATCTTCACTCTTTACACATCACTTCCAAATTGCAATTTGCATTATTATTTATTTTTCCTTTTTATTCATCCACTCAACTGTATCCTTTATTGTATCTTTCATATTTCTATTTCTAAATTTCAACTTTTCTTTAGCTTTTTCATTACTGAAATTAGCATTAGAAGATAGTGTATATAGTGAATACTTTGTAAAAAGTGGAGTTTGTTTCTTTAAATTATAATATACTTCAAAAAAAGGTGCTATTAATTTTGCAAGACCTATTGGTAATACCATTTTAATCTTTTTTCTTCCTTGCACATCACAAATTAAATCGCATAATTCTTTTATTGCAATATATCTATTAGATAAGATATAGCATTCACCATTAATACCATTTTTACAAGCACTAACCACACCATCTGCTACATCTCTTACATCAACAAAATCATATCCACCTTTTACACAAGCAAATAATTTGCCATTTGCAACTTCTTTTATTAATTGTGTTAAGTGACTATTGCCAAAATCATTTGGACCTATAATACCAGATGGATGAATTATACAAGCATTCAAATTTTTACCCTTTACTGCATCAATTACATACTTCGCAGCTTCTGCTTTTGTTTTTGCATATAATCCCTCAACATTATCAGGGTTAAAATTAGTTATTTCTGTTATTAATTCATTGTTAGGTGGCTCTGGGATTGCATGAACACTACTAATATAGATAAGTTTTGCTTTTGACTCTATTACCTTATCTACTATATTTTTAGTTCCATTAACATTAACATTATAAACAAGTGGATTGTATTTTGATTTTATATATACTACTGCAGCACAATGAATTACAAAAACTTCTTTTCCATCAGTATTTTCAAAAATTAATGATAAAGTTTCTTTTTTAGTTACATCACCATAGTAGATTTTACATTTTAATCCTTCAAGTGATTTAATAGAATCGCCTTTTAATACAAAAGCCCTAATTTCATTATCAGCATCTTGTTCTAACTTCCTTATGATGTTATTACCTAAAAAACCATTTGCTCCTGTTATTATATAGATTTTTTTCACAATATTTATCACCTACCACTCCATTCTAAAAAATAAATCTAAGCTCACTCTTATATTATTATACCACAATTTCACGATTATTTTTTAAGAAGTATATGAATAGTAAAAATTAACATTTAATTATCTTAGACACAACATAATTAATACTCAAATGCAAGTCAATTTGTTTAAACAGTTTAACACCTACGCCAAAAACAAAAATTGTCACACCAATCAACCATTACTATTTGATTTTTTTTAGATATTATTTAAAAAATGATTTAAAATTTACAAAAATTTTTACACTCTCTTAAATTTTATTTAATTTGTTTATTAATTCTATTTTCAATACGTTTTACTAGTTTTATACTTGTTTCAATTTCATCAGTACTACATTCAGACAGTTTTTTAACATCACAACTAGAAGGAAGGTTATATCTGTCTACATGAATAATCTTACTAATTGCAATTAATGTTTCATTTTGGCTTTGCTCATTATAAATTTTTTCTCTTATGCATTCTCCAATAATTTTAATTATTTTTTTAGATTCATCAGTTAAATTTATATTGTTTTCAACACTACTTACTTCGCCTAAGGGATATAATTTATTAACTAATTGTTTAAGAGTTATAGATGTAGGCATTTTTACTTTTCCCCATAGTTTAAATTCATAATCATCTCCCAAAGAAACACCAAAACTTGCTAATATAGACATCATAGTTTGTACTTTTATATTTATATCTTTACTACTAAAGTTAGGATTTTTATTATAGAATAATTTATATATTTCTATTATGGCTTTATCATCTTTATTTAAAATAACTGGCTTAGCATCGTTTAAACAATAAATCTGTTTCATCATTTTAGTTATTTCCTTAGATACTAATTCAATGCCAGAATAATCAACAATATTAATTTCATGATTATTATAATCTAATTTTATACCATATGAAGGTTCATATTTTATTTTACATCTCTCACTATTTTCTCCACCTTTACTTTTTTCATATAAAAATAAATTAGAATTAACATACTTAACAAGTTCTGAACCTTTATCATCCTGATAAAAAATAACTAATAGTTTTTCTTTACAATCATTTAGTATTGTTCTTACAATTGTAACATTTTCTATCATATTATCATGTCTATGATTGTTTATAAAATCTTCCAATAATATTTCAATTTTATCTAAATCAACATTATCGTTTGGAAGTATACCATTGTATCTTATTTCTATACTACTTTTTGTAAAACTTAATGTTTTGTTAAAGCTTATTGATTTCATCAAATCTCTCTTAATATCGTATATAATAACATAAATTATTTTTTTTTTACAAATGATCATCTATTCTATACATGTTCTTATTTTTAGAAGCTTTGTATTTAAAAATAATATTACCTTTATAAAAAAGACAATTCCAAGTAATTATTACTTATATTGTTTTTTTATGTTTCCAATAAATTGTTTGTATTTTTTAAACTCTTCATCTTTTTCGTTAATTTGTAAAACATACAGAATTTTTCCATATAATATATTTAAATATTTTATTGAATCAATATTGATGTCACATTTTTTTAAATGAGAAATTAATCCAAACTTTTTTATATAATAAATTTCTTGTCTTATTTTGTTACGATATTTTATATTAACTTGCATTTTTTCATTAACTATAATTCCTGTAACACTTTGACTAGAAGATCTACGTACTATATGAATTTTATCATTATTTAACTCTAATCCTAATTTGTATAACATTTTTCTAACTTTAATTATTAACTCGCTAGGACTAAAGTTACCAGAAAAAGTCATATCGTCTGAATACCTTGTATAAGATATATTCCTTAAATCACACCAAAATCCTAATTCTTCATCAAACTCTTTCATTACTAAATTTGATATATAAGCAGAAGTTGGCGATCCTTGGGTCAAATGGTTATCATACGTGCATAAATATGTTAATATCATGCCAACTGGTTTGGGAAAATATTCTATAGGAAAGCAGGAATTATAAACATCTAAAAACGATATATTTTCAAAAAAATCTTTAATATCCAATTTTAAAAGCATTTCCTTATTAATATGAGAAATCGCATTGTCTTTCAATCCGATTCCTTTGTGATATGCCTTTGCATATTTTGATATACATTTGTTATTAAGTATATTAACCAAAATTTGTTTTTGAATTTGTTTTAAAATTGAATTTGGTTCATATATAGTTCTATATTTACCACTATGTTTCTTAATTTTATATGTTTTATAATTTTTTTCTATATTATTACTAATAGAATAAATGGTATTCAAATATTTCTTTTTATCTTTACAATTAAACAATTTGAGAGATAGTAAAAATTCATTACATTCTTCTTTACCTATGTATTTCCACATCTTTACTACCTCCCAACTATTGCAGTGCTCATGATATTGTAATATGGAGATGAACTCAAAGCGTAGCATAGCGAAGCGACTACATGAAATGTAGGTAAGTTCATTGAAGTATTACTATTAAATCATCTTAAATAAATTAGTCCCTTAACGACTCGTTAAAGTAGGAAATAATTCCAATCACCACTGCCGAGAATATTATATCACAATAATTTTATTTTTTATCAAATTCTTCTTCATATTGTTTAAAAAAATTATAGTATACTAATACATTAGATAGTTCTGTCCATTTTTTTGTTACAACAGGTGTATCATCTAAATCATAAATCTTAGCGTCCATTAGTTTTAATAAAAATGGTGAATGTGTTGATATTATAAATTGACAATTATAAAATCTAGTAGAGTCTTCAATAAACCTTTTTAACTTCAATTGATTTTCCGCAGATAAACTATTTTCTGGTTCATCTAATATATAAATACTATCTTCTTTTATCTCTCTTTCCCAAAACATAAGTGCAGATTCACCATTTGACCATTCAATTATATTATTATTACCTAATCTTTCTCTAACAAATTTAGACATTGATTTTCTTTTACTATCATAACTCATTTTTAATTCATCATAATTATCAAAAGAGTTACCATTATTATTAAATTTATAATCTAAATATTCTTTACTTAATCTTTCCTTTTGTCTATTAACATTTGCATTAATAGAACGAACATCTATTAAATAATCAAAAACATCATCACTTGTAATTAATTTTATTTCCATTGGTTGTTCAAAAGACATTTCATAATCACAATGTTCAACATATAAATCAAAATATGAACCTTTATCTATTGGCGACTTCCTTGATGCATTTAATTTTTGTGAAATCATATTTATAAGAGTTGTTTTACCAGAACCATTACCACCATAAAATATTGTTATTTTATCAAAATTTATCTCTTTAAATGATTTCGATGAAAATAAATGAAGTGGATAATAATTATTAAATATGTTTCTTCTCTCTTCATTAAATTCA
>ENA-OOWZ01000293-OOWZ01000293.1-human-gut-metagenome-genome-assembly--contig:-NODE-293-length-27689-cov-2.809980_pt1 | contig 27689 bp, 33 predicted proteins | sample MGYA00241580_ERZ501329 | MGnify/ENA primary metagenome ERZ501329 (study PRJEB25962, sample SAMEA2042923) | human gut metagenome | biome: human gut; feature: human-associated habitat; material: faeces... | reverse complement strand
CACAGCCGGTACAAGAATAATTTTAGAAAGTTTTTGGTTGAACAAGTAAAGCAAAAGCAAGGATGAATAATATATTCACAATATGCTATTCAGAAGAAGAAGCAAACGAAATAGGTCACTTCATTTTGAGTAGAGGGTATGAGGGTGTTCAAAATGATAGCTATAGATATTGTCGTGAAGCGATTTGGTGGGCTTTCAAAGAAGCCCAAAGGCATCATTCAAATTGCATCTACGTTGGCGTTGCAGGTTGCCAAATGACTGTATCAAAATCAAAGCGAGGTCTTAGACGAAATGGTCTTAAATACATAGAGAAAAGGCGAATGTTTTACAAATTACTAAGTAAGTATTGATAAATGAACTCAATTAACGACGAAAGAGGTTGCAGCGTATGCCAACCCGGTAAAGAGAATTACACTACCTACACAACGAAGTTAGGCAGAAAGAGAGTGAGAATGTACCAGTACGACTACCGTACTGAAAGCGGTGAACTCTTTGCTTGTTGTGCGCCTACCTTAGAGGCGTGTAGAGAAAGACGGGATAAATGGCTTAGTTCACGACAATAAGCCGATTGTCGTGTATAACGATTGAAGATATTTCGTTATCTTTGGTTGTGGTAGTACCTTTGGGGTACTATCGCGGGGTGTAGCAGTGGTAGCTTTTCACTTTGACTTGGTGAAGGTCGGTTGTTCGATTCAGCCCCCCGCAACTATTGAGTATTATTTAAATTTGACACGATTATGAACATTCTTACATTAAGCATCAAACAGAAGTATTTCGATGAAATCTTGGCAGGCAAGAAAAACCACGAATACCGTGAAATTAGACCAACCAACGCTAAGAAGTATATCACTTACCTTTGTGGTGGCAAAGAATATCCGGTTGATGCAGAACTACCCGAAGAGGGTGAAGTAGAATTGAAGCCTATCAAGTACGATGCAATCAAGCTTCTGACAGGTGCATATACGGGTAAACGTCCTTATATTATCGTTGAAGTGAAAGCAGCAGAAGCAGTTATTTTTACAGATGAAAATGGTAATGATATTGTTTACGAGTATCAAGGCGAAGAGTATCTTGCCGCACAAATGGATTATACTTTAGGTAAGGTATTAGAGAAACATATAGACTAATTGTTCAACTTTTAAAATTAGAAAGCAGAGTCGCAAGAAGAATTAACAGAGTAGCTGGACCTCGCAGAAATATGAATGGGGCAGGGGCAGGTGGTAGATTGGTTGCTAATCGTAGAGGTACAGCAAGTGCCACACAGTTAGGATCACGCAGACAGCGTTACAGTGATCTTCGTACTTCATTTGGTTTAAGTGGTGGCTAGCTATGAACAAAGTAGAGCAAGCGAACCGATATATAGACCTCATTCGGGTAAAATCGAATGAGGCTTTGCTGTTTTTATCACTTGGTAAAGATTCGCTTGTTCTGCTTGATTTAATCTATCCGAAGTTTGACAGGATTGTTTGTGTATTCATGTACTTTGTCAAGGATTTGGAACATATAAACCGCTGGATAAACTGGACTAAAGCCAAATACCCGAAGATAGAGTTTGTTCAAGTGCCACATTGGAACCTCACTTATATTCTCCGTGGCGGTATGTATTGTGTGCCAAATTCGAAAGTAAAGCTATTGAAGTTGGCAGATGTGGTAAAGGCTATGCAGCTTACTCATGGAGTTTATTATACATTCTTGGGCATGAAGAAAGCTGACGGCATGAATAGGCGTTTAATGCTGAAAGGGTATGAGGTAAGCGGTTATGAGAATAACGGTATGGTCTATCCCTTGGCAGATTGGAATCAGAGGGATATTCTCGCTTACATGAGGCAACACAATTTACCCGAACCAGTTAGATATTCATTGAAAGCCAGTTCGGGAGTAGGTTTCAACCTTGATTGTATGCTTTGGATGGAAAAGAACTACCCGCAGGACTTACAGAGAATTTACAAAGTTTTTCCAATGGCTGAAAGAGTGCTTTGGGAATACTATAATAAACAAAAATAATAGGAGGATTGCCGAGTTAGACGTAGGAAGACAAGAGAACAAATTTACGCTCAAGCAGAAAGATTGAGCGAAGCGAACTGGAGAAGAAGAAATACATGGAGTAGTAGTGCAGCAAGTAGGCGCGCAAAACAATCCCGCGATAATCTTATTACGAGAGCCGAAAGGAATACTCTTCGACAGAGAGGGTTTGGATTAAGCAATGGCTAACATGGAACTAAGTAAATACATAAAGAGTGAATCGGTGGAGCTTAACCGCTCTACCATTCACTTTGCGGACTACAACCCAAGAAAACTATCCGATGAATCCCGTAAGACATTAAAGCGTGGTATCAAGAAATTTGGCTTGGTCGGTGGTATTGTCGTAAATAAGCGTACCGGGCTTACAGTAGTCAGCGGACACCAGCGTTTGTCTGTCATGGACGAATTACAGAAATTCCCCGATAATGACTACCGCATTCGTGTCGATGTCATTGACGTGGACGAGCAGCAGGAAAAGGAGTTGAACATTCTAATGAACAACCCGAATGCACAAGGTACATGGGATTTTGACGCTCTCGCTCGTATTGTTCCTGATATTGACTGGAAAGATGCAGGTCTAACGGATGCCGACTTAAACATGATTGGCGTTGACTATCTCTTGCAGACCGAAGAGGAAAGCTCCATTGCGGATGCCCTGTCTGATATGATGGCCCCAGTAGCTGAACAGAAAGAAGCCGAGAAGGCCGCCAAGCAGTTGGAACGTGCCGAAAAGGTTGCCCACATGAAGGAAGTCAAGCAACAGGTAAAAGAAAACGCACAGAAGCAAGTCGAGAACATGGATGCCTATGTGATGTTGTCCTTTGATACCTATGAAGCTAAAGCCGCTTTCTGCGAAAGGTTCGGGTATGACCCAGATATGAAGTTCATAAAGGGAGAAGTATTTGATGAACAAGTAGAAAGAATAGATTAATTATTGGGAGGAAAGCTGAGTTAGAAAGAAAACATATAGCCAGTTATATCAGCAGTCTAGACGAATAATGTACAACGCTGGAAGGCAATACGGGTTAGGTTCTGCAAGACAAAGAAACATAAGGGATAGAACGAAATCTATAATGAGAAGATATGCTGAGAAAATAGATAGCTATTTCTCAAAAAGAGGAGTTGATGTCTATGGAAACAAGCCAATTTCTCGCCGTGTATATATGGGTAACAATAACGGTTGAAATTATGATTGGCGATTTTATACTTTGGATAAGGAATGTTCTAAAGCAAAATCTGTTTTGTGTTCATCATTATGTTTGGAAAGGTAGTGTGATATTCTCTGAGTTCAGGTATGAACAATGTAAGAAATGTGGAAAATTAAAGAAGTAATATGAGCAATAGTGAATCTCAAAATAGAAAAGGTAAAGGAGGAAGAAAGCCAAAGTTTGACTACACAAGCGAGGACTTTCTTTCTCTCGTGGAATCGTATGCCAAAAAGGGATTCACTGATAAGGAAATTGCCTATGCCATAGGTATTTTACCACAAACTTTCTGCGAAAAGAAAAGTGAGTACACCGAAATATCCGAAGTCTTAGCGCGTGGGCGCGCGACCATCAATGCGACCGTCCGAGCTAAGTTCCTTGCTATGGCTCTTGGCGGCATCAAGACAAAAAGCACTGTGGTAAGGAAGCTCCGTGACACAGAAGGCAATCTGACCGGTGAGGAAGAATTGCAAGTAAGTGAAAGTGAACTGGCTCCGAATCTGCAAGCAATGTCCGTTTGGCTGTATCACCACGATGAGGATTGGAGAAAGGTTGAACGCAAGCAGGATGAAGACGCTGATATTCCAACAGGCATAGAGCATGGCATCAATATTGATTCCTGGATTAAAGACAAACTGAAATGATAGTACCTCAAGAAATATATCATCCACTATACACCGATACAGAGAAATTCATTATCCTTATCACCGGTGGGCGTGGTTCGGGTAAATCTTTCAACGCTTCCACTTTCATTGAGCGGTTGACCTTTGAAATGACACCGGTAGAGAAGATAGTTCATCAGATTCTCTACACCCGTTACACTATGGTTTCTGCCGGTATGTCTATCATCCCCGAAATGATGGAGAAGATAGATTTGGACGGTACCACGAAATATTTCAAGACCACAAAGACGGACATAGTCAATAAGATGACTAAGAGCCGTATCATGTTCCGGGGTATCAAGACTTCTTCCGGGAACCAGACAGCAAAACTGAAATCCATTCAAGGCATTACGACTTTCGTCTGCGATGAAGCGGAAGAGTGGACAAGCGAAGATGAGTTCGACAAGATAATGCTCTCCATTCGCAAGAAGGGTATTCAGAACCGGATTATCATTATAATGAACCCATGCGATTCCAATCACTTCATCTACAAGAAATACATTGGGAAAACTCACAAGCTGGTAGAGATTGACGGTGTGCAGGTTCAGATTTCCACTCATCCGAATGTGCTCCATATCCATACTACGTATTTTGATAACTTGGATAACCTTTCTCCTGAGTTCCTGAAAGAGGTGGAAGATATGAAGGTGGGTAATCCTGAAAAGTATGCTCATGTGGTTATCGGTCGCTGGGCTGACGTTGCAGAAGGTGCAGTGTTCAAGAAGTGGGGAATTGTTGACGAGTTCCCGGCTTGGGCAAAGAAAATTGCTTTCGGGCAAGACTTCGGTTATACGCATGACCCGTCTGCTTCCATTCGTTGTGGTATCGTTGATAACGCCCTTTACTTGGATGAAGTGGATTACCGTACTGGATTGCTTTCTTCTGACATCATCAAGACTCTTCGCCCATGGGGTTTGAAAGTCATAGCTGATAGTGCTGACCCTCGATTGATTCAAGAGATACACAACGGAGGAATCAAGATATATGCCGTAGAGAAAGGTGCAGGCTCTATCAATGCCGGAATTGACAAAATGAAAGATATGGAGATTTATATAACCAAACGCTCGTACAACTTGCAAAGCGAGTTCAGAAAGTATGTTTGGGCAAAGGATAAGGACGGGAACTATATCAACGAACCGGAAGACCATGACAATCACGGAATAGATGCTGTACGTTACTATGTATTGGGTGAGCTTCTTGGTAAGATTCAGAAGCCGAAAGATTTAACTGGAATATTCACACACTAAAAATATAGATTATGCCATTAACGCTTGAAGAAATATTAGCATTGCCTGACATCGGGCAGAAGATAAACTACCTGAAGAAAGGTAGAAAGACCGAACTTCCCGACCGTTGTAAATTGTGGGACGATTGGAATCCGGAACGACATGAAATCATGGTTGACAAAAAGAAGTATCCGGACAGAAAGGTTCTTGAAAAAGAAGCAGAGAAACACTTCGATGAAAAAACGGGTAAGACTTATGAAATCGAAGCAAAGTATAAGACTGAACCGGTGAACCGTATCTCCATTCCATTGGAACAGGATATAGTGAACATTCAAACTGCTTTCACGGTCGGCACAGAACCGTCTATGGATTGCACTCCGACTGATGATGATGAAAAGAAGTTGCTGGATGCGGTAAAGGCAGTATTCAAGTCTAATAAAATCAAATACCAAAACAAGAAGATTGTCCGTGCCTGGCTCTCCGAACAAGAAGCGGCAGAATATTGGTATGTTACCGATGATGATTCGTTTTGGGCAAAGTTCTGGAAGAAAGTAAAGACTACGTTCGGTGGCAAGGTCAAACCCACCAAGAAACTGAAAAGCGTGTTATGGTCTCCATTCAGAGGTGATAAGCTATACCCGTTCTTCAATGACGAAGGTAAAATGATTGCTTTCTCACGTGAGTATAAGAAGAAGCTCATGGATGATTCGGAGGTCATCTGCTTTATGACTATCACGGACAAAATGGTTTATCAATGGGATTTATCTAAAGGGTATGAAGAAAGAACGCCTTTTGCTCATGGATTCTCCAAACTACCGGTTTGCTATGCTTATCGTCCTGAACCTTATTGCAAGAAGATAAAGACTTTTCGGGTCCGGTTGGAGAAACTATTATCCAATTATGCTGATTGTATAGACTACCATTTCTTTCCACTGTTGAAGCTAATTGGTGATGTAGAGGGTTTCATGGGTAAGGTTAAGGATAGAATGGTAAAACTAACTGGAGAAGGTGCGGATGCTCAGTATCTAACATGGAATCAGGTGCCAGATACCGTAAAATTTGAAGCAGAAACACTCACCAATATGGCTTATGATATGTCAAACACTCCAAGAATATCTTTTGAGACGTTGAAGGGGGTAGGCAAAGCATCAGGAACCGCTTTCCGCTTTATGTTCATGGGTGCACACATGGCGGTAGAAAATCACGGTGAGGTTATCGGTGAGTTCTTGCAGCGGAGAGTAAATTTCATTGTTTCCGCTTTAGGCTCTATCAATCCAACCGAGTTTAGCAAGGCATCGCAGACCATTGACATAGAAACAGAACTAGTTCCATATATGATTGACGATTTGAATGATAAGGTGACTACTGCCGTTTCCGCTGTCAGTGGTGGCATTTGGTCAACCCGTGAGGGAATCATGTTTGCTGGGAATACTGATAGGATAGAAGAAGAGCTTGCAGAAATCAAGGAGGAGCAAGCGGCAAAAAATAACAATGCAGCGTCTCCTAACCCCAAGGGATAATTCATTACTTCATGTGTTTATGTACTATTGAGCGGAGCTAATTTAGTTCTGCTTTTTTTATTGCTAAATTCTATATTGTAGAATATATTTCTTGGAAAAATTTTATAATTCAAAATTAATTCATATTTTTGCATCAAACAAAAGAGGTATGAGAATTGTATCACATAGAAAATTGAAAGAGTTCTACCAAACGAAAGGCTATGAAGATTCACGCATAGCTTTAGAACGTTGGTATGACATAGCGGAAAAAGCTGAATGGAAAAACTTATCAGACATAAAGGTGGACTTTCTTTCAGTTGATTATGTAGGCAATCAACACTACGTTTTCAATATTAGAGGTAACAATTATCGGCTTGTGGTAGTTATTAAATTTACGGTGGGGTACATATTCATCCGGTGGGTTGGTACTCATAAAGAATATGATAAAATTGATTGTTCAACCATTTAATAGATAGAAGTATGAATAAAGTAACGAAAGAACAATATGAATTTGCTTTGGCAAGAGTAGAGGAACTTCTGCCATTGGTTGATGATAATACCCCTGCAAACGATAAGAATGCGGTGGAACTTACAGTTATGTCCGACATTGTGATAGCTTACGAAAAGGAGCACTTCCCAATAGAAAAACCAACAGTTGCAGAATTGATAGAATTATCTCTAGAAGAAAAAGGAATGAGTCAGAAGCAACTTGCTGGTGAGATTGGAATAAGTCCATCGCGTGTGAATGACTATATTTCTGGACGTTCGGAACCGACCCTCAAAATTGCGAGGTTGCTATGTCGAGTGCTGAATATACCTCCAGCCGCGATGTTGGGTTTCTGATTAGTTCATAAGAAGAATATTTAGGCGTGATTCATTCGGTTTCACGCCTTTTTTATACCATTTTACGACAATCGTTTCATTGTCGTGTATCACCTATCTGATAATTTTTCACCTTCTTTATAAATAACGAAATTTACCGTAGAAATTTATAAATCAAATTCATACGGTATGACAATCTTAGAACAAATCTTAGCAGGGCTACAACAGAAATTCGCTGGGGTGGACACTGCTATTCTTACCCGCATTGCCACCAAAAAGGCAGAGGGTGTAACGGACGAGACAAAGGTAAACTCAATTGTTGAGGGTATCAGTTTTTCGGACGTGCTTAATTCTTATGGTGATTTCCGTGCCGGGGATGCTTCCAAGACCGCAGTTTCCAACTACGAAAAGAAGCATAACCTGAAAGACGGAAAGCCAATCGAGACTACCACAACCACCAAAACGGAAGAGAATAAAGACGATGTGCCTGCATGGGCGCAAGCTTTAATTGACTCCAACAAGAACCTTTCTGATAAGCTAACACAGTTTGAAACGGAAAAGGCTCAAGCAACACGTAGCCAGCAGATTTTGGCAAAGGCAAAGGAGTATGGTATTCCCGAAAACTACGCCAAACGATGCGCCATTAAGGACGATGAGGACTTGGACGCATACTTCAAGGACTTGAAGCAGGAGTTCGCAAATGACGGCTTCAAAGGCGTGACCCCTCCCGAATCAGCGGAAGAGAAGATTGAGAAAGAATCTGAATCTATCGCTAAGATGATTGACGAGGGAACGAAAACTATTGTTGAACAAAACAAGAATTAATTATGTCAGCAGGATTTAAGTATGATTTGGTTCCGCTCGTTGAGCAAGAGGAACGCTACGATGTCCAGACCGGTATTCGTAGACGTGGCCCGTTCAAACTCGACACGCAGAACCTAGTAGTGGGAAGTTTTCTTCCCGTATTTACGCCGATTTGTGCGGACTTGAAAAACAAGTTCGCTTATGCGGTAATCAACGTGAGAGTTGTGGAAGCCTATACCACCGGTGTGGAGGCTTTGTCTATCAAGGTAGCCAAGAACTCTTTGGCTTATGTGGGAATGTTTGTCGGAAGCGGCACTAAAGGTGCTGAGGTCGCAGCTATTGACAAATCTAATGCCAACTACGATGTCTTGACTATCAAGGCTGCTTTCGGTGAGAATATCGCCAAAGATACCGTACTTTTCAATGCGGTTGCGGTTGACGGCTTGAAACAGAAGCATGTAGCAAATTCAGCCCTGTTTAACCGTACAAAGGTTGAGGACGGGATTACGCTGGTTTCATTGCTTCGTACAGCCGCAGAGATTGAGTCTTCAAAACTGGTTATGCCGTTCTCCGAGAACGATAAAGCCAACATGAAGGGATGGTTTGAATTTAACGAGTAAGGAGGTGGGATATGTTTTTAACGATTCAAACATTATTCGATGATGCGAACATTGTTTCCGCTATCATCAGACGTGTGAACCAGACACGCAAGGACACAATCTATTGGCAGCAGTATCTTACTTTCCGCAGGGTAACTACCCGCGTGTTCAAAGATTATATCGGTTCTGTAACCGGAGTTATGGCAGGTTCCATCAATTCACGTTTTGGAGAGAAACCCATCCGTGAACGTCGGAACATCGGTTCCGGATATGGTGAGATTGCCTATTTGGGTGATGCTTATCAGATGTCTATCGACCGTCTTTCTGAATTGCAGGATTTGATTGACAAGTTCAATGCAGCTAAATCGGCAGACCAAAAGGCTGCAATGGAAGAGATTGTAAATTTCCTAGTAGATGACTACCGTCAGATTACCCTTGCCGCCCACAAGCGCATGGATATTATTGTTGGTGCCTTGTTGATGCTTGGTGAAGCCACCGTTTACAACAAGGATGCTGCAATAACTTCCGGTCAGACCAATAATAAACTGCTGGAGATTACCCTTCCGTTCAATTTTATCAAGCTGAAAAGTACGGATGTGGTTGTGGACGGAAAGAATATGTTCATCTCTTATTTGAGAGAGAAACTCCATTCCTTGGCACCGGACTATGGCGTTTATGCCAAGATGGTTATGACTCGTGCATCTTTCAACAAGCTTATTCTTGGTTCATCTGAATTTGGTGAGCAGTACAAGATGATTCTTGGTTCTAATGAGATGAAGTTGAGTACGGGATTGGTTTCCTCTTCTTTGGCTTCCGAAGTGTTCACCGGTATCGGTCTGCCTCGCATCGAAATCAAGGAGGACTACGTGAAAGACCAGACGGGAAAGAATGTGCAGATTTACGCGGATAACCGTATTACTCTGTTACCTTCTGACAACATTGGTTATATGCGTCATCATACTCCGTATGAAGCGACAGACCCAGTACAAGGACGTACTTATATCCCGTCAGAGGGGCAGATGCTTATCTCCAACTACCGTGACAAAAACGGTCGCTACATGGAATATACGGCAGAGTGGATTCCGCAGATTTCCAATCCAGATTTGATAACCAATTTCGATTTGAGCGAAATTGCATCCATCCAATCAGCATAAGGGGGTAGGATATGAAAGTAAAGGTTATATCAGTTTTCCGCGACAAGTTCACCGGAAAGTATTATACTCCCGGTGAAGTGATTGAAGTCGGTGAGGAGACCCGTGTGCTGGATATGGAAAGTCGCAGACTTGTCGAAAGGGTTGAGGTGAAAACTCCCGAAGTGAAAACCACTGAAGAAAAGAAGGAGGTGAAAATCTCCCTCTTTGAGAAAGAGTTCGAGAAGAAAACTTTGATTGAGGCTTTGAAGTCCATCGGTGTGCAGGCTTCCGGCAATATGAAAGAGGAAACTCTTTTGGGTAAGGTTGCAGAACTTGATGAAGAATCAACAGCCAAACTGAAAGAAGCATTAGGTATCGAGTAAAAGGATAGGGTAGTGCTTCTACCCTTCCATTGTCTAATTTTATAAATCAGAAAAGAAATGAAGAATTTTATTTTTGCCATGTGTGGCTTTTTAATGATGTCTTTGGTTTCGTTGAGCGTGCAGGCATCAAGTGTGGAATCTTCTAAGTGTGAATACGTGAATCCATCGGTTGATGTTGGTCTGCCAGATATTCAGTTTATCACTTTGGAAACGGCTCCGGCTGATTGTGTTGTACCGACCATGACGCATCCCGTGTTTTTGGTTGCAAATAACCCGGCTATGATGTGTTCGATAAAAGAGGGAATGGCTATTCAAGGGATACGAATTAATGTTCCCAAATGCCCGTTCAGATACATCTATAAATCAAAGTATTGCACGCATTATAGCTATACCGCATATAGTAAACTGATTACATCATATTGATTGATAACAGTCATGAGTAACAAGGAGTTTGTATTAAGCGTTTTTGATAAGAATCCCCCGTCTGATCTTGTAGTTGAAAATATACTTTCAAGAACGGGATTGGATGGCGAAGAACCTTTTGCCGAGGAAAATAGGGCAAGATTAGAGGTCGCTTGTGCCAAGCAAATTCCGTGGATGATACAAAATCCATCTTCGGTCAGCGAAAGCGGATTTTCTATGTCTTGGTCCAATTATGTTGATAGTCTAATGAAATTGTACTCATGGCTGTGTAAACAGTACGGTTTGAAAGATGAACTGGGTAACAAACCTAAAGTGACTTTCTTATGATGTTCGCTCCACACATATTGCAGGTAAAGGTAATCACCCCGATGGATAAGGATGAGTTTGGCAGACCTATTCCCGGAACAGGTGGCGAATACTGGCAGGAGGTATGTAAGTGCCGTTGTGATGATAACACTACCAAAGAGTTTTCATCCGATAACGGTTCTGTGTATCGTCCGAATTATCATGTAGTATGTGAGAAAAGAATTACTGTCAAGGCTGGCGATGAAGTACGTTGCATGGATGGTGATGGCGTAAGAGGTCAAGGCGAGGTTTACGTAGTAAAAACAACCAATTATTTTAATTATTCAGAAATTTGGATATGACAAGAACAGAAGAAGTTGTTGCAAACAAGCAACTGAGAAAGGATATTGACGAGAAGATTCAGGAAATAAAGAATCTTCCTCCGAGCAGGGAAAGAAGCCTTGCGATTACAAAATTGCAAGAAGGTGTAATGTGGCTTGGAATGGATTTGAAACGTCTTAACGAGGAAAATCCTTACCCTTCGAGCAAAGACCCTTCAAGTGGTGATAAAATCGAGCCAACTGCTGACGGATTGAAACTGTAATGAACGTAGATTTCGATTTCTCAGATGTCGACTCCTTTTTCGATGAAGGAGAATGGGAGGTCGAAAAGAAGATGATTGATGTAGGCGATGAAGCCGTGAAGTACGCGGAGGAACATGGCGATTATCAAGACCACACACTCACTTTGAGAACGTCCAATGATTACGATGTCGATAAAGACGGTTTGACGCTGAAAAACGAAGCGGAATACGCTTCATTCGTGGAATCTAAGGGATTTGATGTTTTAAGTAGTGCCGCTTTATATGCGGAGAAACGATTAAAAGAAGAATTTGAATGATAGTAACCACCGACATAGGAAACATCCTCTACCGGGATTGCAAGGCTTTCGGGATAGGTATAGTGCCAGCAGGAGAAACACTGACGGGTGAATTGACCTCTGAAAGAATCGTTATCCACACGAAGAAACAACAGCCGGGAAAGTATTGGAAGAAATCTTTCGCAGAAGTGAATCTATGTGTACCCAATTTAAGCGAGAATGAAGCGAACACAATCCGGCTTAACGAACTTGAAAGAAAGGCTGGCAAGCTGCTTGATGATGTAGTAAGCACCTATGACGGTACAACCTATCGTTACTCTATCGAATCAATTGGCACGGAAGCGGATACAGCTTTGAAATGCCATTATGTGAATGTGAGAATTTTATTTGAAGTAATAAATGTAAAACTATAAGATTATGATTTCAGCAGTAGGAATAAAAAGAATCTTGTTTGCCGACATTGATAAGGTAACGGCGGACATTACCCCCGACATCGCCAAGACTTTAATCCAAGCGGCCATCGCCGCCAAAGATGAAGTTTTGAATGTACACGGGGAAACGTGGCAGATTGAGGAAACGGAAGCCTCTGTCACTGGGTACAAGAACCAATTAACGGGAAAGAATTACCGTTACGATGATGTGCCGGGAGAAGTGTCACCCACTTTCTCTATCGGACAATATGACTGGAAGACAAAGAAAGCGTTCATGGGTGGCGATGTTATTCAGGCAACATCTAAAGATGTGGGTTGGAAGCGTGCTTTGGATAAAGTGGTCATTAACAAAGCATTGTTCTGTCTGACCGATGATGATGTCTGGTTCATCTTCCCAAAATGCCGTATTGTTTCCCGTGAAGCCAATACGGATAAGGCAATTGCAATCGCTGTAAAAGGCTTGGTGCAGGAACCGGGAATTGAAGGCGTTTCTTCTGAGTATAACTATGAAGAAGGGCAGATTAAAGCTTTGCAGGCATGAACTACAGTAACCATTGTACCTACTCCTTCCGATGCGACCGTAAAGCTGGACGGTGTAACGGTCAAGTCAAAGCAGGTGAATGCTGGGGCTACCGTTCACTATGAAGTGTCGAAAGTGGGGTACGTCACTCAGTCAGGAGATATTAAAACCACTCCTTCTGAAGTTGATACCACTCTTAAAAAAGAGATAACATTGGTAAAAGTACAAGAGTGATAACCGGGGGGATGGATTATACCATTCCCCCTTTTAGTTTAAGAATATGAATCAAGCAGCAAAAACGGTTTCTGATGCTTTGTTAGGGCTGGATTTCATGAATGTGGAGATAGGAGGGATGGTTTATACCATTAAACCTCCTACAATTAAAATTATCTGTCGTGCCATTCATCATTTTTCCAATATCGGCATGACTGGAGATAATGTTATGGAAGCTATTAAAGAGCTTCCTGAAGCTACTGAAGATATGCTGAAAGGTATTTCATGCTTCATCTGCGGGAATGATAGTTTGGTCAAAGAATTGGAGAACGGCACTTTTGAAGAAGTCAAAGATGCCTTGGAAGTCTGTTTCTCTATGATGGATATTTCGGCTTTTCAGTGTGTCAGCTCGATGAGGAACGTGTCGATGCTGGCAGCAAAACCGAAACAGTAGGAAACACAACGTTCTTCGGGCAGATAGCCCATTTGATTGACACGCTGCATCTGAATTATACAGAAGTGTTTGAGATTATCCCTTATCGGAATCTGCTGATGATGCAACGGGATAAATTACGCGCAGTATATGGTGGTCAGAAGGTGAATAGAATCAGTGGTAAGGAATTGGCTAATCGTAGGAAAAAGAAATAGATATGGCAAAATTATATTTTAAGATAGGTAGTGACTGGGAAGAAGTTGTAAGACTTCGTAATGAAATTGCAAAATTAAAGCAGGAGTTAATGAGCATGGATGGCACGCAGTCTCCTGCTGCTTTCAAGGCTCTGAATGTCCAACTTGCTGCATCCAACCAAAGATTGGATGAATTGGTGACTAATGCGGCCAAAGCCGGGGCCGAAATGGAGACGGGATTTAAGAAGAAAATCTTTGATGCCTCGCAGGTTGTAAACGGGTTTACGGAAAAGATGATCGCTCAAAAGGCTGTTGTTAAGGATGTTGAAGCGGACGTTAAACGACTTGGCGACGCTTACCGTGTAGCGTTGAAACGGAATCCGTTATCAGCAAGCAGTAAGTTAGAAGAATACAATGCTGCCCGCAAAGCTCTTGATGAAGAAAAGGCAGCTTTATTTGGATTAACCCAACAACAAGCCGAAGCGCGTCTTTCCGTAAAGAAACTCCGGGATGAATACGCTCTATACAAGGATGATGCAAAAGAAGTAGTAGAAACTAATAATGGCATTGCTATTTCTTGGAAGAAAGCATTGGCGGTTATTGGTGGTGCTGGAGTATTAAAGGCATTAGGTTCTGAAATGATTCGTGTTCGTGGCGAATTTCAATCCATGCAGATCGCTATTGAGACTATGGTTGGAAAGGATGTGGCAGGACAACTGATTCCGCAAATCAAGGAGCTGGCTAAGATTTCTCCACTTACTATGTCAGATATGGTTGGAGCAGAAAAAATGATGCTCGGTTTCAATATTCAGGCAGAAGACACTATCAAATACTTGAAAGCCATTAGTGATATTTCTATGGGGGAATCCAGTAAGTTCAATTCGCTGACTTTGGCGTTCTCTCAAATGTCCGCTGCCGGCAAGCTGATGGGACAAGACCTTAACCAAATGATTAATGCCGGGTTCAACCCGTTGCAGATTATCTCTGAAAAGACCGGAAAATCTATCGCAACTTTGAAAGACGAAATGTCTAAAGGGGCTATTTCTGCAGAGATGGTACAACAGGCATTCATTGATGCAACTTCCGCAGGTGGCAAGTTCTACAATATGTCTGAAAACGCCTCAAAGACTATCAACGGACAGTTGTCTATGATGCAGGACGCTTTGGATAGTGTTTTCAATGAACTGGGAACTAAATCGGAAGGTGCCATTATGAGCGGCATTCAGATGACTACCTCACTGATTGAAAACTATGAAACGGTGGGAAAAGTATTGGCAGGATTGATAGTTACTTATGGCACATACAGAACCGCCGTGATGCTTACCACCATTGCCACAAGCAAACACACGATAGCCGAGGTAGCCCTTACTAATGCCCGTGTATTGGCACGAAAAGCACAGCTGGCTCTTAATGCAGCCATGCTTACCAATCCATACGTGGCTTTAGCTACGGTGGTGGTGGGACTGACTGCTACGATGTGGGCAATGTCTGATAGCACAACAGCCGCTGCACGTGCTCAAAAAGAATATAATGACATTAAGGATGCAGCATCCCAAAAGGAGCAGGAGCACAAACAGAAAATAGAAGAATTGTTGACCGCCGCCCGTGATGAAAGTTTGGCCACTCTCACTCGCCAAAAATCATTAGAAGAACTTCGTAAAGAATATCCGAAAATTTTCGAGCAATATGATATTGAAAAGCTAAGATTAGAAGATATTCTAAAATTGAAGCAGCTGATTAATGAAGAAGATGCAAAACTGTCTGTTCAAAACAGGAAAGAGAATTATACTTCATTAATGCAGACAGTTACCAATCAACGAAGATATTTACAGCTATTTGATAATCCGAATTTGCGTAAGAATATGTCTGATGCTGATATGGAAATATGGAAAATGTTTTCTGGCAAACAGTCTTATGTGCAGGTTCGTGAACAAATGGAGAAAAACTCTGAACTGTTGAAGAAATATCAGAAAGATGTATTAGATGATAATATCACTGCTTATAAAGCTAACCTTAAAAACTATTCCAAAGAAAGACTTGAAGCGGAATTGAAACTTGCTCAATCGTCTGCATCCAAACGCAATGGTTTTGTTGTAAACGGGATGATGGTTAAAGGTGGAGATTTGGATAGCATTATATCTTCTATTAATGGAGCGTTGGCAGAAAAGAAATCTCCTACCACATACAAAGAGGATTATGAGAAAGCCAAGAAGGATTGGGAAGATGCTAAAAAGAAACTTTCTGAAATAGAAAAAGACAAATCCAAGTTCACTTCCAAGCAGTATGAAGAGGCTAAGAAACGGGTAGAAACAACTGAAAAAGCCTATAAAAATTTAGGTGGTATCACTGGTAGTTCTTTAACTAAGCAGGAAAATCAGGCTGAGAAACTTCGCAAGCAGACCGATAGATATAATGTCCTCCTTGATAAACAAGCTTTGGAACAAAGGCGTTCTGCCGAAGATTTGCAAATAAAAGTTGATGAAGCCCGAATCAAGGCAATGGATGAAGGTCATGCTAAGACCATTGCCGAAATAGAGCTCAACTTTGAGAAAGAGATGCAGGCTATCGATCGACAGAAAGAGGATGCTCTGCGGAAAAAGATTGAGGATGCCCGTACTGCATGGGATGCTAATCCGGAAAATAAAGGAAAGTCCTTTGACGGGAGCGGTATTAAACTATCTAAGGATGAGAATACACTATTTAATGAATTATATAAAGGTGGAATAACCGCTTTCGAGAAGAACTTAAAAGCGTATCAAGATAAGCAGGATAATGCTTGGAATGAGTATTATATCAAGTACGGAGAGTATCAGGAAAAGCGTAAGGCGATTACTGATAAATATGAAAAATTGATTGCCAAAACAGAAGAGAATACTCCCGAAAGGGCGAATTTGACGGCTGAAAGAAAAAAAGAACTTGATGATTTGGATGCAGAACTGATGGAGAGTTCCGAATTATGGAGTAAATTATTTTCTGACTTTTCCAGCCGTTCCTCATCATCAATAAGAGGTATTATACAAGACATTCAAGGTCTTATCGATTATATGAATGGTGTGAAGGGAACGGAGATGCCTGATTTATTTAAAGATAATGAGAAGGCTGTAAAAGCGATAAATGCGGCGATGTCCAATCCTGAATCTCTGAAAAAGTTTACATCCAACCTTTCGTCCACGGTGAAAAAGTTCAAGAAGATGCTTGATGAAGAAAATCCGTTCAAACTGATTCAGGAAGGTTTTAAGAAGAATGATTCGGAAAGTATTGTGAAGGGATTCCAAGGCATAGCTTCGGCTGCGAATGCATTGGGAAACGTACTTGATGGTTTAGGGGTGAAAGCGGACAGCGCAGCTGGGAAAACCGTTTCCGTGCTTGGGGATACAGCTTCTTATGCTGCGCAGGGCGCATCCATTGGTGGTCCATGGGGCGCTGTTATTGGAGGTGCTATTGGAATGGCTAAAGGTCTGGTAGGCGTGCTTGGTGCTGATTATTCTGCCTATAACAAGATGAAAGACGAGTATGGGGCGCTTATTGACGTTTGGGACATACTGATAAACAAAAAGCAGAAATATATAGATATATCTTATGGAGATGAAGCACGTAAGGCTGGGCAAGAAGTTTTGGACTTATTGAATAAGAAAGCTCAAAGCAATGTTGCACTTGGAGTGGAGAGGCTTAATGCAGGGGCGAGCGCAGGTTCTCACTCCATTGGCGTTCGTCAGAGAAAAGGAATGTCAAGCCAGGGCTGGGATGAACTTCGTAAAGCGGCACAGTCCATTGGATTCGATTATAACTCGGTTGCTGACGGTCGTATGACTGGATTGTTTTCTCTTACGGCAGAACAATTGGAACGTCTACAGGAAGAGGCACCTACGTTTTGGGCGAAGTTGGATGGTGATGTACAAAGGTATTTGCAAAACATTATTGATTGTTCTAACGAGATAGAGGATATGAAGACAAAACTTCAAGAAACTATGACCGGTGTTTCTTTTGATTCTTTTTACGATAGTTTTGTTTCAACTCTTTCCGATATGGATAAGAGTAGCAAGGATATGGCTGATGATTTCGGAGAGTACTTGAAAAATGCCATTTTAGAAAACCTAGTGGCAAATAAATATCGTAGCAAGATTGAAGCCTTATACAACGATTGGGCTGCAAAATCAGACAGCGATGGAGATGGAATTTTTGACCTCACTTCTGAAGAAGCCAAAGACCTGAAAGATACCCAGAAAGCATTGGCAGAACAAATCATGGCGGAGCGTGATAAAATGGCGGAAGTTTTCGGCTGGAGTACATCTGAATCCTATTCCCAATCTTCTTCATCAAGAGGATTCGGCACTGAAATGACACATGAAGATGCAGGAGAACTAAGTGGTAGATTTACGGCGTTGCAGATTACAGGAGAAGAAATAAAAAATCAGAATATTATTCAATCTCAATCACTTAATCTACTAACAGTAAAAGCAGATGCTCTACTTTCCATAAATACGGAAGCAAGGAATATCGCTGATGATACGCGGGATTTGATAGCACAATCCTATCTTGAATTGGTACAGATTTCAGAAAATACAGGGGCAATCGTCAAACCTATTCAACAGATGCAAAGAGATATAGCAGAAGTTAAAAAGAATACAGCAAAATTATAATCTATGAATGAATTATTAATTAATGATAAAAACGCTTACACGACATGGGGTGTGAGAATGGGAGATGGGTTTCTTGATGTTATTGGGGCATCCGCTCCCATGAAGGATTTTATTGAGAACAAAAGCCGACTTGAACATGGGAAACGGGTAATAATCAATAATCCTAAAGTCGATGAGAGGGAAATAACACTTTCTTTTACAATTGAAGGAAATTCCCAATCTGATTATCAAGCAAAGAAAAAGGCTTTCTTTGGAGAATTGTACAAAGGTGCGGTTGATATTAAGATTCCGGCTAATAGTAGCGAGATTTATCATCTTATTTATACTGGCAAGAGTGTCACTTATGCTCAGAGCTTAGACCGAACTTTCGGTAAGGTTTCGATGAAATTTTCAGAGCCAAATCCGGCAAACAGAAGCTAATTCACGACATTGGTTTTATTGTCGTGTATGTGAGTGCTCAAAATTGGGCACTCTTTTTTTTATCCCCGAACTTTGAAGACATGGAACTAATAGACATCAAAGACATATCCGGCAAAATTCTCCTTACCATCCTTCCCGAAGAAGGCTGCAAGCGTAAGTTCACTCTGATGAAGGAGGACTACATCATGTTAAAATTCTCCTTGGAGAATCCTGTATTCTTCAAACTCGGCTCATCCGTTGAATGTGACTTCGGACTGTTCGAAGTGTGCGATTTGCAGAAGCCCGTATTCAACACCAATACCGCCGGCTACGATTACGAATTAAGACTTGACGCCTATTACTGGAAATGGAAAAACAAAATCTTCAAATATACCCCGGAGACGGCCGGACAGGAAGCGTCCTGGAACCTGACCGCCCCGCTTGACGTACAAGCCGGTATAGTCCTTAGAAATTTGAAAGCTCTTGGTTACACATACAAAGGACAGGATTTTGTTTTCTCCATTGACAGTACGGTAGAGAACAAATCACAACTGATGTCTTATGAGAACATCAACATTTTGGATGCCTGTTTCTCCATGGCGAAAAAATGGGATTGCGAGTGCCGGATAACCGAGAATATAATCCATTTCGGGCGTTGTGAGTTTGGCGACGCGGTGGACTTCGAGATCGGGAAAAACGTGCAGGAAATGCCACGATCCGAATCCCGGTCCACCTATGCGACAAGAATCTATGCTTTCGGCTCGACAAAGAACATCCCTTCCAACTACCGTCCGGTTGATGAGACCGTGGTTGTGAACGGTGTGGTGCAGCGCAGGTTGATGTTACCCGAAGGAACCCCGTACATAGACGCTTATCCTGATATGACCATCGAGGAAGCCATTGAACAGGTGGTTATCTTCGATGAAGTCTATCCCCGAAGAACGGGCACCATGTCGGATGTTACTACCATCGAGGTGACGGACAAGGTGGAGAATGAGGACGGCACAACCACTGAGGAAAAATGGAATGCCTACCGTTTCAGGGATACAGGTGTTAACTTTTCCGAGAAATATATCCTCCCCGGTCAGGAGCTGAGGATACGTTTCGCGTCCGGGCTTCTCAACGGTCTGGAGTTCGCCGTGAAGTTCAATCCTGAAGGAATGTCGGAGCTGGAGGACGGCGGCTGGAATCCCGATGCACAGTTATGGGAGATAGTCAGGAATGAGGACTACGGCAGACCGCTTCCCGGCGATGTGCTCTTTCCCCAGGATGGAGATGAATATGTACTATCCGGCTGGGACAGCACGAAAATAACCGAACTGGGGCTTGTGGGTGCTGCAGAACAGGAACTGAAGGTCAAGACGGAAAAATACGCTTCCAAATCAAAGGTTGACCCGAGTACTTACGACTGCACGATGATGTCCGGTGACGCATACCGCGAGGACGGCATTCATAACCTCTACAGCATTGGTCAAAAGGTTAATCTTATTAACAAAGCCTATTTCGATAACGGAAGGCAGTCAAGGATTATCGGTTTTGAATTTAACTTGGATTTCCCGTTTGATTCGCCTGTCTATACCGTTGGTGAGACGGCTGCCTATTCCCGTATCGGCGAGCTGGAGGAGAAGGTTGAGAGCCTTACTCTGAAAGGACAGACCTATACGGGCGGTGGTGGCAGCGGCGTGTATGTGATTGGAAGCCACGACTCAACCCCGGCGACAGACCATAACGTGTATTCCGCATTACGCTCGTTGATCATGTTCATGCGCAAGGACACGGAGGAACGCACCAGTTTCCTCCTCTCCCTGCTAGGTGGAACCGTCATCAAGAAATATGCCAAGTTCGGTGATTTCGTTACTGGTGTATCAGGTGGATACATAGACGAAAAGGGTGACATGGAAATGGGAAGCGGCGTTTTCCGTAAGCGTTTGTTTGTCCCGGAAATAGCCTATAACCGTACAACCTATTTCAAAGGACGTATGGTAAACTCCCCCGGTGGCGGTTGTAGCGTATTGTCATACGTGGATAACGGCGATGGAACCTACACCATCACTCCCGATCTGACGGACGCGGACGGATTGAGCCAGTTTGTTGATGATATCCTTACCACCTATTTTGTGACTAAGAATAGCGAAGGCAAGCTGAATGGCTTTGAAGAGATGAAATTCCGGGTGACTGCCGCAGATTATACAGCCAAGAAGTTTACTGTCATTCCCCGTCCGGGGCATTCTGACTGGAAACCTGCCGAGCAGATGGTATTGGCACAAACAGGTAACTTTACGGATCCGGAACGTCAGACTTATATACTTATTGATTCAGTCAACGGAAACAATTGTATTACATTCTTTGACAATGCCAACACTTGGGACCCGGAACCGGCGCAGATGCCTGCGTGGTTCGGCAAGAAAAAAGGCATGACCGTTAACGGAATTGATTGCGAGAAATATTCAGCTGTGTTGCAACAGGTCCTCTTGACTGGGCTTATCTTCCAAATAGATGAGATAACCGGGCAGAGTGTCCGTGTACCCTTGGACAAAGGTGAATGGACCGCAGGTAAGTATGCCTACTATGACCGGGTGTCACATAACGGGGCTTTGTGGTTGTGTGTTGATGATAACGGAACGACAACCGAGCCGTCAGATGATAACCCGGCATGGCTGAAACAAGTGGACAAAGGTGATAAAGGTGATCCGGGCTTGTCTGTAGTCGGTGGCGGTCATTGGGAATCCGCCAACACACCATATAGTGCCAATACAATGGTCACTCTTGCCAACTGTGTCTTTATATCCAAGGTGGAAACCTCCAATCCTCCCATCAGAATATTGCGTGTTAAAGGTGGTAATTTCCTAAGAAAGAAGGACGGTGGTTATTATCTTGCCGGAAAACCTGCCGACTGGGAGGTTAACGAAGACTGGGACATGCTTCTTGACGGGCGTGAACTGAAAGGAGAGAGCATCACCTTCCTTGGTGAGTTCGCATCCCATCCGTCCAATCCCAAGGAGGGTGACAGCTACCGGAATACGGCTGATTATTGTACCTATATATACCAGCATGGTTTGTGGATGGTCATGGTCAAAGACGGGACTGACGGTAAGGATGGCAAAGGTTACGAGTGGATCTACACCCGTACCAACATCATCGATCTTACCCCTGACAGGCCGGACTCGAAACAGCAGGATGATTATGTTCCGGAAGGCTGGACAGATGATTTCCTTGGCGTGGATTCCGACCATCAGGTGGAATGGGCGTGCAAACGTGTGAAGCGTGACGGCGTGTGGTCAGAATTCAGCGATCCGGCCCCTGTGCATCGCTGGAGTAAGGACGGTGAGAATGCCATCATGGCGGACTTCGATAACGAGATGGTCAATGCAGCCCTTACTTCAGACGGGAAGGTCGTGTCCTCACAGACTTGGAATACAACTGTCAGCATGTGGTACGGAACGGAAAAGCTCACCCTTGACAGCATCACCTGTACACCTGACACAAATCTTCTGTGTGCGACAGACAAGAATACGGGAGTGGTGACAATATCGGTATCTGCCGGAGCTACTCTTGCTGCGACAAACACGGTGAGGATCACAATCAGGGCTACAAAGAACGGGCAGCAGTATTCCCGTGATCTGACATTCACTGTAGCCGGGGTCCGTGGAGGTGCGGACGGTTCGGATGCCGTGCTATACAGTATTATCGTTTCTGCCAGTTCGGTAAGCAAGGACAAGAACGGGAACTACAGCGTGTCTTCCGTATCATGTTACAGGCAAATGTCAGTGGGGGGCGTGATATCCACTACAACGGACGGTATATTGAAATACAGTATAGACGGTGGAGCTGAAACTACCATAAACAACAATACAGCCATATCAAGCGGAAATTTCACGAAGACATTGAAGTTTGTCTTTTACGTGAATGACCGGATAGTGGATGTTGAAACCGTCCCCATGCTTGTAGATGGTAAGGACGGGGCTGACGGTGAGAGTATCACAGCCGCAGGTCATTGGGAGTCCGCCAACATTCCGTATGCGAAAAACAGTACAGTATCGTTTGCCGGAGGATCTTACTTAAGCAAGGTTCAGACTTCCAATCCGCCACTTCCGCTTCTTCGTGTGAGAGGTGGACGTTATCTAAGGAAGAAGGATGGCGGTTACATACTTTCCGGGAAGAGATCGGACAAGGCTGTCAACTCCGACTGGCAGGAAATGACTTCCGGTGTCGAACCGTCCGCTTCGTACTGGCTTGACAGCCCGGTAAGCACGATAAACTTCACGTCAACAGGCACACCGTCACCGTCAGCATTTGTTGTTACCATGAAACAGAATATAGGCGGTAATGTGAGCGATACGAATAGGTTCTATCTTGTCGCACGCAAATATAACGGAAACTGGCTGGCGCATGTAGGTGCTACCCTGAACAGCCAGATATCCGTTCCTGCAACAGCCGGATACACCCAGTTCGCCGTCCGGGCTTATAAATCCGCGTCGGACGCAAACGCATGGAATAATAATTTTGTCGCTGAAAAAGGTGTGGGGGTTGCTAAAGACGGAGCCATAGGAGCAACAGGAGCAACAGGGGCGTTTCCCCGTGACAGAGGCGTATGGGCTTCCGGACAGACTTACGTCTGGAATGCAGATTACCGGGATAAGGTCATATATCTGATAGGGGGAGTTTATTATAATTTCCTTGTAAAAAATTACGGCGCTTCCGTTACCTCTGCACCCACATCAGCCAACGGGGATTCGAACTGGGAAGCCATGCAGAAGTTTGTGAATATCGCTACTGATACCCTTTTCGCCGATGGTGCGAATGTGGCCGGATTCATGTTCAAAAACAATGTGCTTAAATCCCACAACGATGAAGGTGAAACTCTTCTTATCAATGGCGTAACCGGGTATTTCAAATGTAAGAATGCGGATATTACCGGTACGGTCAACGCTACAAAAGGCACGTTTAAAAACGTGACGATTGAAAGCGGAACCATAGGGCCGTTCTCCATCGCTTCGGGAATGCTGTCCTCAAAAACTCTTTATGAGGGAACGGATTCCTATGTCGGTTTCAAGTTATCCGCCGGGCAGATTGAGTTTTATAACGACAGGATGTTCGCAAGCGTAAAACTCGGGGGAAACACGCAGTTTGTCACAATCGAAGGGATTAAGTATGATGCCGGAATTGACATACAGAGTCCGAACGCCATGCTCGGGATGCATATCAAGACCCCGAGCATTCCCCTGTTCGTGGAAGGCGGTAACATTTTCCTTCATCCGGACAATGACAGTTACGTTTCCATCCGTGGCATAGTGGGCAACTGGAGGAACATATCCGTCAGCACCTCCCTGAATAACAATGATGACAATGTGATGTTTATTAATACGGGTAACATAACGGTGACGCTTCCTCCGAATGTTCCCGGACATACCATATACTTCAAGCGTATGAGCGGTGGGGTAAGACTGACAGGAGGACGGATCCTGCCTGCCCCTGGAGGAAGTGAGGCGTCCTATATGGATTTGGATTATGCGTCCGGATTCATTAAATGTATGGGTAATTATTGGGTTATGTTTTATTGCGGATAATTTAAATATAAAGTATGAAAATAAATTTTGCACAATTCCCGATTTACGACGGGATTAAAAAAGAAAAGCTTATAGCCAGTAACATCACTGAAGCCTTCGGTGACTGGATATACAAGAACGTAGCGGGTTTGAAGGCGCATCTCCTTGCGGAGAAAATCTTCAAGTCGACTGTAGATGGTGTGGAACTTGACGAAGAGGAGGTGGATATCATAAGACGTTCTACCCCTATGTTGTCCGGCTTGCTGGCCGATTCATTGAATGATTATCTGGATAAAAAGAAGGAGGAACAACATGAAGATTGAGAATTTGGAACGTGCCAGCCGGATCAATGACGAACTGGCGAAACTGAAGCTGGCTAAGGAAACGTTGAATAACGGAGGCTATGTCCGTATCTACAGCAGCGCCCGGTCAAGTGCCGGATGTGTGGAACTGGATATAGCAAACTTCAATGACGAGGTGAATACGTGTATAGACAACCATATTGCTGAACTTGAATCTGAAATAGAAACGCTATGAAAGAATTATGGCAATTAATCAAGATGCTGTTCTCAAGCAAACCGGGTGATTTTGATACTCCTGAGCTGCTTTCCATGAAGCATTATCCTTTCAAGGGATACCGTTTCATGATGTGGTGCGGACGGATGATCTACCGTATTGAGAACAAAGAGAACATAGAGAAGTACATGCAGACTTATGCGGGTAAGGAGAGTATGACGCACGAAACCATACACCTGCGTCAGGCACAGGTTATCGGCTCATGGGTAAAATACTATTGGCGGTATTTTGTCGAGTGGATCAAGGGAAACCCTATCTGCCATCCTGCGAGTTCGGCGTATTATACCATCTCATACGAAATGGAGGCGTATGCCAACGAAGGCAATCCGGATTATCCCGTGAACTATAACGGAAGCAACCTTTCCCGGTACAAGATAAAAGGTGGCAGGAAGAAGCTGTACAAATCGGTTGGCGGCACTTCTAAAGCGTGGAAAACTTATATAAGAACTTTATAAAAATTGATATTATGAGTGATTTGAATTTAGAAAATATAGTTGGCTTCAAGGCTGTAGATAAAGACGGTAACGAACAGAATGTGACAGTAGATGAAATGGTGGATATGGTTTCCACAAGAATGGTTATGGCTTTGTCAGAAACTTCAACATTTGCCGCCGCTGCTGCAACAGGAAATGACGTGTATGAAAATGAACTTCCGACTGTGACAGATGCCGCAAATGTAAGGGTTTTACAAAGTAGCGGAGATGCCGCACAAATGACGATGCAGTCACTTGCATCAAAACTGGGGGGACTGTTGCCATTCACAACATTTTTAAGGCCCTACAAATCTTATGATAATATGGAACCAGCACCAATATCATGGATTACTGAGAGAGGAATTTTTTTGTTGTTAGTTCATGGATATGAAAATCCAGAGGATGCATACAGCATTAAGATAGTGATATCAAAAACTCCCGGCAACTATTCCCCAAAAATTATTCCACTTGGTGAAGTTGGGATGACTATATCAGTAGGATGGAGTAATACATTACAATTCTCAGAATCGCCAGCACAGAACGTATCAATAAGGTCGTATAAATTAATATAAATCAAAACAGTATTGTCTATATACAATTGACCTGGGGGAACTGATAGAGATTGCCTCATGCATTAAGGATAAAGGAATGAAGACAGTGGATGCTAATGAAACCCCAATGAATGAATTTATTTTTGCATATACTGGTTCTACCAATTTACCTACAGATTCTTCACCGGGAGGTCTATTGACATTGGGATTTATGGACGGATCGAGTAGTTGTAAACTTCAGTTTTTTTTCCGACACGATAATGTATTTAAACGTATACAATGGTATAACAATTGGCAAAATTGGACTAAAATCTTAACAGAATAAAGTCCATGATACCGAGCTGGGGGGACTCTTGGGAAATCCGAAGGGAACAAAATCGTTTTCTTCATGGAGTGAATTTACGGATTTTGTAAATGAAATGCCTATAAAAACAATTCAACCTTTCGTTTCCGATTTCAATGCTTTTGCTGGAGAAGGATTCTATGGTAATGTCGTTCAAGGATTGGTTATAAAACAATTAGAAGATGTTGTTTTCATCTTCGGAATAGCAATAGACGGAACATTAATATTTAGAAAAAGGAATTATCCAGACGTTTCAACTTGGGAAGATCCTAAGATAATAATTCACAGTAATAATTGACATAAAATCTATTCGAAACGAGAGCTGGGGGGACTGATTGGTACGGCTACGGCTAGCAAAAACGGATTGGTACCTTATTATGCTGGAGGGGTTTTGTCATTTCAATATGGTGTCAAGGTTAGTTTGGGAAGTATATATAGACCATTTACTTGTACAATATCAACTTACGAGAGTGCAGCTAATACATTTATTATTGCTCATATAAACATAACAGGTGGCAGTTCTGCAAAAGCTTTATCTCGTGTAGGTACTGTTAAGATTAAATATAGTCAATCAACTAAAAATATTTATAACACAACTGGGGATCCGATAGCATTGCAGAGGCTACTTAACAGTGTTGGTAGAGAAGTGACAGAATTTGCCCAAATTTCTTCAGAGCCGACCGAATCTGATTTAGTAGATATACCAATCAACGCATTATGATTTACTTACTGGTTTAAATGGAGAAAATTTAACGGAACGGAGCTTTAAACTCCCTTCCTGGGGGGACTGATGGATAGTTTGGGGCTGTTTCCATTCATGGGAAGAGGTATTTTAGAAAAAGATACAGATTTTAATAATATAACAGAATCAGGTATATACACATATACATCTTTGACATCATCCCCTAATTCACCGGGTAATGATTATGGAATTTTATTAGTATTCAACGGATCTGGTTATCTTATTCAAGAAGCTAGGCAAGTGGTCAATACTTTAATTATCAAGTATCGTGCTGGTACTGTCGTTGATGGTGATCTTCGATGGTCTGATTGGAAACAAATTCAAACAACATAAGATCCATGATACCGATCTGGGGGAACTGTTCACTGGTTTGAAGCTATGGAGATTACCAGAAGCTGATAATGGCTCATCATTCGGGGATGCAAATGAACTTATATCAGGAGGGATATATCGGAATTATCCTAGCGACATTAACATGCCATCTATTAATAGTAATAATAATGGAATCTTAATAGTATTACCTGTTAATAACATCATGGTTTTACAAGTTTGTTATTATAACATAGGAAAATTATATATTAGACTAAAATGGGGAACAAATTGGTCTTCTTGGATGATGGTTTCTTTGACATAAAATTTACCTATTTTTACTTCTGGGGGGACTGTTGCCATTCACAACATTTTTA